>Ga0058703_1000036_pt1 | contig 25226 bp, 15 predicted proteins | sample AgamicMgMae_FD_83782 | JGI IMG/M metagenome (GOLD analysis project Ga0058703, IMG submission 83782) | Agave microbial communities from Guanajuato, Mexico - Mg.Ma.e | ecosystem: Host-associated > Plants > Phyllosphere > Phylloplane/Leaf | place: Guanajuato, Mexico | collected 2012-06-04
CCACAAAAGCGTGCAAGAATTGAAGAATGGTCTGGATATGTCTGGATACAGTATAGAAGTCAAGAGATGAAGTCGAAAACAAAGTGGTATATCATCTGCGAGTCGTAAGTGGATTGTAGATAAGGCAGGACGTGTTCGTGCAATCCTGCTGTGCGTATATCTCCGTCCGCCCGTTCTGAGTGATAAGAAACATTCTTCGACCAATTAGAGCAAGGGTAGACTTGGCACATCACACGCGAAGCTTGACCGACACAAGAGTTGCACAAAATGCACAACGAGATCTCGACAGGAGTGGATGCTATGGAGAAATGCTTGATTCAAGTTCAGATGTTGAACTGTAAAATTCATGGCTAGTCCCATGGCACAAAATCGTCTTTCTACAACGTGTATCTGAAAGATGGGTGACGATAACCAAGCTGACCTTCATCTCCAGTCAATCTGTGGTCTCTGTCTCCTCTCTCTCTCTTGCGGTTCTCGCCGGCATTGTAGAAGAGGAGGATAGTAGTACAGATAAGTGAAAGGCCCAACATGCCAATGTTGATAGCATGGCCGGTGATGTATCTTGGTCTATGGATTCGTTAGTGATTCGTCGTGGTACCCAAGAAGATGGAAACTCACGCATCCTTCTGGAGATAGGTAAATGTAGCAATGAATGCAGAAGTGTTGGCGAACATGATCTGGAAACCAGTGCCAGTCGCTCTGACATAGTGAGGGGCGAGGTTATTGGCCAACCATCCCATCACCAGAGGACTGCAAGGAAAGATTCCAGCCGCAACCAAAAAGGTGCCGCCGTATTGGATCAAGTGGTGGTTCGTCGAAATGAGCATAGCATATCCGGCCATGGCAATGATGACACCAACAATCATGAATGGTCCACGCATCTTGAATTTGTCCGACAGATAGCCAGTGAGTAGGACAGTGAAGAATGCTGCCATGTTTGGAGGAACGCTCAGCAGGTTAGCGTTGACCGCAGTGTATCCAAGTGCTTTGATAATCGAAGGCAGGAACAAAGAGTACGAGTAGATGGGAGTAATAATGGCGAAGAAGTTGAGCGACAAGAGCCATGTGTTCCAGTTGAACATAGCACGCTTAACCCAATGCCAGCTGAACTCTTCCTGGGCGACTTCGTCCGCGGCGTCGGCACCGTGACTGTCGAGACGCATGCGCGCAAGTGCTCCGGCTCTCTCCTCTGCCGACAGAAACTTTGCCGAAGCTGGATCATGAGGTAGGAAGAACATCGTGGCGGCGCCAAAGACAACCGTGATTGCTCCCTCAACAAAGAAGATGAAAGGCCAGCCTTTGTAGGATTTGGTGTGGATCTCCGCCAGACCTGTTGCGAGAAGACCACCAAAGGCTCCCGAGAGAGGAGCAGCGCAGTAGAACATGGTGATACGGTACAGAAGCTGATGTCTGCGATAGAAGGTCGCAAGGTAGACAATGATACCACCGAGCAGACCACCTTCGCATAATCCGAGGAAGAATCGAATCACCAAAAGGCCCTCGTAGGTTGTGACAAACCCGGTACACATCGAGACGACTCCCCACGCCGTGACCAAAGCAGGGAGGTAGTAGCCAGGTCGCATCTTCTTGAGGATGAGATTCGAAGGTACATCGACGCAGATGTAAGGAACGTAGAAGATGGCGAGCGCGATGTTGAACTTTGTTCCGTCGAGCTTCAACTGCGTAGCAAGACCATCAATTCTGGCGTTTCCAATGTTGGCTCGGTCGATGAAGGCCCAGAGCCAGAGACCAAAAAGGAAGGGGACAATATGCATGTCGAACTTGCGAGAAATAGCCTTGTCGAGCACTGGATCAATATCTATGGTATCGTCCCATGTTGTGTTTGTCTTTTCCATAGGCACATAGTCTCCCTCTTCCATGTGAAGAGCCGCGCCGGCTTTCTGAACAGACATCTTGACAGAAGACCCTTACAGTCGAGGAACGTGGAGGGATGGATGATGGAACAGAAGGAGGAATAGGAGCAGGAATTCAGAAAGGAGAAAAGCGAGTGGAAAGAGTAGACCAGAGGAATACGAGCGAGGAGACTGAGTAAAAGCTCTTGGTGTGACGTGACATACCTCATCTATTTATCGGGTCCCTCACAACTCCCGGGGAAAAGTTGGGGATCACCACCATAATCCCCTGCTAGACACGTGTGGGGCAAGCCAAAATTATGGTTTACCATCGGTGTTGGAGGAGAGATCGGGCATTCGAGCAGACAAGCAATGGCCGTTGCTGATAAGCTCTCTTTTTCGGGGGCACGGTAGAAAGCGCAACCAGGTCGTGGACGAACAGCTACCATGTCCGAATTTCGGGTTCGTAAGGGAAAAAGATACTGCAATAAATACTGCAGAGTGAAGTCGGGGGCGCACAAAGAATTGTCTAGCTCGAAAGTATAGGCGACTTCGAACGTGTCAGTCGTGTGGCAGACACCCCAAAAGCGGGGAAGATCTCCGCAGTTTGTACGAACTCTAAGGAAATTTGCGGGCAGATTCCGGGGAGCCGTCAACGGCTTCTGAATCGACTTTGAGTCCGAGCTGTCTCCGGCGCGTCCGCTTCTACAGGTACTGACGAGCCATCTGCATCTGGAACAGGCTGGACCTGCTGCACTCGACGCTATCTTCACCATGTCCCAGCCACTCACCGAGGACGATATCTACCGTACCTCGACACAGTTCAGACTATGGAACTTTTCTCCAGAGGCGCTTGCTTCACTGAGAGCATCCACCAACCAAAGCGCAATCGAAAGAGCGAGGACCTACCTCTCGGCAGGAAATGCGGATAATGGGATAGATAGCACAGCGGACATTGAAACACAATGTTTGACACTGGAGGAGGAGATGAAGCTGGTGCAGCGGTCTTGCGATCAAATCCGCTCAACATGCGACCACTTCAAATTACCAGTGAACGTCAAGGCCACGGCCGTGCAGTACCTGAGACGCTTCTATCTCACAAATTCGTGTCTGACATATCCTCCCAAGGAGATCTACAAATCCGTCCTCTTCCTCGCATCAAAGACTGAAGGCGCACATATGCCCCTTGGAGAATACGGTAGGCGCATAGCAACAGCACCAGAGCAGATATTGGCCCCAGAGTACAAAATAATCCAAGCTCTTCGCTTCACGCTCGATGTGCGGCAACCATTCCGTGGTCTGCGAGGCGCTTTGATGGAGCTGCTGAACCTGATCGACGGCAAAGCCGCAATCCTCCTAAGCGCAGACTCCAACAGGACAGCAGAAGCCCTACAAAAAGAAGTATCAACGCTGGACGCCTCTCCCTCGAGCGCACTCACCCAATGGCAACCCGGCCAAGCAACCGTCGACCGAGCACAGCTAGCCTACAGCGCGGCGCGACAACTCCTCGACGCCAACGCCCTGCTCACAGACGTCTATTTCCTCTACACGCCCTCGCAGATCTACATCGCCGCTCTGCGCCTCGCAGATCCCGTTCTTACCGACTTCTACCTCAACACAAAGCTGCCTGCGTCCTCGCCCACCACGGCCAAGATTCTAGCGACGATCGCCTCGTGCGCGCAAATGCTGGCGTCGTATGATGCCAAGAACGCACTGGGTAAAGAGGAGCGAGCTGCTTTGGAGGCAAAATTGGATGCTTGTAGAGATCCGTCGACGAAGGATATGGTAGGATTGAATGCGAAGGCGAAAAGAGGCGATGAAGATGAGGCGGAGGAAAAAGCTAAGCGGAGGAAAATCGAGCGTGAGGCTAGTGCCAAGGAGGGTGATGATCTGTTCGGGCCTGCTTTGGCTCAGCCTATTGCAAAGGTCGAGACGGGATTTTGATAGGCTTCATGGGTACGCTTCGGACGAGCATAAGGTTGCATAGCGATGGCGTTTGATGGATTAGTGATTGTGAAGAAGATACGAATACAGTCACAGATCATGATCCAAAAGCGTAGTCTCTGATATGCTAGATTCAATGTCATTAGGGTATCATTATCCACAAGCTTAATCGCTATCGTCATCACTACCGTAACCCACAAGCGGTCCACCCTTCTTCAACTCGGAAGCTGGAGCGGTAGCCGGCGGCTGATTCGTCGAGTATCCCTTCAACGCCTTGAGCGTAGACGAGGAGAAGATTCCTGTCGACGTTTCCGCTTGTCTCTGGAACTCGATGGCCAGAGGTCCGTCCTCGTCATCGTCTCCAGCCTCGCCTCCCTCTAGCAGTCCTTGCTGCGGCGGTGCTTCGACCCTGGCCTTTTCCGACGCATACCACACATCGTCCGGCGCCTCATAGCCTTGCAGACCAAAAGTCCCCTCGACCGCTCGCCGCTTGCGAGCGTCTTCCCAACCTCCTCCTCGTCCCTCAATCTCAGCTACGTATTCAGCGGGCAGCGCCCTTCTGATGGCGTCCGCAGCTTGTTCCTCGATCAACCTCGCCTCACGCTTTTGCGCTTGCGGGTTTGGATCTACAGTCGCCCACCTCACGTTCAATGTCTCATTGTTATCCAGCGGCTGATGCGCCATGGCTTCCTTCGCGAACTCCGAGTTCGCGAGATGGACGTAGGTCACAAAAGCCACGCCGCGTGCTGGCAGTACTCTTATGCGGTCGACCTGTCCCCATTCCTGGAAATGGCGGGCCACTACCTCTTCAATATCGTCTGTGACGTGAATGCGCCCTACGTACAGCGTCCGGTTTATCCTCATGAAACTGCCCACGCCGCCCATGTCGTCTCTGTATCCGCTGAACTTGTCACGTCCGAAGCAGTCCACGTTGCTGGGGAAAATGTCGCCGAAGCCGCCCTCTTTGCCAATTCGGCTATTGGGAAGCCGGTGCAGGTACTCGCAGTCCTGGCCCTTTGGACACAGTCCGCGTGCGAAGAAGAGGCAGAAGTACGCGCCGGGTGTCTTATCAGCTTTGGTGTAGCCGGTGTCGAGGGCAACGTTGCAGCGGCCTTTAGCTTGGGTCTTGGATGAGTAGGCGTCTTCGCGGTCTCCGCCGGACCATTTATTGTACCAGATGTTGAAGATTGTGCCGGTTTGTGGTGGTGGTTCGGTCTTGAAGAGTGCTGGGTCCTGTTGTGGTCGTGCTGGTCTTCGCTTCTTTTTTACAATCTTCTTGATGACCTTCTTCTTGCCACCTTCGACTTGCTCTACTGTGGTCATCTCTGAGCCATCGCCGTGAGTGGTTGTGAGAGCTGTGCTTGATTCTTCTGGCGCTGAGGCCTCGTTCGCGATGACCTCTGCCACGTCCGCCATGGTCGCGAGAAGAGTGGAATTGTCCGAGCTGGGTGAAAGAGACTTGTAAACAGCTGTGTTCATGTGAAGGTGTGGATGTATTCCGGTGATTGCGTGTAGTCGATTCTCGAGTTATTCCATAACTTTCAAGGTCGAAGCAGAGAAGTCGCGGAAGGTCTTGGCGCATTCAGCCGCCTGCCGAATAGAGTTCGTCCCGAGATCGGCTAATGTAGATCGATGCAGCCGTTCTTTCCATGTTCGTCATTGGACAGGAACGTAGATTTCGGTGCAGAGGTTCGGAGTATTGAAACACGAAACTAGTCACTTATCTCATCCTACTTTCTCTCCTACATCTCATTACATCTTGTAAGAGGGTCCTTTTTCGTGACAAACCCACCTAGCTGCCCTCTTCGCTGACCGGCGGCCTTTGCGCCACAATCATTCACCCATGGTCGCCTCACACGACCCTCAGTCGCAGACTGTTCTCTCGTCACAGCTGCTTCATCCATTCTCCGGCTACGACGGCAGCTATCTTGCAACCACTTCACGATTCTGGCAGCCAGCATGCGGTAACCCTGAAGGATGGGGACCTCTGAGTCCTACTCGTTTCGACTTCACTCCATGTTTCCTGGACGTCTGGGTGGCAGTAGTTGCAACCTGGGGTATTATCGGAGGCCTTGGAGCAATATGGTTCCTTCTCAGGAGATGTACACCTCAGCCAGTCCGCAAGAACTGGCACTTTTACGCCAAGTTGGTATGTTGTAGCAGCTTGCATGATTCAAAACTTGGTCTAATATTCTTCCGCAGATCGTTCTCGGAGCTCTTATTGCTACTACCGTCATTCAAGGAGCGTTGCAGATCCAAAATTTCAAGAGCATATTCATTGGGGACTTCAGGTTCTGGGCTACAGTACTGAACATTGGTTCCCTGGGTATCGTCTTCTACGTCCAGTACATCGAACACTGGAGGGCACGACAACCAAACGGTGTCGTTCTCATATACTGGCTGTTCCTTCTCATCGCATACGCCGTCAAGGTTCGATCTCTTGTGTCACAGCAACTTTACCGCACAAATATGCCATACTTTGTCGTCTTTGTCATTAGTGTTGCTCTCGCCGCAATCTCATTCGCTCTCGAATGGCTGGTACCCAAAAAGCTGAGCGATTACGACGCCCTCGGAGACGAAGATGAATGTCCATACGAGTACGCAGATATCTTTTCGGTCCTCACCTTTGGATGGATGACTCCTATGATGAGATACGGCTACAAGAACTTTTTGACTCAGGACGATCTTTGGAATTTGCGCAAGATTGATCAAACACAGTCGACGACAGAAGCATTTGAAACAGCATGGGAGAAACAACTACAGAAGAAGAAGCCATCGCTCTGGATTGCCTTGTTCAGTGCTTTTGGAGGTCCATACTTCCGTGGAGCATGTATCAAGACCGTCTCCGATGTGTTGGCTTTTATTCAGCCACAGCTTTTGCGCTATTTGATTTCATTTGTCGACTCTTACAGAACTGAGAACCCTCAGCCTCCGATCAAGGGTGCTGCTATCGCGTTGGCCATGTTTGCTGTTTCAGTTGGTCAGACCACATTTTTGCATCAATACTTTCAACGCGCTTTCGAGACCGGCATGCGTGTCAAGTCTGCTTTGACTGCGACCATCTACAAGAAGTCAATGAAGCTTTCAAACGAGGGCAAGGCCACCAAGTCTACTGGAGATGTTGTCAACTACATGGCTGTCGACACTCAGCGTCTACAGGATCTCACGCAGTACGGCCAGCAACTTTGGTCTGCTCCGTTCCAGATTACTCTCTGCATGATTTCTCTGTACCAGCTGGTCGGAGTAAGCATGTTCGCCGGTGTCGGCGCCATGTTGGCCATGATTCCCATCAATGGTTTTATCGCCAAGATTTCCAAGAATCTGCAGAAGAAACAGATGAAGAACAAAGATGCCAGAACCCGGTTGATGACAGAAATTCTCAACAACATGAAGTCCATTAAGCTCTATGCCTGGACGACCGCGTTCATGAACAAGCTTAGTTATATTCGTAACGACGTCGAGCTGAACACTTTGAGGAAGATTGGTGCCACGATCGCACTCGCCAACTTCACATGGTCTACTACACCATTTTTCGTTTCTTGCTCGACATTTGCTGTATTCGTCGTCACCCAAGACAAGCCTCTGACCACAGACATTGTATTTCCCGCTCTGACCCTGTTCAACCTTCTCACTTTCCCGCTCGCAATCTTGCCAATGGTCATCGCATCCATCATCGAGGCCAGTGTTGCGGTTGGCCGTCTCACCGACTACTTCACCGCTCAGGAACTGCAGCCAGATGCTGTGCTCCGTCCCGAGGCAGAGGTCGCAGTGGGTGAGGAGTCCATCCGCATCGTCGACGGTCGATTCTCGTGGAATAGCACAGACGAAAGCAATGTACTCGAGAACATTACGTTTTCCGCTCAGAAGGGTGAGCTCTCATGCATTGTTGGCAGGGTTGGTGCTGGAAAGTCGTCATTCTTACAGACTATGCTCGGAGACCTGTACAAGGTACGCGGTGAAGTTATAGTACGCGGCAAAGTTGCATATGTAGCCCAATCTCCTTGGGTGATGAATGCTTCCGTCAGGGAAAACGTCGTATTTGGGTACCGATGGGACAAGGACTTCTACGACCGGACAATCAAGGCCTGTGCATTGCTGGACGATTTTGCTTCGCTTCCAGATGGTGACCAGACTGAGGTTGGAGAGCGTGGGATATCCTTGTCGGGTGGGCAGAAAGCCCGCCTTACCCTCGCACGTGCAGTTTACGCCCGCGCTGACATCTATTTACTGGACGACGTGCTTTCGGCAGTGGATCAGCACGTTGGAAGGCATCTGATTGACCAGGTTCTGGGACCCAAGGGTATTCTCAAGACACGTACCAGAATCTTGGCAACGAATTCTCTACCGGTCCTCATGGAGGCCAACTACATCTGTCTGCTGCGTGAGGGCAGGATCCTCGAACGTGGCACATACGAGCAGCTGATGGCAATGAAGGGAGAAATCTCGAACTTGATCAAAACAGCCTCTAGCGAAGAATCACAAAGCGAGGATGAGTCGAAAGACTCTGATTCCCCACGCAGCGATGCATCGCAGACGGTTTACGGCACGGACCCTAACTCGGACGACGAAGAGGTAGAGGAGACACAAGAAGGCGACACGACACTTGCACCTATTCGCACGGGAGGAGGACAGCCTGCACGAAGGGCAAGCGGGCTGGAACTGCGTCGTGCAAGCACTGCAAGCTTCCATGGCCCCCACGGAAAACTGACCGATGAAGAGGGTGCTAACATCAAAACTAAGCAGACCAAAGAGGTAGCCGAGCAGGGCAAAGTGCGCTGGTCCGTCTACACGGAATACGCCAAGACAAGTAACCTCGTTGCCGTTGGCATCTATCTCATCACTTTGGTGGGAGCTCAAACATTACAGATAGGTGAGTATTCCTCGAGTCAGAAGACGACGATTGCTTGTTTCTGGTAAAATTATCGATGTGGTATGCTAATGCCGGCTCAGGTGGAAGTGTATGGTTGAAAAACTGGTCAGAGATTAACCAGAAATACGGCGGCAACCCCAACGTTGGCAAATATATTGGCATCTACTTCGGCTTTGGAGTGGGCTCTGCTCTTCTGGTCGTCGTGCAGACGCTCATCTTGTGGATCTTCTGCTCGATTGAGGTAAGCAAAATATGCAGAAACGGCACGATGTGCTTCGATCATTCACTGACGTGCGTTTCCCGCACTTGCAGGCCTCTCGCAAGCTCCACGAACGTATGGCGTACGCTATCTTCAGGTCCCCGATGAGCTTTTTCGAAACTACTCCCTCTGGTCGCATACTGAACCGATTTTCGAGGTAAGCCACCCGCCAAAAAGCCCCCCACACACGCGGCACGGCTGCATGTCACCCGCAATCCTTCTCACATCCATGCAAATGCCATGACCCACTGCGGTCCCCCGCTTTCGGATTTGAACAAACGCTGACAAAGTTATAGTGACATTTATCGAGTAGACGAAGTTTTAGCGTATGTGCTGAGGACAGAGATACGTGACAATGACAACTGACCATTTACAGGCGCACATTCAATATGCTGTTCGTCAATACAGCGCGTGGTATGCATAGATTGAGCCGTATACACTCGACAATTGACTGACCAGAAAATTAGCTGCCTTCACGCTCGCGGTCATTTCTGCATCAACACCAATCTTCATTGTAGTGATTTTGCCTCTCGGCGGCTTGTACCTGTACATTCAGCGGTACTACCTCCGGACCTCCCGTGAGCTCAAGCGACTGGACAGCGTCAGCAAGAGTCCCATCTTTGCTCATTTCCAGGAGTCATTGAGCGGCATTAGTACGATTCGAGCCTACCGCCAGCAAAAACGCTTTTCTATGGAGAACGAGTGGCGCATTGATGCTAACCAGCGCGCTTATTTCCCGTCGATAAGCGCGAACAGATGGCTTGCGGTGCGCTTGGAATTCATTGGCTCTGTGATCATCTTGGCGGCAGCTGGATTCGCAATTGTTTCCGTTTCCACTGGTAGCGGGCTCTCTGCTGGACTTGTGGGACTCGCCATGTCATACGCTCTGCAGATTACCCAATCTCTCAACTGGATTGTCAGGCAGACTGTCGAAGTCGAGACAAATATCGTCTCGGTCGAGCGTGTTTTGGAATATGCTCGATTGCCAAGTGAAGCACCCGAAATTATCTCCAAGCACCGTCCACCAACCAGCTGGCCATCTAAGGGTGCTCTCACTTTTAACAACTACAGCACACGATACCGAGCCGGTCTAGACTTGGTGTTGAAAGACATCAATATCAGCATCAAGTCACACGAAAAGATCGGCGTGGTTGGTCGCACGGGTGCGGGTAAAAGTTCACTGACACTTGCATTGTTCCGTATCATCGAGCCATCAAACGGTGACATTACCATTGATGGAGTGAGCACAAGCTCGATCGGTTTGCTGGATCTTCGTTCTCGCTTGGCGATCATTCCTCAAGATGCAGCGCTTTTCGAGGGCACGATCAGAGACAATCTGGATCCTTCTCATGTTCATGACGACACGGAGTTGTGGACCGCTTTAGGTAAGGCATCGAAGAGGTTTGTAGCCGATCATAGCTGACTTGTTTTTCAGAGCACGCCAGATTGCGGGATCATATTGCCGGCATGCCGGGACAGCTCGATGCTAAGCTGAACGAGGGAGGATCTAACCTCAGTCAGGGTCAAAGACAGCTCGTCTCACTTGCCAGAGCTCTCCTGACACCAAGCAATATTCTCGTGCTTGATGAAGCGACTGTAAGTGCTTTCGATAACGTACATCGCGTATACTGTATGCTAATATCAATCCAGGCTGCTGTCGATGTTGAGACCGATGCACTGCTTCAGACAACACTCCGCAGTCCAATGTTCAAAGATCGTACCATCGTCACCATCGCCCACCGTATCAACACTATCCTCGACAGTGATCGGATCATCGTCCTTGATCATGGAAACGTGGCGGAATTTGACACGCCAGCCGAGCTGGTACGTCGTAAAGGTCTCTTTTACGATTTGGTCAAGGAGTCCGGGCTTTTGGGCTCTGTGGACTTGCCGGGCACGGATTGAGGTGCAGCACTGTACACTAGCCCGTCAGGTACACGCTATAGTTGAGGAGAAATATCAAATGTGTGCCTATAATTCAGAGTGTTCGTATCCCACTCTCCGTGCCGTGTGACTAGTGTACATGGCGACATAAGAGATACGTACTTCAGTAGCCGCGCTGGCAATGATCGCTTACGGTTGTACTGTACCGGATTTCAAAGAGACATCCGTACGTTCGTTTCCCGCGCCGAGCCGTAACCTTGGTGATCATTCACCCGACGTCTCTTCTTCGATCGAGTCTCATGCAATGTGCGGGCTCGCGAAATTCACAGATCTCCAAGAACTCACTGCTGGCGAATTGAGACATCTGGAGGGATAATCCTCGAGTCTTTATAAGAGCCACATGGTTTGGACAGGTGAGACCCTGCAGAACACAAGTGTCAAAACGCGGAGCACGCATTATCTTGACCAGGTCTGCACAACATATCCCTCTTCTTCTGATTTGATCACGACGGAAAATTGGAGATATGCCCCCATGCAACCGAGTCATCGTGTTCTCAACAATTCGATGTAGCCTGCAGAAGAAATACTGTTTCACGGCATGAGAAGGCGACATGATAGCTGCAGGACTAGTGCATCGGGGAACAAGGCACCTGCGGCGGACCAGCCACACGCTCTGACGTGCGGCAATCACGCAATGAACCATTCTTTCGAAACAAGCAGCTCGTAACATGACCCCCCACCGCCGTTTGTTGTTCCTCTTCCACTCTCTGTTCAGCCTATACACATTCAGGGCAGACCACCGAGTGCCGCCGACACAAGGTACTGTACAGCGTGGGTCTCCCTGACTCGCCCATCCCACTCTGCAATTCCCCGATATACAACCTATCTCAACCAGATTATGGCCAGTCGTCCGTACTTCCGTGGAGCTAGGGTAAGTGCAGCACAGCTCGAAGGACGCCAGTGCCTGCTCTGTGCTGCTTCGAAATGTTCGGAACAGACAATAACGTCCGGCTCTACATGCCTTTTCACCAGTCACCTTCTCTACAACTCGGTCTCTGGCTCGTAGCGAGGTCCAGATATATGCATGGGCCAAACGAGAAAGTCTAGCTGCATATGCTGAACCGCTGGTTGCATCTGTTCCTTCGTCTTGACTCAATGTCTATGATATGACAGCTTCAAGCGAAGAGGGCTGACCCGGTTCACGGGTCTCGATCGAGGGATGAGATGAGGAGTCTCATTACAATCTGATATCGTGATACGGGACAGTGTAGGTTTTTTGTCCTTTTAAGTTTCGAGATCCCTCTCTGATCGCTTCCTCGAACCATTTTCTTCCCATTCAGAAGTCCACTCCAGTCTTTGCTTTGACAGTCGAAGTCCCCTGAAGGTTTAGTGGCGAGACACGTGCATCAGACAACCACTTCGAAGATCGAAGCCCCGTTACAGATCCAAACCCTGTCATACTACTGGTTCAAACTCTGTTCCACTTTGACTTCGACGCACCTCTACATCGACACTCTAACATCCAAGGAATTGGTTGGTTCACACTCCGGACTTTCTTCACCGCCAAATCGATCGTGCTTTGCTCGTTGCTGTATATCCACAGCTCCACTGCACAAGGCTTACCTGACACTGCTGCCCAAAGCGGTGCACGTCCGCCAACCTTATTGGTCAAGCACCCTACCAATTCCTACACATTCAAGCATGAAGTGCAACAAACCATTACCATTGAGACAGAAATCCCAGGTTGGTGCTTCCCAAGCATGGACGTGAGCTAAGACATGCTGACATTGAACGCAGGAGAACCACAGTCGCGACCACAAACCGCGCGTTCCAGATCATGTGCTACCCAAACTTCAAGATGCAGAGTCCTCAGAAAACAAGGATTTCTGGTCGATTACCGCAGTCTCTCCATCATGGTGTATGTCTGACTATCAAAACGACATATGAATTCAGCTGACTTATGAAGCTCAAGCAGTGCACGCATCTGCAAGCCCAGAAAGTCCTAGTCAGCTCTCGAGCTCGGGTACCAAAGGAACGAGCCGAAACTCCAGCAAAGTCGCGAAGAATGTCTTCATACGTCGTGGCAACACTAGACCTCGATCTCTTGCTCGACCGTCTTGCAATGATGGAATCTACCCTCGAAGTCGACACGGATTTCACGTGAAGGACCAAGAAAAGCTGTTGGCCTTTGTACATGCGCGACTTTCTCGCACGAACCAAGGTGCTCTAAAGGGCTTTGCTCAGAACCTCATTGATGCCGTATGTCCACGCAAAAGGTTCCGATACCCTTACAAAAGGGGCAAAGCGCCACCGTATTGGCCAGACTTTGGAAACTACCAGAATGGAGTACATCACAAGCAGAAGCCGGGTATGTCATGTAGCGGGATTTGCAGAATTGGTTACTGATTCTCGACAGACCTTGTCCCACTGATGGTTTACCTCATGCGCCTGTACTGGTCTGCAGACGACTATGATCGATTCAACGATCCGAAGAAAGACGACTCCTCCAAGCTGAAGGCTGGATGGTCAACATTCCTCCAGACCGTCATCATGTGCGATAAAGGCGAGCGAGAGAAGCTTCAGTGTGCCGAATCCACAGCCTCTGCCGTATGGGCTGCCATGAAGGATGTCGTCGATGTACTCAGCGCCGAGTATGATTGGCTCTGTGAGCGTACAGGTCAGTCGAGTCCGATACACTCCTTCGAATCACACATGCTAACACGTGAAAGACGGTATGAAATGGTTCGAGTTTGATAATGTATACACACTCGAGTTGCCGGAGATTATCAGAGACTATCCTCATCTCTTTTTCCGCGAAAGGGGACAACCAACACGGGTCATCGAAGGATCTGACAATGCTAATGTTGATTCGACAACATCTGACTCGTCCTTTGCCAAAGATCTGACTTCCGACACTCCTGTATCAAGCGCAGACATCAAGAGAAGACTTTCTTCTGGCGATGGTGACTCAGACTCGTCAAGCGGTAGCGAGCACATGCCTGGAGCATCTCAATTTGGGGACAACGAATCTATCAGCAGTTCTTCCGACATGCATGTCACCATCAAGACAGATGCAGCTGTCAACGACCCATACGATTTCAGTAACTGGTTGTTTGACGACGTAGTCCCACAACCACAATCGTTCACGCCGGAGACTATGTATTCACAAGCTCAGCAAGGTCTACAGACTTGCATGGGGTATGATTACATGCCTCACCTCTCCTCTTGCGCTCCTGATGGCATGAGTCCTGGGTACATGTCGCAAGCCGTCCAGTCTCCATATGGTATCCCTTGCAACCCGTTCAACGTCGCCGCATGCAACTACTATCCGACTTTCATGGGTCCACTCTCAAGCGACATGCCAGCGACATTTGACTGCTGTGGTCCGCCGATGTCTAGCCAAGGGCAGCCTCGATACCAGCCAGACATGCTTCTGGGCTCCTCCGTACCAGGCAGCAACATGGCTGCTGGTCAGGAATGGGCCATGAACCAACAGCACATGGCCTACTACTACGCACAAATGCCATCACCAAGCGCAGAAGAATTTCCATACGGTCCACCAACTCCTCATCCTTCCTACTCCTTCGGTGGCCAACCCCTATCCTTCCACGAATCTCAAACCCCTCGCTCTTTCGACACTGGTAATCGCCGTCGTGTTCGAAAGTCTCGCTAGACATGACATTCGCAAGACCCCACGACGACCGAAGGCAGAAAGCGAGACTCGTTCTGTATATATATACCTCCTTTCGGACCTGTTTCTTCAGCATGGCGCAAGGCGTCAACGAACTCACGCATAACGACTTTTCGGATTTAATGTATAACGATCTCTTCTTTCGGCACGTAACGACCAAAAGCATGAAACCAGCATCAAGCATTGTGCATTCTCAGCGGAACTCTTTCGGAACTATTTATCTTCTCGGTAGCCTGAGAGGCATAGTGGAGGATCGAGTTACTATCCATGTAGCTAATGTCAAAATCACGAGCATAAGCTCTAGTGATCACTGCCTCCATTCTGATTCAAGTTCCTGTGACACTCTCTCTATCGTGACATGGTCTACTCTCCAATGATACTGTCCTTAATATCATTCATGGATTGGTTCTGATCCCTTGGAATGACCATGTTCAAATTGACTGCCGCATTCGGCGAAGCATGCGGAGGTGACTTGGTCCGTGCCCGCGCGACCCCGACGAGAACGCGAATTCAATTGTTCGTCATTGTTGCAGCGGCCGTCGAATGCTACAATTCAAACAATCATTTTCCATCAATTAGGAGTTGTCTACCGGATATTGCGTGTCGCGCTATGACCGCAGACCGATGCGCAACCTAAAAATCAACACTGACGGCCGAAATGTCGTCGCTACGTGGAGGTAGAGGAGGAGCTCGTGGTCGGGGAACTTTCACGCTCGGTCAGAATAATGCTCCACGGCAACCTCGTCCAGGTTTCCAGACACGCGGACGCGCCGACTCGACAGCAGCTCGTGGAATATCCTTCCGTGGCGCGACCAGAGGCAATGCATCAACACGTGGTCAGACTGCTCAGAGGGGGAATGCAAGAGGGCGTGGGGACAGCATCCTGCGATCTAGAACACCTACACCGATGAGTCAAGAGTCGCACGGCACAGATTATCAGTCGCGCTTTCAGTCTGTAAGTCACGCGCCAAATGGTCCACGAAACCAACAATCAGCGCCGAATACTTACGAGAATCGCTTCGAACAGCTCAAGAGACGACGCGAAGATGAACGCAAAGACGCGATCAAGAGAGGCTTCCTTGCCGATCCAGAGAAGCCCAGAAGACTCGCCGAAGCTATCACACCAGTAGGGACATGCCCAGACATGTGCGCCGAGTACGAGAGATCGGAGAGGATTGTGCAAAAGGACGTTTGGGCCCAAGAGACGGTCGGTCAAGTACAAACACAAATGGGGAGAATCAGCTGATTCCTGTGCATAGAAAGAAGACGGCACTCCTAGCGAAGGACGCATGGTCAAAAAGTTCCGTCGCGCTGCGGCCGGTCTGGACGAGCAGTTACCATCGGATCTACGACCTCCTTCGACACTGAGGGAGACTTGCGACTATCTCTTTGATGATCTGGTAGGAAACGCGGAATCACTGGGTAGCGTACACCATTTTGTCTGGGACAGGACGCGAGCAATTCGAAACGACTTTTCCATCCAGCAAATCACCAAGCCGAGCGACGTGGAGATTGCGATTGAGTGTTACGAGAGGATTGCGCGGTTCCATATTCTGTCTTTGCACCAACTGGCAGTTCCAGAGAAGCCTTACGACAAGTACGACTGGTATCAGGAGAGGGAGCAGTTGGATAGGACTCTGCTGTCTCTCATGCAGTACTACGACGACAATCGTACAAGGGTTAATTGCAAAAACGAGCCGGAGTTCCGGGCATACTGCATCATCTTTCAAATTCAGGACCCCACGCCGGATCTGGAGGAACGTGTCAATTGCTGGGACGACAAAATCAAATCTCATCCTCGCGTCAGGACTGCGCTCGATCTGTATAACGCAGCATGCAATATTCTGGATTCTCAAGGGCCGCTCAAACCTCGAGCGGCACACGTTGTTGCGCGAGCAGATTGGAACGACTTTTTCTCGATTGTCGAATCGAACCGTGTCTCGTATACGATGGCCTGTGTGGCAGAGATTTATTTCAACATGGTCAGGAAACTGACGTTGAACTCTATCTGGCGAGCCTTCAAAGTGGGCATGGACGTGTCCGACTTTACAATGGAATACCTGACAGAGCTTCTCCGCTTTGACGACCTGGACGAGACGAGAAAATTCTGCGAGCACTACACGTTTGGCTTTAAAGAGACGGAGTCCGGAGAGGATTTTCTTGATCTCAACTCTGTTCAAGGAAAAGTGTTTCCGGATGCAACGCGGGGTCTCAATGCTCAGATGTTCTCCGATGCAGTGGTAGAAAGCAAGAGGTGTGGACGGACATTCTCCGCCGTGATCAGGGGACTGAGCTTTGCTGCGGCGCAAGCTCAGGGTATGGTTGTAGCGGAAGAACGAGACGATGAGGAAATGGCCATGGACGGAGACGATTCGCTGTTTGTGCCAGACACTCAGATGAACGCGACCGCGCCGACTTTTGCGCCAAAACCTTCACCATTTGCTCCTCAAGGCTCGTCACCTTTTGGTCAGCCAGTAAAGGCAGACGACTCCAAACCGGCACCAAGTCCATTTGGTTTCGGCACTCCGTCAACTCAAAATGACAAACCTCAAGCCGGATCCGAAAATCCTTCCGCAGAGTCAAAGGCACCAACCCTGGCTCCTCAATCTGGCCTCAAGGAGAGTATTTTTGCACAGAAACCCGCTAGCAGCTGGGGCAAGCCGTCTTCTTCACCATGGGGAGCCCCAGCTGGAAGTTCTAGTGCTGGGCAGCCTACCACATCGCCATTCGCTCAGCAGCCATCAAAGTCTCCATTCGCATCTAGTCCTTTCGAAAAGCCAAAGGAGGGAGGATTGGATAGTGTCCATTCACCTTCTTCTTTTTCATGGGGCAAGCCATCGCCATCCCCTTGGGCTCAACCACTTCCAGCAAATGCTGCGGAAGCGCCCAAGAAGGAGGAACAGCCTCAATCCAAGGCTGACCCGTCAAGCATCTTCGATTCGCCATTTGCGAAAACTGCGACTGACCCGGCACCTAAACCGTTGTTCTCGTTTGGTACCCCTGAAGCACCACCAGCCAACGCTGAAGCGCCAAAGTCCACTTCACCGTTTGCGAGCTTTAGCAGTCCAGTCTCGCAGCCTGCAGCGTCAAATGCAGCAAAGCCTTCAAATCCTTTTGCAGGCTTGAACGCAGCCACACCAAAGGAGACGCCTGCGGAGGCCGAAAAACCCAAGGTCCAGTCAACGACCTCATCGATATTTTCCAAATCACCGGAGCCGGACACGCAGCCATCACAACCAGCTCAACCCCTTTTCAGTTCTGCACCAACACCGCCTGCACCCGCTCCTGTTCAGCAAAAAGAAGCAGAAGTCTCGAAGCCTACTTTTGGCTTTCCTCCATCCGCACCCGCATCCCAGGAGCCGAAAGCTGCCCCTACGCAGAAACCGCTATTCAGTTTCTCATCTACTACGCCGCCCGGCTCTCCTCAAGTGCATGATAAGGCCGAGCAAAGCACACAAAAGACGACAGGGAATACAACGTCACAACCGGAAGCTCCAAAGTTTGGTGCTCCTTCGTCGTCAGCTACAGCGAACACAGCGCCTCAGCCAGCAAGGACTCCCTCATTCAGCTTCAGTTCACCAAACCAGCCCAAAAAACCAAGTCCTTTATCGCAGTCTTTCACCGCTCCTTCAGAGACCCAGGAACGAGTAGCAAACAAACCTGAGACTACAACAAAGCCAAGCTTCTTTGGCTTGGGAAAATCCGTAGAACAGCCTTCGAAAGTGGTAGAGGCACAAAAGCCTTCGATCTCGCCGACACAAATACTGCAAAACCTGGCAGAGGAGATGATTCTTGATGTTGACAAGGGTCTGCTGAGACAATTTGTTGAGTATCAGGCTCGATCTGCTATCATGAGCGTATATGACGAAGTGTATCTTGACAGTATAAGGGGAATTGCAGACAGGTTTCGAACGGAGAAGTTGGCAATTCGATACGGCAAACGCTGGCGCCAGAATGCGTGGAAACTACGTCTGAACCGTCAAGCTCGCGACAAACGGGACAGGAAGAGGACTGCTCATCGTCATAGAGAGGCTCTGGATGCCCGGAAGAAACAGCAGGAAAAGGTCAATGCGGTCGACGACTTTCTGAAGAGCCAAGCTCTTCGTTTTTCTCAGGCTTCGACCAAAGGTGCATCTCGATTCTCTGAGCGTGCCAGTCGCGATGAGAGCATGCTTCGTAGTTCGGAAGCTTCGAACGGCGTGCACAATGGTGTCTCTCGTGATATGCCTCCTCCTGCAGCGCGCCCATCAGCTGACGCGCCTAAGAAGAGGTCGGTCAATCGAGTCGACGATATAGGAAAAGTCACCAAACCTACAGTCTCGCCCCGTGCCACGCCAAATACAAACAGAGCGAGCTTTCTGGGATTCAGCATGCAAAGGCCAAGAGTGGACAGCAGCGCATCGAAGCCATCGTCTCGCTCCAGCTACTTCCGCATGAAGGCCATGGGTATCAATCCCAACGGTCCGAGCGTACCGACGCCGAACATGAAGAAGCGAGCCCGCGAGGACGATGAGAGCGAAATTGCAGAATCGACGCCTGTGGCCAAAAAGTCCAAGACGCCTCCCAGAATGAGCACTGCGGGCTCGTCGCGAATGCGTAGTGCAAGTTTCAGATCACAGTCTTCAGTTCAGTCCTCGATTCTCGAGCTGAGTCCTGGACCCGAGAACAACGCGAGAGAAGTCAGATCTACCTCAAAATCAGAGCAAGACGACGAAGCATTGTTCGCCCGATCCAGAGCGGCGAGAAAGGCTCTTTCGGAATCTGCAAATTGGTACCGATCAGAAGTCGAAAAGGCCGATGATGCAGATAGTGTCGTGTCCGGTCATTCGCAGGTTTCGGCATCTGCTTCGCTGCAGCGAGCGAGAGACGAAGCCAGACTGCGAGCTTCTCAGTGCTCCGAAGTCGGCAGATTTGGCATGTCTGGTATGTCAGGCATGTCAGGCTTCTCGCAACATCAGCCAGATGTTCCAGCGTACCGACTGCGGGAAAGTAGATTTATTCCTCGCGAGCAATATGGCAGGGCTATTGAGATTGCAAAGGAGAGGGCTGCCAACAGACTGAGGCCGCAGAGTGTCCTGAACGAACGCAGTGGTACGACTACACCACGAGCTCAGCAGAGCCCACCGCAGCCTGCGACATCATTCCCAGCTTTCTCTCGGCCTCGGGCACAAGTACAATCTCAATCTCAGCCGCCATCTCAACCACAGTCTGATTTACAGTCTGAACTTTTCGAAGAAGGACAAGTGCAGCAGAACCCGCCCCAGCTTCCGGCAGCATTTCCGGCTTTCTCTCGGCCTCAGGCACAGCTACAACTACCTTCTCAGCCTCAGTCTCAACCACAGTCTGCGTTTCTCGGAAGACAAGTGCAGCAAAATTCGTCACAGCTTCCATTGTCCTTTCAGAGTTTCTCGCAGTTCCAACCGCCGACTCAATCTCAGATTGAACCGTTTGAGGAACAAGCGCAGGTTAGTCCGACCATGCCGCTGTCCTTGCCGACTTTCTCTCAAATTGGATCCCAGCTAGTCGAGGAAGAGCCTATTGCTGCAATCGCAGAGTTCGAGTCAGAACGACGCTCTCCTAACCTTGCGGCCACACCCGCACCCGTTGTCGATGTCAATGTTGATACTGACGGTGATGTTGTTGTCGATGTTGAGCAACCAGATTCCAGTCAAGCCGTCCTTAATCAAGTTTCTCAGAACGACACTCCACCAACTGGTGATTTGTCTCAGCGTGGTGGAGACCAAAATCTAAGCATTACGACTGAGCTTCTTCAAGACGTGTCGGCGCCGGCGGCATCACTCTGGTCGTTCTCGAATCTCAATTCGCCTTCGACTTTTGCACCTCTCCGGACAGGCTCGGCGACTTACCAGCCAGCGTTCAGCCCGTCAGTCGGATTTGGCTTCATGCCTGCCTTTGGCGAAGCAGCCTTCGGTTCTGCAGGAGCCGAAACCGAACGTCATGAGCAGATGCACGATCAATCTCGCGATATCAATGAAGCCATAGGCATGCCTTCGCCACAAATTCAAGACTACCAAGAGGACAATCCGTACATGCAGGAAGTAAACCACTATCCTGAGCTTGATAACGGACTTGCGACTGCCGACGAAAATGATAACTCAGTGGTCAACGGCGATATGCATGACGGCTCACGGATGCTCAACGATGCAGCTCGGGCAGCGCTCGCTATGGATAGTTCCTACGTTGATGCCAATATGCTGAACCAAGACATGGACTACCCTCAGGCTCAAGAACAAACTCAGAGTAACGGTCAGCATGAACTTGACAACAACGCTCTTCAGATCGACCCAGATCTTCTCGATATGCAGAACGTTCCAACCATGACCGAACAAACAGCCGCTCAAGAGCCAGAGCCAGAGGACAAACCTGTCGCCAAGAAGAAAGAACAGAAGGCAGTCGCGAGCATGAATCCTTTCGCCTTACTCGCAAATGGCACCGGTGATACTTCTGAAGATGCGTCCGAAGACGGGGATGAATCCGACGAGGACGTCGAGGAAGACGAAGACGACAAAGGGCACTCAGTTCCCAACGACTTGATCCAAGATCGTCTCGACGATAGACGCACCCTGGACGAGCTCGAAGAAGACGAAGTCGAAGACAACGCACCACTCGACCAAGCAGGCACAGACGACGAAGAAATGGCCTCGGAAGGCGACGAAGAGATCTACGACGAGGACGAAAGCGCGGAATACGACAGCGAACAAGGAGACGAAGACGATGAGGAAGATGAGGAACAAGGCAGCGAAGATGACGACGGCCAGGACTACAGCGCCTACGCTCCTCGAAACGGTATGTCGGCGCAGCAACTGCAGCAGAGCGGCGTCATTAAGGGTGGAACGGGACAGAGTGCCGAGGACGCGTTTGAGCTTAGTGATTAGGAAGGTCTGTTGTTGGGTGTGGCTGACGTAGTCGGGATATGATATGCTTGATGTATCTTGTGGATCAGAGATATCTTCTAAATTCAAAGTGTCAATACCAATTAATCGTGCAAGTAATGGATAAAATGGCTTTTGAACGTCATGTGGTTTGATTCATGCATGAAGGAGAAAATATACACAACTAGCTAGACATTGCATCGCTAGTCATTCGTTCTCGAAACGACGAATCCCCGATCCATCGTATCCATTATGAAGAACGCCACGACACCATACGCCTTTCCATGTTCAGATCCCTTTGATTTTGCCGTCCCGAGCCAAGCCAAGTCGATTCGATTCGAAGCGGATGGTACTTTTTTCTCTCTTTCAGCCAGAGCAGCTCTACTGTACAGACAAGACATTTCCACAACTGGCAATAATAAAAGGCAGGCGTATTGTCTTACTCGCTGTCGCTCTCGTCCTTGGACTTGCTCTTCCTCTTCTCCTTCTTCTCCTTCTTCTCGGCCTTTCTCTTCTTGCGCTCGGCTTTCTCCTCAGGCGTCTCGTCCTCGTGCTTCCTCTTCTTCTTCTTGTCGCCGGCGTCGGCCTCGCCGGTCGATGGGTCGACGGCAGGAGCGGCAAGGACTTCTTCTTTCGACGGCTGCTCGGCGCCGCGGCCGGGCATGCCCTCCTTGACGGGCGCGGCCTCGACGGCTTGCTGCTCGGTCGAGGTGACGTTCTCGCCGTTGACGGTCAGGTTGTAGTCTTGGTAGTTGGCCTTCCAGGCGGCGGGTGTCTCCTCGTTGGTGCGGCCGTATTTGTCCAGCTTGCCGGATTCCTTCATCTTCTTCTTCTCGGTCGCGACGGGACCCATGCCCCAGCGGCGTGGGTACAGGTCGCGCTCCATGATGCAACGCTTTACTTTGGCCACGACGCCGTGGTCGCATGATGACATCTCTACTGTGGACATTTGCGCGATACCAATGGCGATGGCCTCACCCTTGGTGGTGATCAGTACTACTTCCTCGTGCACTTCGATGCCGGACTCGTAGCGCAGCAGACCGGGAATCATGAGCTTGGCGCCGTAGCAGACGGCGTTGACGGCAGAGTCTTTGACGACGACACGCTTGTAGGTGGTCAGGAGGGTTTCGAGCGGGCTGATGACCTTGCGGAGATAAGACTCGTCGCGCTGGTTGTCGTAGAGCCATTGGGCGTCGAGAACATCGTGCAGTGTGACCAAATCCTTTGACTCATCCATGGCACCGGATCTCACACGTCTAAGCTCTTGCATGTGTGCGCCGACTCCGAGAAGAAGACCGAGGTGGACACAGAGGGTACGGATGTAGGTACCGGCCTCGCAAGAGACCCAGAAGACACCGAGTTGGCGCTCGTTGTCGAACTCGTAAAGCTTGCTCTCGTGGATGGTTCTGATACGCAACTGTCTCTTGACGGCAGAGATGAGAGGAGGACGCTGGAAGAGAGCACCAGTCAAGGTCTCAAGAGCACGCGAGAACTGCTTCTCGCCGCCTGGCAATTTGTCGTGTAGTCTGATAACGCAAACATACTCCTTTCCTGCTCCCTGCTGCGACTTGACCAGGCGAGTGGCACGGTCGATACAGACGATAAGACATCCAGTAACCTTTGGGTCGAGAGTTCCAGAGTGACCGGTACGCTCAACACGGAGCATACGCTTGACCCATGCGACGACTTCGTGCGAGGAGGGATTTGAAGGCTTGTCGAGGTTGATGACACCGCTGGAGATGTAGGATTTGAGGTCACGCTTGAGTGGTGTAGAGCCGGCTGGAATAGGTGTGAAATGACCAGTGCGAACCAGTACTGGAAAAGTATTAGCATGATTTTTATAACTTCTGGTCGCTCGAAAGAGACCGCAGCTCGCAAAATATTCTCCTCTACTCACATTGATCCCAGTTCTTCAACAGAAGTGGCCACGTGCTGGTGTCGAGAGTTGGAGCGACATTTTCTGGCTTGATGAGGTAGTCGGCCTCTTCGTTGGCCTTGACGAGCGCCATTGTGGCGGATGGGGTATCTTAAAAATGCGGACTGATTGGTAATTCGTGTTCTTCGACCTGCGAGAGGAATAACGTATTGGAAGTGGTGCGCTGGTCGAAAGTAATGTTGGCCGCCGTAACCAATTTTTCTTCGTAGCTCTGCGGACGGTGCTCACTCAAGAATATCGATCAAAAATCCGCCGAACATTTTGTCCAAGCTTGGACGTCTTGGCATGTCCAGCTACTGTACCTGCCCCAAGTACAGCGCAGGCAGAACTGCACAGTATTTGCACAGTATGAGTAGAACCTGAACATAAATATTTATCGCATCCACGCATTCACGCATTCGACCTTCATTATATGAAGACAATTTGTTGACGAACACAACCTAATACACGGGCCATACCTCCACCACATCAGAATGTCTTCGTTTTCGCACTGACAGTGGCCATAGTCCTATCTAGCAAGCAAGCAACTGGTCTGGTTGTTTACTGCCAGACACTCTTGCTCATATTGCTTTATTCTACTAATTTCCGTTCTCAAGCACTCCGTCGAATCGCGTCGTTTCGAGGTCAGCAGTCGACTATCAGATACTTTAGGAGTTCTCGAAGTGATTGGAACTTCACTCATGGACATTGTCCGGTCACAATGGTCGGCCTACCTTCCTCAGAAATCGGGAAAAGACAATACCCCAACCCCAACATGGGTGAGCAGATTGTGACTCCGATAAAACTCTCAGCATCCGATGGTAACCTGCCTACTAGCTATCGGGGTATGAATCATCCCCTTTCGTACTGCAATCCTACAAACGTCCTTTCTTTTTTGTCCGATAGACTGGTCTGAATTTGATGATTGCGCTATCCTCATCCATGTCCTCAGCACCATCATCAAACACAATTGGTCATTCATAATGGTATCTATTCACGAAAAGTCAGAAGCCGAAGAGTCGACAGATCCGACTCAAACGCCGATAAGTGAAGACTTCGACGACGACAATCATAACACGACTCGAGCTTCTATACAGCGAACAGCCAGTCGAAACGAATTCGATCATCATGCTGAAGGAGAATTCAAATCAGGACCCGGCAGCAATATACTATCAAAAGTCGCTTCCCGAATTTCTAGAGTATCAACCATCGAACCTCCGCCGGATGGCGGCCTCAATGCCTGGACACAATGCGCTTGCGCATGGCTCGTCGTCTTTTGCACCTGGGGCTATGCCAATGCTTTTGGTGCTTTCCAAGCATACTATACCGAAGATCTAAAATTAGACGGCTCGACGGTCTCCTGGATCGGTTCCATCAACGTCTTTGTTCTCTTCTTCATGTCCACCTTTTCCGGACGAGCACTTGATGCTGGATTGTTCTTACCCGTCTTTGCAGTCGGAGCGGTTCTTCAGATCGTAGGCATATTCACCACCAGTGTATCGACGACATTCTGGCAACTCTTGTTGTCGCAAGGCTTGGCTACTGGAATAGGAAGTGGTATCTTCTTCTGCCCCTCGATGGCTCTGTGTGCCACATACTTTTCCAAAAAGCGCGGTATTGCCGTTGCTCTCGCGACTTCTGGCAATTCAGTGGGCGGCATGATCTACCCCATTATTGTGACCCAGCTTTTACCAAAAATCGGATATGGCTGGACAGTACGAGTTCTCGGCTTTGTCAACTTGGCATGTCTCGCCATCGTCTTCGCTTTTATGAGACCCAGATTACCACCTCGCACTGCTGGTCCATTGCTTGACTACGCATCCTTCAAAGATCTGTCGTACATGCTGTTCGTTGCCGGTGTGTTTTGTGCAATGTGGTCTCTTTACTTTACTGTCTACTACGTGAGTGATCCAGAAC
>Ga0058703_1000038_pt1 | contig 24396 bp, 23 predicted proteins | sample AgamicMgMae_FD_83782 | JGI IMG/M metagenome (GOLD analysis project Ga0058703, IMG submission 83782) | Agave microbial communities from Guanajuato, Mexico - Mg.Ma.e | ecosystem: Host-associated > Plants > Phyllosphere > Phylloplane/Leaf | place: Guanajuato, Mexico | collected 2012-06-04
GAATGGGTGAGAGAGATTGAGGGTTGGCGCCACTCCGGCTAGTTATCGATAAGCACCCTTTGGTGACCCCACCACTCATTCGCGTTGGAAAAGTTCGTCACCGATCAGGCTTCAAGACTTTCTTCACAAACTCAACAAATACACAAAATGGTCTCAGCATCAAAGGCAGCCCGTGAGGCTAAGCGCGCCGCCTCTGGCAAGGAGCCAAAGAAGACTGCCGCCTCAAAGGTCGCATCTAAAAATGCATCATCAGCTTCATCCGTCAACGGTGACGCTGAGGAGCAATTGATTGATGCCGATGGACAGGAGCTTAACGACGATGGTGAGAAAGTCATCAACTCGAAACTCAAGAAGATGGATTTGCAAGAGGATGAGAACGGTATCTCCGACAGAGTCACAACTGGTGTTCTTTCTTCCCTCCCAGCAAGCAGAGACGTCAAGATCACTTCTGCATCCCTCGTTTTCCACGGAAAGGTTCTTTTCAACGACACCACTCTCGAAATTTCCTACGGCAGAAGATACGGTCTGCTTGGTGAGAACGGATGTGGAAAGTCCACTCTTCTCAAGGCCATCGCAGCTCGCGAGTACCCAATCCCAGAGCATGTCGACATCTACCTCCTGAATGAGGGTGCTCCTGTCACCGAACTTGGTGCCCTTGAGTGGGTCGTCAAGCAGGCCGAGACTGAGCTTGCCCGTCTTGAGAAGCTTTCAGAGAAGATTCTTGAGGACGAAGGACCAGATGCTCCAATCCTCGAGGAGCTTTACGAGGTGAGCAAATCCGTACTCGATTTAGGCAATATACAAACTAACAAATCCATAGCGTATGGACACCATGGATCCATCCACCTTCCACACTCGTGCTTCGCTCATTCTTACTGGTCTCGGATTCAACAAGAAGACTATCGATAAGAAGACCAAGGACATGTCTGGTGGATGGAGAATGCGTGTCGCTCTGGCCAAGGCTCTCTTCGTCAAGCCATCTCTCCTTCTTTTGGATGACCCAACCGCACACTTGGACTTGGAAGCCTGTGTGTGGCTTGAGGAGTACCTCAAGAAGTGGGACCGTACCCTCATCTTGGTTTCTCACTCCATGGATTTCTTGAACGGTGTCTGCACAAACATGATGGATATGCGCATGAAGCAACTTCTCTACTATGGTGGCAACTATGACACTTACAGCAAGGTCCGAACCGAGCAGGAAGTCAACCAGATGAAGGCCTACGAGAAGCAGCAAGACGAAATCAAGCACATTAAGAAATTCATTGCCTCCGCCGGTACCTACGCCAACTTGGTCAGACAAGCCAAGTCCAGGCAAAAGATTCTCGACAAGATGGAGGCCGATGGATTCATCCAGCCTGTCCATGCAGACAAGGTCTTTACCTTCCGTTTCGCCGATGTCGAGAAGCTTCCACCTCCAGTATTGTCTCTGGACGACGTCACTTTCTCTTACTCTGGTAAGGCTGAGGACCACCTTTACGAGAACCTGGACTTTGGTGTCGACATGGACTCGCGAACTGCCCTTGTCGGACCAAACGGTGTCGGCAAGTCTACCCTCCTCAAGATTTTCACCGGTGAGAACCGTCCAAACAGTGGTGGTGTCTCAAGGCACACTCACTTGAAGCTTGGCATGTACTCTCAGCACTCTGCTGAGCAGCTCGACCTCAACAAGTCCGCGTTGGACTTCGTGCGTGACAAGTTCGCCCACGTCAGTCAAGATATGCAGTACTGGAGAGGACAGCTTGGAAAAGTACGGTCTTACCGGTGAAGGCCAGACCGCTCTTATGGGTACTCTTTCCGAGGGTCAGAAGTCCAGAATCGTCTTCGCTATCCTCGCCATCGAGGGACCAAACATGCTTCTTCTCGACGAGCCTACCAACGGTCTCGATATTCCAACCATCGACTCCCTTGCCGATGCTATCAACGCCTTCTCCGGTGGTGTCGTTGTCGTCTCCCACGACTTCAGGTATGTTATAAATCACTCTACATGCAAAGACATAGTCACTAACATTCTTCAGACTGCTCGACAAGATCGCCAAGGACATCATGGTCTGCGAGAACAAGACCGTCAAGAGATGGGACGGCTCGATCGGAGAGTACAAGAACCACCTCCGCAAGAAGATGGTTTCCATGGGTGCTGTCCCTTAGATGATATCGATACCCCTTGGACATTTTCGAGCGTCGCCATCCTCAACTAGATTGTTATGACTTTTACAACGGAGGAGTGATCTGAAGATTGCAGCGATCAGATCTTTTCGCTTTCACGAATTCAAAAGGCATGAGTGCGGAAGTTGCCAGAAGAGGGCAATATACGATCCGAACTGCACTGTTCGAATTGGCATTCGAGGTGCATGGGTAGATTAGTTTGGCGTAATGAATAAATTTGTCATTTCATGCATGCATGTCTGGTCACATACCCTGTAGAAGTATGTCGGTCCATTATCCATCTCCCGCTTCGAAAAGTCCCCCACCACCAATCAAAGACCCCGCGCATAATCGACCACCACGTGCAACGCCAGCTGAATGACGTGCTTGGGCTTGGCGTGCCCGCATAAAATAATGCTATCACTGAAGACATATATCAAGGGTCCAGTCAGCCTCAATAAATTGAAAAGCCATTCCGCAACAAACGTATTCTTCCTACACATAACTCCATATCATCAATCTCTCAAAATGAAGGCTTACTGGTACGATAACAAGCCCGTACGTTCCCGTTATCCTCTAGGTTCTGAAACTCCACTAACCTGTGCCAGGGCGACCAGCGCGAGCCACACGACTCAGGTCGCACCGTCGACCCAACCTACCTCTCCAACCTAGGAATCTTACATTACAACTACTCTTCCCAGGAGGATGTGGACCGCATCGCTTCAGAACGCGAGTACAAGAACCGCGACACAATCACAATCTCGCCCACCACGCTACCAAACTACGAGGAGAAAGTAAAGAACTTCTTCCACGAGCACCTTCACGAGGACGAGGAGATCCGCTACATCATTGACGGTGGAGGATACTTCGATGTTCGCGGCAAGGAGGACGACTGGGTACGCATTGCGCTTGAGAAGGGTGATTTGATGATCATGCCTGCCGGCATCTACCATCGCTTCACTACCGATGAGAAGAACTACACCAAGGCCATGAGACTATTCAAGGATGAGCCAAAGTGGACGCCGTTGAACAGAGGAGAGGAGACTGAGGAAAACCAGTACCGTACGCAGTATTTGGCGACCAGAGATGGGGCTGTTTCTGCGCAGTAGATGAGTGCAAGTTCTAGTAGATGAGAAATAACGAAGTATGACTGAACCAAACAAATCAGATGTTCCACTCGATATGTGTGTACTTTGTGTGCCGTTGCTTCTGGAGCCCTGTGCAGCGGCATATCCTCACGACCATTGGAATAACGCCAAGACTTCTCCAAATGTCCGGATTGGGATGTCTGCCTCGTCAGACGGCGTCGTCTTTCGATGGGAATGGTACACTCGTATAACTTCGGTTCTGCGTATCATTTTTCGGGCTGGCAGTCTTTGGAATGGTCAACGTATGCATGAGGAAGTCAGTTATCCGCTTTTACCCTGAGTTAGGTAAGGATGGAGAGCCATCAATATGACGTGTATCGACGTCTTTTGGAGAAAGACGTCACTCCAAAGGGTAAGGTAGCATATCGACCATTCAACCCCTCACTCGATTAGTCTCATATAATTCGAGATGTTGAAACTATTTTCGAGATTCACAGCACCAACAGTTAGAAGCTCTTTCAGACCAATTGTACCTACATCCATCGTCCCAAAAGCAACAATGGCTACCGGTAAGTGACTCTCGATCAAGAACTGTCATTGGGATACTGACGGCAAGCAGGTAAGAAGGAGAACCACCAGCTCACCAGAGATGCTCTTTTCGATGTCTCCCACCTAGTTTGCGTTGTGACTGGTGGTGCCACTGGCATAGGTCTCATGATTACGCAAGCACTCGTTGCAAACGGAGCCAAGGTCTACATCACCGGTAGAAGAGAGGACAAATTGGAGAGCGCCATCAAGCAGTACAGCACTGGCCCTGGCCAGATCCTCCCCTTGGCTGGAGACATCAGCAACAAGTCTGATATCGAGAGACTGGCCAAGGAGATTGAGAGCAAGGAGCCAAAGGGTATTCAGCTCTTGGTCAACAATGCCGGAATTGCAAGAGATGAGAACACCAAGTTTTGTAAGCTCGTTTGGACACACTCATGGTCATGTCTGCTAACGAAGTAATGCAGCGTCGAATGAGCAACCAAACATGGAGGACCCCAAGTCCATCTCCGAGCACTTCATGAAGAGTGAATTCCAGCAATGGGAGGACACCTTCAGGACCAACGTCACCAGTGCATTTTTCATGTCGATGGCTTTCTTGCCTCTTCTGGCCAAGGGTCACGAGGTCACTCCAGGCTACTCTTCCAGCATCGTCAACGTCTCGTCCATCTCCGGTGCCATGAAGGGTTCATCCGGCGGTCAGCCAGCCTACGCAGCCTCCAAGGCAGCCTTCACCCACCTTAGCCGTATGCTTGCCACTACATTCAAGGATACCAAGGTCCGTGTCAACACCATCGCACCAGGTATTTTCCCAAGCGAGATGACGACTGGTACCTCGGGCGAGGACAATAAGAGCAATCTCGACCGCCAGATTGGTAACCCAGCTGGACGACCAGGTCACGACTCCGACATGGGTGCGACGATCCTTTTCCTGGCTGGTCCAGGTGGTGTGTTCTACAACCACCAGATTCTGTACCCAGATGGTGGTTCCACTCTGGCCAGCCCTGCAGTCAACAACTAGTGGACAGACACTTATGTAGCATTACGACAATACGAAAAATGATAATATTTTACATCGACCTCTCCTCAATCGGCAGTCCTTCCACATGACCATATGCTCACTTGCACTTTCACTTTGGTCGATTGCACTTTACGAGATCGTGGTGTTATATGGAGAGTTTTGACGGTGGGTATAGTCCATTATTCCCAGCCTCTTCTATTATCGTCGCATCTGCGTCGTTTACTTTCTGGTATCGCCTTGCAGCATAAGCACATACCCATATGAGCTCTCACTCAATGGTTTGGTTTGTCTCCTAACGGATCCTCTTTGTCTCACAAGTTTTAACCCTGCAGAGACAATGTTTTGACATTCTCTTTATGTACCGCAATGGCAATCCGCATCCGGAGAATTTGTATTGACAAAGAATAGAGACATCCACACCAACAATGACTCCAAACTGCAATCCACGCGGGTCGTCATATCACTTCCTCAGACAAGATCCTCTCAAAGTGCAACATCATCTGAAACGATCTAAACCACCCCTCGTATTTTCGCAAGACAGTACAGATCAGCAATATGGACGTAACAGAACAGATCAACGCTATATACTCCTCTCAACTATCAAGCACCCACAAACCATACCAAGCATCACGACAAAATCCAGAGCCTGAGCTTGATCTCTCGGAAAACTACTCATTTCTCTCCATCATCTGTTTAGCAACCATGTTACTCACCGCATGCTACATCGTCTACGCGAGCTGTATCCGCAAGATCCATCCTGTCAACCTCGAATACACTGCAGAGAACGTCCCTCCCGGCCAGGAGTACTGGCACAAAGCACAACCACCTAGTCCGAAGATCGTCACACCACGGACTGAGAAATCATTCGATCTTTTTGGCCGGGTCCACGATACTGAGCCGATCGTGCCTTTGCCTGAGGTCCCACAAGAGCCAGCACCTACCAAGACAGACATCACCTTCGACGTGCTCATGACTTTGTTCTTTACTGTGTGGGAGATTGCTGTACTCCTCCTTAGTCTAGCGCTCAAGCCTGTTCGGCTTCTCTACTCCGTCGCAACAACTTTACTCACCGCATTCGGCACCACGATCTCCGATCTCCATCGCTGGTACTTTTACGAGTGGGAGCTGCGCAATATTGTGAGGATATGGTGGAGAGAACGAACTGCCTTCCTGTACACATTCCAGTTCTGGGCAATTGTTGTGGCGATCTACTTCATTTGGATCCCTGTCAAGCACACTGTCAGCTCTGTTCAGCGGGAATGGAATGTTCGTCCTTTGCCATATCACACTCCTGTTCCTGTACACTACTGGGGTAGTGGGACCAAAGACGAGCCGGTGGAGTTGCCTTGGTTCAGGTGGACGCCGAGGATCGAAAAGGCTACTTTCGGAAACGAGGTTGTGAGAGAGGATGGAGCAAAGACCAGTATTGGAGAGGTCGAGAGATTGATTACTGTTATTGAGACCATGGTCCAGACTCATATCGAGACTTTGACGCAGACTGAGAGGGTCACGGAGACTATTGCGCAGGAGAGGACAATCTTCACACCCAAAGTCGAGACAGTGACTGTTTTCCAGAAAGAGACGAAGCAGAGACCAGATGGGAAGGCGAGCTGGCCGAGATCGTTGGCGGAGAAGCCCGAGACGGAGAAAAGGGATGGCTGGTGGTATTGTGATAGTTGTCGGCAGAAGCACTGCTGTGAGTTCTGTTGAAGAAGGTCAATGTTCTGTCTTCGGATTTGCGGGTCAAGTCTCTTACATTTCATTCCAACTTCAATACAGTCCCGTAACATTGATTCCACATCCGCTGTCATCGATCCAGACAGTCGGGTCGTTGCTTTCCTGCGTTCTGATAGGTCGCTGAAAATGGAAAGGTTGAGGAATGCAACTTGTGAATCAGTTCGCCGGAAGCGGTCCTTTTCTTGTCCGCATGCGGAAATGCTAGTCTTGACATGCCGCATTGGTATGTCTATGCGAGATTGCTTTGAGAAGTACTTCATTGTCTGCATCTCGTCGTCTCTCAGATATCTTCCAATCGCAACTTGCAACGTCGCGGGCATCGAACCAACATCACCATCTCAACCATGAGCCATTTGATTCCGGTCAAAGACATACTCAAGAAGGAAACTGCTTCAGGACCAGCAGTAGTGAAGAGAGTAGAGATGGGTCCAGACGGTAGGAAAAGCTTGGTGGTCGAGGTCAAAAGCTCGACCTCGAAGGAACTGCCATTGACACTGAGCAGTATTGCTGGAACTCCAACCGAGCTCTACGAGTCAAGCACGGCGGAGAGAACATCGCGGAATATCGTCAGGGGTAGGACGTTGAACACGGTCAGGAGAAGTGTCTACCTGGATCGTACAGGAAAAATGACTGTTCTAGGAGAGGACAGGGCTATACTTGGAGAAGACGTGCGAAACAGATCTCCTGACGCAAGACCTACTGTGCAGGCGGAGGTGCCCACAGCGACAGAGATCCACTTACCTACCGGTAGGGTGCTGCGAGTATTCCCACCAGAAGCCACAGCCTGGGAGCGTCGGCCATACATGCCTGGACAAGTGCGTCTGCAGAAGCCAGAGACAATTCCACACAGAAGTTCAATCGCAACACACGCACCATTACAAGATGCCGTCGATCAGGCTTATCAAAGCACTCTGCCTCTGCCTCGTCAAGTGGACGACGATGGCGCAGTCGAAGAGATCTGCGACTTTGTCGACTCCTTCGGTTTCGATGGTGTGAAATTCGACGAAGACGAGTTCCTCTTCAAGAACGACGAATCTCCGAGCAAAGAATTCGCTAATTCACCGTTCTTTCTCCCCGAGAACTACTCGCGTGCCGACAGTCCGGTGCAATTCGAAGTTCATGACCTGCGCTCCAAGAAGGTCAAGGACTCCTCCACAGGCCACCGCCGACTGCAACCATCAGGCAGTGGGCTTTTCGCAGAGCAGCGCCTCAGTGATGGTTCTTATGGTTCCACGTCCGCACAGTCTCAGGCTTCGTCGAGTAAAGACACAGATAAGAGCAGCGAGAAGGATGAAGTGGAGGAGACGTCGACCAGGCCGGCGTGGATGCTGCCGAGGAGAAGGAAGAAGGAGAAGCTGTCTGCGCCGCCAAAGGAGAAGAAACGCCCAGTCTCGCATCCGAGGAACCTCAATCCTGCTAAACCTGTCAAAAAGCCTTACTATCACGATGTGCCGATATTTTAAGGCGTCAAGATTGATGGATGAAGTTGGGTTGTGAAGAAGGGAGGGCTGTATAGCGACACAGCTTACATGATACAATATTACTATCACTTCGCATAATCTACCAACCGTCTCTGACCCTCGTGAAAATGTAACGTTTTCTTTTCTGCTTGATGAATTCTGGGAGCTATTGTACGGCCGTGGAAGTTACGCATTTGGACGCGACATGTCCCGCTGGCTGCCCAGTCTCGCCGGTATCTTGAACCGAAAGGAAAGAGCATCTGGTCAATGTCCATCCATATGTTGGTGAGTATATCAAAGTCTGTACTGTAAGCTTTCCATCCCTTTGCGTTCTCAAATCACGTTCGTATTTTAAAAATAAACATTCGTTATGGACCTCTCCAAAGATTTCTCCGAGATCCGAAAAAGGCTCACTACTATCGGTGATGCCGCACGTGCGGTGCTCAACGATTTGATATCACTGGAGTATCGTCTGCCTGAGGACTGTGACCCGGTCAAAGGCTCGTCCCCTAACTACCCCAACGCGTCCAGGGAAAGAGGCCGGTCATCAGCAGGATCCGAAATCGATACACAGCAGAACGCACGGTGGACAGTCTTGCCTAGTCTTACACCTTCAGAGTCTATCTCACGGTTGGCAGGTCGAAAGCCACTGTGTATTACAAAACATCCGTCGCTACCAAACTCACAGACCACGCAGTGCGATGCACAAGAGCACAGACGTCCCCGTCTCGATATACAAGAGAGCAAAAACGGTAGACGTGTGATTGCGCGCTTGATTCTATCAAGCACAGCCAGAGAAAGGCAGAACGCATAGAAAGAGTCCACTGCCGCCCATGGCTGTGTAAACTCTTCAACTGTCAGCGCGGTATCCGAGAGAGTGCAGACCCTGCTCCGCCGACTGCAACAACTTCAGCCACCGCGACAACTCAATCATGAGCAGCGGCGGCAACGGCTGTCTATGGTTTCGAAACATATAACACAATGCTTGCAACGGTATATGCAGCACCAAGCCATGTTGGCGGCAATGGCAGGTCCATCGCAGATGGCCAATCGATGCGTTCGTTACATGGCATTGCTGAGATCAGTACTAGAATTTGTTGGCTTAATGGTAGGGAGGCTGTCTGATCTGCAACTCCGGGTGTTTCACCTCCAATTCCAGCATCTACTCAGATGGATGTCAGGCGTAAGCCAGGTTGACCGCTTGAGGCAATGGATCAGATGGAAACTCGAAGAATATTACATGGAAGCGCGATCACTGGAATCACAGCACACGCAGCCTGAGCGTGTGGTACAGTCACCAGTCGAATACGGAAAGAACCTAGACCACTGCCAGAAGTGGATAGGTCACGTCCAGTGCGAGCATCACGCGATCCGATGACAAGATCAACGGGACATGTTGCAGTCACGACATGGTAGGCGACAGATTGGCAGGATGAATAACTCTAGCGATCCGAATATCACTGGGGGGCAATCCCACGCGAAGAGACAGATCATTCATGCGAAGCTCGACAAAGGATAGAGCATTGATGGATTTGCGACAGACGCATTATTCAAGGAATTAAGGCAGATATAACAGTTTTCCTATAGGTGTACATTTGAGACTCATTGAATTGAAGCATCGATGTCAAGGATGACAGCTTCTGCGCCAGTAGCACGTCCAGTGATCGTTGTGAAGATGTGCTCGAAGTTGAGTCCGCCAAAAATTTCTTGGCATGAATCGCGACTTCGCGCCGAATCCGACATCTTAAAGAGGATAATACGTGAAGACGCAAGCACTCGAGCTTATTTCTCTTGATCTCACTTACTACTGCCGATTTTGACGAGATGCTGTTCTTCAGGTGAGCTTTCGCCATTCTCGAACTGCATAGTCGTGGAATTGGGCTAACAGGACTATTGAACAGCTTCTTCAAGACCCTGGTCAATCACGAAGTCACAGTCGAGCTCAAGAATGACATTTCGATACGAGGAACTCTTAAGAGCGTGGATCAGTACCTGAACATCAAGTTGGACGACATTATGGTTCTCGACGATATCAAATACCCACATCTGGTATGTTCTTCGGGATTCGGAGGAATCGGCGACGACAAGAGCGCTTAGAGCTGAGAAGGGGTTTCGGACATGGCACGACCAACTGGACGATCAAGAGAAATTTGTCGGAGAGCTCATGCTGATTTGTACCTTGCAGAGTTCGGTAAAGAACATCTTCATCAGAGGAAGCGTGGTGAGATACGTCCACCTTCCAGCCGCTGCGGTTGACACACCATTATTGGAGGATGCCACAAGGCGAGGTATGTGACTCAAATACCCTTGATGGTACAAATGATTGGTAAAGGCTGACGCCTTACACAGAGGCTGCTCAGGCTGCGCAGAAAGCCAAGTCAGGATAAGGGGTCACAGAGCACACGATAGCCGCCAGAATCCCGATATTATGCGACGGTATCAGCGGCGGTGGTCACATTCAATCCAGGCAGAATGCGTGTCCTGAGACTGATCAATTAAGCTTTTGGTGGACAGGACGATACGACCATGTCCCTTGCAATCGTCCGTCTATGACACTAATCCAGCGCTTGAAAAACAAATGGTCTGGATCATTACGACCAGGTACTGGTGTCATTGTGCGTTGAGGAGGAACATGCAGTCTGTTGGATACTGCCGGAAAAGCACTGGAAGCTCGTTTTAAGGATCGCATAAGATACCCATGAGACGTATGACATTTTGACGTTATGATCGATCATACAGATTTCCCTATCCTTCGTTTGTCTTTACATGTGTATAATTCCAGTCCTGAATGTCCATTTTCCGTCATGTCACATGATATCGATGTGAAATGGAACGAAAGTGGTTTTGACGCGCTGCGTTATGGCTGATGTCTTGGCGCGAAGCACTCTGGACCTCACGCGACCTTGTCCGATCGACATTTGCCGTCCACCTTGCCTCGGAACAGCCTTGGCTGGGCCTGAAGATATGATACAATGTTCAGAAACCCTAGAGAGAACGTTGGACTTACGAACGGAGCACACAATCGACCATCTGTAGGACGTCCACCATCGCCACCTGCCACACCAGGCAGTAAACCCACACCACCGTCGGTCACACCCACTCTTACGACTACGAGAATGGCAGCGGCAAAGGCCCCTCCTATGCCGACCATTGGCAGAGGTAGCACCAATCCTCGCAAAGGCGCCGCTGCGGCCAATGCAAAGCCGAAAGGCAAGCCCAACGGAAGCATTCTCAGTTTCTTCAAGAAGGCCGACGATGGCGAGGAGAATCTATTTGTCAAACCTTTGGGTGGTTCGCCAACCAAGGATGGAGCGGGGGATAATGAGAACTGGGAGGATGAGTTCAGTGCATCGCCAGTGAACAGAATGCGGACTCAAGATACAACGAGGAAGGAGGTTCTGTAAAGAGACGGAAGCTTAGTCCAGAGGAAGAGGCAATCAGCACGCCGCCCAAGCAAGAGACGACAGCGGAGGATTTTACAGCATGCTCACCACCGCCGCCCGAGAATCAGAGAGGAGATATACCACCCCCGCCCAGATCGGACAGCGCACCCAAGGCTTCCGTACCTTTCGTCGAGGACTCGGACAGCGAAGATGAAGGTGATCCAATACAACTCGTGACAGCTGCATCACCGATCAAACAGGAGCCACAGGAAACGCAGGATGACATAAGACAAATCACGACCACTACAAAAGTCCCACTGAAAGATCCAGACGAAGGACCCACAGCAGGCAGAAGAAGCCGACCTCGAACACCGGCGCTCTTCCGCGAAGGAACCAGTATGAGCGGGGCTGATGGATTCGTTGAGTTCGGAGACGACGATTTTGAGGACGACGTATTTGAGGAAGGGGATGAATTTCTTGAGAGGAGATACATGGAAGAGCAGGAAAGATTCGAGGCCGAACAAGATGGAGTGGATGAGGACGCGGCAGATGAGGAGGGTGACACATCAGTGGAGATCAAGACGGAAGAAACAGAACAAAGCCTCGACGCCCCTTGTTGTCCTATATGCGATGTAAGATTGGCTGGGATCACAGACCAGGAAGCTGCTGTACATGTCAACAATTGTCTCGATGGAAATCCGACACCTTTGCCTGTCAAGCAGGAGCCAACTCCTCCAGCTCCCCTCATGGCCAAGGATGGAGCGAACCGATTTCGCAAGGTACCACGAGCACCAAGGCCTGGTCAAGCAAATCCCTTTGTCCTGGGTGGTGGTGGACCTTCGTCATCGGGCGGTTCTGCCTTTTCCAAGCTGATGTCGGGCCACGTCGAAGATGCGGCTTGGGCTGATGCAGCTGAGCAGGAAAGGGCTTCTCGTGGTAAACCTTCATATACACGAACATGTCCTTTCTACAAAATCATGCCAGGTTTCAACATTTGCGTGGATGCTTTCCGTTACGGAGCTGTACAAGGATGTCAGGCCTACTTCTTGAGTCATTTTCACAGCGATCACTACATTGGCTTGACGTCTACCTGGTGTCATGGTCCAATATTTGCCAGCAAGGTCACTACAAATCTCATCAAGCAGCAGCTACGAGTTGATCCAAAGTGGGTCGTTGCACTAGAATTCGACCAGAAGATCGAAGTGCCTGGAACAAATGGTGTCTTCGTTACCATGATTCCGGCCAACCACTGTCCTGGCAGTTCTCTGTACCTCTTTGAAAAGGTTGTCGGAAAAGGTCAGAACCCCAAAGTCCAGCGAGTCCTCCATTGCGGAGACTTTCGGGCATGCAAAGCACACGTCGAACATCCTCTTCTCCGACCAGATGTTGTCGACGCTGTGAGTGGCAAAGAACGTCAGCAGAAGATCGACGTTTGCTATCTGGATACCACTTACCTCAATCCCAAGTATGCCTTCCCACACCAAGAAGACGTCATCCAAGCCTGTGCAGATATGTGTCTAAGTCTGTCCAAAGTCCGAGCGGACGAGAACGACGGCTGGGAGCGGATGAAGCGCGACCGGGCCGGTGCGGGCATGGTAAAATTCATCCGTCAAGGATCCGATACTGCCATCAAAGAAGAGGAGCCCAACGACGACATCCCCGTCTCGCCCAACAGCAAATCCCGCGGTCGCCTCCTCGTTGTCGTCGGCACCTACTCGATCGGCAAAGAGCGCATCTGTCTGGGCATTGCTCACGCTTTGAAGAGTAAAATCTACTGCCCACCGGCCAAGAAGCGAATCTGCCTCGCCCTCGAAGACCCAGAGATAACCTCTCTCCTGACAGACAATCCGCGCGAAGCACAAGTACACATGACGCCTCTCTTCGAGATCCGCGCGGACACACTCGACGACTACCTGAAAGACTACCGAGGGCACTTCTCACGAGCCGTCGGCTTCCGGCCCACAGGCTGGTCCTACCGACCACCAAACAGCCGATTCGTAGAGTCACCAAGCGCACAAACAGTGTTATACAGCGACAACTGGAAAAGCACATACGGCATGAAAGACCTCGTGCCGCAGCGCGGAAGCACGAGTCGGGCATCCTGCTTCGGCGTGCCGTATTCCGAACACAGCAGTTTCAGGGAACTGACCATGTTTTGCTGCGCATTGCGGATCGAGAAGATTGTGCCGACGGTTAATGTTGGTAGTGCCAAGGGGAGAGAGCGGATGAAGGCTTGGTGTGATAAATGGGCGGTTGAGAGGAAGAAGAATGGTGTTTTTAGACTGCCCGAGGGCGAGAGGTGGTAGGACTAAATACATCACTTAAATCAATGATTAATGCATGATGGATACTGGCTGTCGCTGATCTTGGAGACTTTCTGCTCTTTTGGTGCTTGAACGTGTTGCTTCCGGACTTGTGAATGTCAGGCAAGACAAATATGCTACTCATGCGAAAAGTGTTGTATCAAAGGAAATGGACTCATATCGCAGCTAATGCGATTACAAATACAAGTATATGGACTCTCAGCGAGCAGTATTTCGTAGCTTCGATTGCCATTGTGCAAAGACTTATATCATGAACTCTTGAAAGTTCTTTGATACTCTAGACGAGATCGCAGAAGTGGAATGGTCACAAGGTACGCAGATAGATGATAGTTGAAGAAACATTAATGAGATTTGAGCCATCATAATACATAGGCATATAAGCCATCCCTAGTCCCAATCCATATTTTGTACAAGTTCGATCTCATCCCTTCGAGGGTCATAAAGATATCGTAACGCCATAATACACCTCTCAAGCCCATTTCCGAAACCCTGTATCTACATCAAACGCCCATCGCTTGGAAACAAAACGGTTCGAAACGGAGATGTCTCTAGAGGACGTTGATGGTAGGGTCGACGTCGGGACCTATTTTTACTCTGTATCAGTATTAGCTGGTCTCATTCAAAAGGCAAAGTGGTATGTGATATGCAATCGCACCCGTTGGCATTCGAATCTGCAATGTCGAGATTCGTGTCCACGTCAAGGCCGATGGAGAGCAAGTGGCCGTTGCCGGTCTCTATACTCACACCGACGGTGACGGGCAGGGTTGGATTCAAGGTAGGTGATGGTATTGGGGTCCGCTTACTGAAGTTGATGCCGTTACCCTCAAAGGTGTTTCCTGAGCCGGCTGAGTTTCCGTTGCCAAACTCGTTGCCAGATCCTGCACCGTTTCCGGCGCTGTCGCCGTTGCCGGCGGAATTGCCATCGCCGTTACCGTTGCCGTTTCCTGTAGCAGAGGCGGAGTTGGAGTTCAGGTTGCTGTTGAGTGGCGAGAGGACGTCGGAGAGGATGTCGGTCTGGCGCTTGAAGTTGATACCGTTGCCAGAGAAAGTGTTGTCGTCGCCGGCCTTGTTGCCGTTACCGAAGACATTGCCTGAGCCAGAGTCGTTACCGGCAGAGTCATCGTTACCAGCAGAGTTGGAATTGCCGTTGCTGTTGCCGTTGTCCTGGGCGGAGGCGGAGTTGGAGTTCAAGTTGCTGTTCAGAGGAGAAAGGAGCTGGCTCAAGACGTCGGTCTGACGCTTGAAGTTGATACCGTTGTCCTTGAAGGTGTTGCCGTCGCCGGCATCGTTGCCATTGCCGAAGGTGTTACCAGATCCTGCACCGTTTCCGGCGGCATCACCATTGCCAGCAGCATTGCCATCACCATTGCCGTTGCCGTTCTTGTCAGCGGAGGCAGAGTTGCTGTCCAAGTTGCTGTTCAATGGGGACAAAAGCTGGCTCAAGACGTCGGTCTGACGCTTGAAGTTGATGCCGTTATCCTTGAAGGTGTTGCCGACGCCGGCATCGTTGCTGTTTCCAAAGGTGTTACCGGAGCCTGCACCGTTACCTGCAGCATCGCCATTACCAGCTGCGTTGCCGTTACCATTGCCATTGCCGTTCTTGTCAGCGGACGCGGAGTCACTGTCCAAGTTGCTGTTCAGTGGGGACCCAAGCTGGCTGAGAATGTCGGTCTGAGGAGCTGGGACTGGGGTTGGCAGAGCAGCGACGGACATGGCAAGAGCCAAGATGGTGACAATGTTCTTGGACAGCATTTTGAATGAGTTTGTGGGGTAGAATGAGGCGAAGAGAGTTGAAGAGAAGGGATGCTGTGAGGATTGAAGCAATTGGATGTAGAGGCTGTGTTGTAGACGGATGAGAAGTTGGATTTGAGGAGGAAATCACGGTCCTTATAACCTAAGACCCTACCTCGACTTGCTGGACCGCGGTATGTAGCATGGCCAGCACTTCAAAGTGATCTTCGTGGTGTTCATGCTGGTTGAGCGTGAGTTGTCCCCACCATGGCCCGTCTATTCCATCGAGCAAGCCAATGACGGCGTCAACTTCTGAATAACCACGCATCGGACAATGACGATCAGTCGTTGCCGCTGCTAAGAGACACCGTCGTCCAAGCGAGACAAACACGCATAGGGACTGCCGTAGACCTTGCTTGCCTCCTGGGTGTTGATCATGGAGTGCCTTGGCGTAGGTGATCATAGATGTGGGTATGTGATCGCCGTGACTGTCACTGGTCGCGGATTATGTTGTCAGATGCTGAAATCCGATTAGATGAGGATAATGGGCAATTGCCTTAATCCACGCATAGTTCAGAATAGGATCGGGGACTTTTGTCGTATCATTTGCTAGATGAGTATCGGCAGACTAGCCATAGTGTGAGCATTGTCCCAAGATCAGCGGAAGATCACCTCGGTCAAACCGCGAGGGAAGCGGGTCTTCGTTGAGCGTGGGAAATTCGCCGATGATGTGCGGTGATGAACGCTGATGTCCGAAAAAGCGTAAAAAGCAGACGACGTGATGGGTCGCAGAAAGGGAAGATGATGTGGTCCAAAGAAGATCATGTTCCCGATTGGGCGAGACCCACATGGCCCGTTTTGGAAATGACTCGGGAGGCACGCAGGAACCGGAGAGAAATAGGGTTCGAAGCGGGAGATTCAACCCGACGATCTGGTGCTGCAAATTCGTCATCCTACCATAGCAGTCAGTGCCATCTGCTCTTTCCCAAATCCTATTAGCAAATATCACTCCTACCTATTTTAAAGGTTATGTCGCGTCTTGGGTCGTGACGATGTGGCTTGACCTACCCAGTAAACCATAAGAAACCTCCATACCAAGCGCCCGGTGCTTATTCGCACTGCACGCTATTGTACTCGTCCTCTATCCGTGCATTCCGCAGTGGAGTCCTAAGGTGAACAAACCGGGTTGCAGACGACCCGATCAGCACCTCATTGGGCGGGCTGACCGAATTCCTAATGGCCAAGGGAATAAGGGAAGCAGGGGGCGGGCTGAATAGCCTGGGGTAAATCCATCGTATAATGCAAATATCACGAACGCACGACGAAGGCACCCTGTTCTCCACGCCGAGTGATCTACATTTGTTCAAGTTTATACTGCACACCATGGCAGATGTACGAAGATTTCTTTTTTTTGGGTCTCCATTGTTCTTGCTGATCGGAGTCCGACGACATGCCTCTTTGTGGCGCTCAACAACCTCTGATCTTTGCGATCACTGCGAGTCCCTCCTCAAACAGAAACGAGACACACGGAATCGACGGCTCCGAATCCTGCTGCTACGCCTCCTTCCTCGCTTTGATCACCCTTGGTTCTCAGCAGATAGCCGGCTTCGTGGTTATGCAGCATTTCTTTGACTCCTTGGTGTAATCCACCCTCCACGCGACACCTCCACAGACAAGTGCCGTACACGCCAAGCTCTCCAATGACGCCGCCTTTTTGCACTTCTCCATTGCGGAAGATCGTGTTTGTCAACGCAGGAGGCTCAATCATCTCCATCAATATGTGTGCAGGCCAATGAGACTCTGGCTGGCTCTTCAAGAATTCTGGAATCGCTTTGCGATAGACATTGTTGCCACCTCCCTCGCGCTGAGGTTTGAGGACATATCTTTGAGCTGTTTCAGGGTTCTGGGCAAGCTTTCGAGCTTCGATACCCGCCTCGCTCTGGTCAAGAGGATATATCGGCGCGAACGTCTTGAGGACCTCTGCCGCTTTGGATTTGTCTGGCAAAAAGTGTGCTAAATGAGGAGAATGCGGTGTCGCAAGGACTTGCTGCACCTTTTTTGAGCCAGCGAGGTGAGTAAGAATGGTAGGGCATTTGACAGCAGCGCTCCGCTCCACGTGAAGTCGAGCTTGCCAATCCACATCGCCTCTGTAGTCCGACGGAGAATATCCTGCTCTAAAGTAGACAACCGACACTTCGAACGAGTGATCGACGTTGTGGGGTGGACTGTAGATCAGTCTTCGGTCGTCGTCGAGCTTGGTATCCTGCATAATGTCATGAAAAGGTAATCTGAACGCTCTGACTCCGTGTTCCTCCAGTAGGGCAAACTCGAGATGGCGCTGATCAAACACGTTTCGCTCGGGAGTCTGCACCAGAAACAAGACGCACAAAGGCCGCCCTGACTTGGAAGGCCCATACGCCTTGTGACCTTCGGCGAGACCCCGAGCCAAAGACGGTACTGACGAGCTTGGAGGCAGTGCGGATCTTTTGATGATCGACTCGCTAGCCGGTGGATAAGCATTGATTGATGCAAGGTACCGGTGCATAGAGGACACTTTTGACGACAGCCCACCAAAGGAAGACGCAATAGTGTTGAATTCGACTTGCTTGATCGAAGTCGTCGTGTCTTTGGATGTTTGGTCTAGGTGAACCATATAGTCCGATCTGAAGAGACCTAACGAGAGGTCCTACTGAGTGTGAGTGTCAGGAATCATGTTGTGAGTGGTAGTGATACCTGAGCGTAGCCTTCCGACTTGACGGCAAGATGTACTTTCCAGAGTTCGGCCATGAAGTCGTCAATCTCAATCAGTCTAGAACATCCATCAGTCCGATGTTCTGCATGTCCTGATGACAAAACATTGCTTGGACGAAGGGAAAGTCCACTGGTCTCTTTCTTGGAAGATCATAAGGAGACTTACTCGACCTACTCTTCAACGATTGGCTGCAACCAAGCCTCGTCACTGGCAATCGCCGCATACAGCTCATTGTACGCAGTTTGGATAGCAAGACCTTGCTTGAAACAATTCTCTGGAAACAGGCTGGGAAAGAGCGTGACTGGCGCTGTGGTTGCAAGAGAATTGGATGGATCTTGAGATTCTGATACCCATGATGGAGCTGGTCTTACAGCCAGACCATGAGCGATTGACCAATCCCGAATGCTGTCAAGGAGAAACTTTTCTTGCTTATCCGAAAGGTCCGGTGGGTATTTGGGATATATGTCGCGACTCATTGTGACTGTCGCGAGATGTGTCGTGTATGTACAATAACTTAACAGTCGGAAGAGTGATATCGCCCAGAGTAAATCAGCCAGGCTTCCGACGCTCAAACAAACCTCACATCAGGCTTACCAACCACACCGGCGAAACCCCGGCAACTCCGGCTGCTCGAATGTGGAGCGTTCGGCATTGATTGACCATTCACTTCTTTCCGCGTTCAATTGCACCTCACATCAACGACTTGGCCCCGAGAAGATAAGGCCGGCTATGTTGAATGCGCCGCTCACATTCACAGCATCACTATCGCCATTTGTAAGACGTCTTCTGTAGTTCAAATGCGCAAGGTTCCTATTGTTGAAGATGCTGCAACAATTTCACTTGACTCGCGTTTGCTCCTTTACATTCACCTCACCGTGGGTGAGAGCCGCCCACCGGCCGCTCTTACAGAAGAATCGAGCATCAAAAGGTTGACAGAAACGTTCAACTTCTGATCATTTCCATATCTTACCTGTCGTTCTCTTCACGAATATACAGACTCGTATAAGTCTTACGGAGACACTCATCCCACCACTACCGAATCGCTCGCTTTCTTCTTTGCGTCCAGGCCTTGCCTTGTACAGTGCAAGACTTTACCAGGCAGCAGCGAGCTTGCAGCACTCTCGTAGGTCACTGAGCTATCAAAGAATTGTTGGCTCCAGTAATCGGACTTATTCCTGCGTGCTTATCTGGAACGGGAAGGACACGGTATCATACGCACACGTTATTTGTTACCCTGATTACCCTGAAAGTCAAGCCAACAGCGTCCCCGTCGCAGATACGTCACGCGACAATCTCGCGACAAAGTCAGCCTACCAGTCTACGAGGTGAAGCTCCATGCGATATTGTTAATCGCGGCTGAAGCGCGTAGCCACGACACTTCTCCTCGACGCCATCAACCCCTGCTATGGAGACCCAAGATCCTTTTGAATGGACAATATCTGAGGTCACTACTTTCTTACGCCACACCCTTCCACACCAGGTCGCAATCATACCGGATACTTGCCTTCCAGATATCGATCAGCTCGTCCAGCAATTTAAACGTCTAAAAGTAAATGGTGACCTCCTTCTCTACCACATCACACATGATCTTCTCAGAGACGAGTGCCGCGTCGTGGCCTTTGCGGAGCGATGTTCTCTCCTGTCGGCCATACGGATACTGCGATCACAGTCACCAAGGTATGCAGCCTTTGCGAACGGTACAGATACTGCTTCCGCAAAGTTTGGTTTCAACCAGCCACACGAAACGGTGGCTGCAGGTCAAGCTATCCGGAAGGGGGAGCAGTTGGTCGAAGATGCCACCGGCAGAAAGCGACGCAGACTAGCGCTCGCCCCTGCTCAGGCCACTCTCGCCACGGAAGACCGATCTGGAATGCTGGTCGACCCCGGTGGGGTATCGGAAACGACGACATCGACACAAGCGCTTCGGGCAATTGAAACGCAGGCTTACCTTCCGCCAAGCAAACTTGATATAGATACTGTGATCTATGGTAACACACAAGCTGGCGATGCTATTCCTGACGATTCATTGCCAAGTACTTCAGACGACAACGGAGAGTTCACAGTGTTCAATACTCGTCTTCAGCACGCTGGAGTTCAACACTACGTCTACAGCACTATGCGTCACTTGATGTGCTCTGCAGAAACCGCCACTGTCCGATTTAGAGGCAAATCAATGACTGCGCTCTATCCGTACCACAAAAATCTCACGCCACTTGGTGCTCACAGATCTATGACGATCTTTGATACTGAGACAGACGACGCGGCACTTCGAATCAACGAGTCGATGGTCGATAGAGAAGACGGACAAGAAACGGCACCGCCTGAACGTTCTGGAGAATGGGGTTTCCTTCTTGACAAATACAAGGATGACGAAACTCTATCTGCCTATCATGCCTCGGACAACGAGATCGATTCCAGTCTCGCGGATGAGCTGTCAGATGATGAAAAAGAACCCGCAAAGTCGAAGATACTATCAAAGACAGATGTCGAGACCATTGTGGGCGACTTCATCGAGACGGTAGCTGCAGATTGGCGAGACGGCAAACGGCCAAAGCTCGAAGTGGACAAGGCATCACGAATATGGCATCGAATGAAGAACTCTCGGACAACCCGCGAATCCCTTATCGCCGAAGCACAGGAGCGTCAGCAGCACCTTGACACTCGATTACGAAAGATGAGGCTCGACCTTGAATCTCAGGAGTGGAGCTCTGCTTCTAATCTTACGAGACAGTGTGACATTCTCGAGCCCACCATTGAGGACCGTGAGGAGCAAGGCTGGATTATCTCGGTATACAAAAGGTCCTCTCCCCCGGAGAAAGCTCGTGCGGTACGGTCTCGAACGGGCAGGAAACACGTTCCAATCGACGAAACCACCGTCCCATCTTGCCCGCCGCTAGATGATGTCGCAGGGTTTGTCTCGGATGATGACTTCCAAGATGCAGCAGCTTTCCCTCCAGCAGATCAAATCATGTCGATTGATCACGCACGACCTCATACCGATACTTCGACAACAAACAATGTTGCTGAGAATGGTACTTTGGAAGACACCGCAGACGACGATGTGACCATGCGAGCTTGGGCCGACGCAGAAGATAGCGATAACTCAGAACAACACGTCGACGATGATGCTATCAAGGAAGATGAGCCTCCGAGCGACCCGGAAGAGATCGATGGCTACGACGAGCTTCAAGTGACACAACTTTCTCTCAAGCCAGATCGTGACATCGAATACCTTCCATCAGACGACGACGATCTGTCATCACCCAGTATAGTACTGAGTCAAGTTATTCCCAGATCTTCCAGACAAGCCGATATCAAACAAGATTCGCCCTTACCCGGTAGCAACACGGCAAAGCGACAGTCGGAAGTTATTGAAATATCTTCAGACGATCCAGAACCACGACCGAAACGACTCAAGAAGTATAAGCGGCCCTCGCTCAATCCCGAGCCCTTGGAAGCGACACGTGAAGAGATTGAGGATTGGCCTCTCGAAGAGCTGGCGCGTAACGGCGATCGAATGAGACTTTTGATGGGGCTTTTGCACAGTCTTCCTCTTGCGAGGAAAGACGATTTGTGGAACCACTGGCAGTCCATCAACAGCAATCCCCTAACACTTGCAAGCCAGATCGATGGCGTTCGTCTCCAGTTAATTGAGGAGGAGCAATACCCGCACCTACCGACAGTAGCAATCAGTGAACCTCTGATGGATTTTTTCCAGCTGTATGCCTGCCACTATGCCCTGACGTTGAAGTTCTGGCAAGACAAGCCTGGCTTAGACGATTTGAATGGCATGTCATTGGAAGATATTGAGATGTGGACTCATCTGCTCTCAATTCACTTTTCAAGGATTCACAGGTGAGATCAATACACTTTCTCGATCGAGCGATGACTGACGGAGAACAGGCTGTCCATGGGTGACGACAGAACTGGTAGAAACGTTGGTAAGACCATAATCGAGATTTCAGGAGAGTCGTCTAACGAACCTGCTCATGAGTCTCTTGCTGAAGACGAAACTGCCAAGGAGTCTGAAACTCCACGCAAGAAGCGAAGGCGGATTGTCGAGAAAGACAAGACCGCCGAGCAGACGCGAACTGCAGCGCAAGATCGTCTTGCAATCTTCCAGCAGCAAACTTCGAGAAATGTCAATGGATCCCAGCTCGACTCTTCTCAGCATGATGACAATGGAAACAAGGACTCCATTGTGATCAATGTCATTCGTGCGGAAAGAGATCCTGCAATCTCTCTCCATCCGAAGCTTGCGAGACGATACAAGCCGCACCAAGTCGAGGCTGTCCAGTTCATGTGGCGTGAGATCACCGCTGTTGGCGAAAGCGGAGGTCAAGGATGTTTGCTAGCCCACACAATGGGGCTCGGCAAGACGGCGTCATCGTAAGTTTGACACCACAAACACTTTAAGCAGTGACTAACAAAAACAGAATTGGTCTGCTTGTGTCATTGAAGCAAGCGCTTGAGAATTTGGCTACGAGAAGGCTTGTGCCGGATGATATTCGACCTCTGCACGTGCTCATCACGAGTCCTCCAGCATTGATCCCCAACTGGATCAAAGAATTAAGAGAGTGGTCACCATCGCCCAATTTCTTCACAATATGGGCCCTCGAGTCCGGCAAGCAGGAACAACGACTTGCCACGGTCGAAGCATGGAGTGAAGCGAACAACAGCATACTACTTGTGGGTCATCAGATGCTGACAAAGCTTGTCAAACCGCCGAAGCAGGATCACTCCACGAACGACGATCTACCAATCAACACGATCAACAATGTGTCGTACAACTCAGACGCCAATCGAGTTGATTCAGACAAAGCTAGGATGAGGAAGCTGATTCTCGACAAGCCAACAGTGGTCATTGCTGATGAGGCACATGCTTTCAAAAACGCAGGTGCAGCAGTGTCAGAAGCGGTGCGCCAAATCAGGACTCAGCGCCGCATTGCCCTTACTGGTTCCCCTATGAGCAACAACACAGGGGAGATCTATTCCCTTATCTCGTGGATAGCGCCAAACTATCTCGGGGCAGCTGACGAGTTTAGAAGCACGTTTGCGATTCCGATCGAAGAAGGCAGTTACAGAGATAGCACGCGCGCCGAGAAACGAAAGAGTCTGAAGAGATTGGAGTTGCTCAAAGATGAGATTGCACCCAAGGTTCATCGGGCCGACATTACTGCGCTCAGAGGCGCACTCAAGACCAAGGTCGAATACGTCCTTACCGTGCCTCTGACCGAGCTGCAGGAAAAACTCTACATTAAGTGTGTAGAATGTCTTCGAGGACCAGGCGGTGACAAAGACATTACCCAAATCAAGCTCTTCAACTGGCTGTCGTTGCTCACTTTGCTTTGCAACCACCCTCGATCATTCCGTGACAAGCTACAGGAGAAGCCGCCTGTAAAGAATGCTGTGCAGGCCAAGCCCACCAACGAGCCGTCGGGTACGAATTCCGAGAGCTCAAAGGACGACGATTCGGAAGTCGTTGGCGATGCACATATATCAACCCTGGGCATGACTAATGCAATGATTGAGGATCTAGTTGCACAGATTCCCGACTCTCCCTCAGTCGAGCTGTCTCGACGAATGCAGCTTGCGCGAGAGATTCTGCAGCTGTCAAAGAAAGCTGGAGACAAGGTTTTGATCTTCAGTCACAGCCTTCCGACTCTCAATTACATGGTCGACATGCTCAAAGAGATTGGGATTTCGTATTCTCGCATAGACGGCAGCTATACCATGGCGAGACGGGAGCGGGTCTTGAGCGAGTACAACGCACCTGGCTCGGATACGCAGGTCCTTCTGATCTCAACGAGAGCTGGCGGCCAAGGATTGAATATACAAACAGCCAACAGAGTCATCATCCTCGACTACGGTTTCAATCCAACATGGGAAGAGCAAGCAGTCGGAAGAGCTTATCGACTGGGACAGACGAAGCCCGTCTACGTCTACCGGTTCGTTGCGGCTGGAACACATGAGAACCAGCTTTACAACATGGGTATTTTCAAGATGTCTTTGGCACAGAGAGTCGTCGACAAGAAGAATCCGGCACGCAATGCAGACAGAAAGGCCAGCGAGTGGCTATATCCTCCCAAGAAGGTTCATCAGAAGGACATCCGTGATGAAGCCGGCAAGGACACTCTGGTTCTAGATCGTCTTATCGACCGCCAAGTCAAAGGTGAAGATTGCTTCATCCGCGCAATCACTACCATGGAGAC
>Ga0058703_1000046_pt1 | contig 21155 bp, 19 predicted proteins | sample AgamicMgMae_FD_83782 | JGI IMG/M metagenome (GOLD analysis project Ga0058703, IMG submission 83782) | Agave microbial communities from Guanajuato, Mexico - Mg.Ma.e | ecosystem: Host-associated > Plants > Phyllosphere > Phylloplane/Leaf | place: Guanajuato, Mexico | collected 2012-06-04
CCTTCAAACCGTCACCCTCAGGCCTCGATCTCACGACAGCGCTTTGCAAGATCACTGACATGTTCATCCCCACTGTCCTTGCTGAGCCCTTCCAGTGCCGTATTCAACTGGTAGAGGTAGTCCTTGTTCTCTCCACTGGGTCCTCGACTCCGGACGATATGCTCGGCCAGTGCTTGCGGATCTTGCGGACCCAGGAACTGCGGATTGTCGGGAAGACCAATGTACACCAGACACTTGATCTGCTTGGGCAAGTCGCCTTCGGTATCCGGTGCCGCGTGCACGGTCTGGTACGTGGCGGACATGTCCTGATTGAACGGGGTGTACTGGATGCTGTAGCCGTTGATCTCTCGAATGTCGAGGTACTCCTTAACTTCGGCGACGTGTCGAGATGGAATGCGGTATGCGGCACCCCAGACTCTAGGGGGAGCGGACGCATGCTGTTGCGTTTCGTCAGCCGTGCCGTCCCCGTCGATGCATCAAGAAAAGAAGCAGTACCTGATCGGTCAATGTCTCCCATAAGGCTCGGTCGATCAGCGTCACGACCCGTCCTGGTGCCTCTGGCGTGCCACGATGGTCTTGGCTAAGATCGAGTTAACGGGAGTGAAACGACGATGTGTTGGATGGATCAGTACCTTGCCTGCCGTTTGCCACTTCAGCTTTCATCCAGTCCCACCACCTCGGACACACCATACCTGCCAAAATCGGCGGACATAATTTTCGATATACCCAGGCACTCTGAGATCTGGGGACATATGTTCTCAGCGTACGTTTCGGCATTCCGCTCTTCTCGAATGCATACCGTAATGCGGCGGCGGCTTCCAGATGAGGGATCTGTTGAGATCATCAACACCAAGCAATGCTTGCCCTGCATATAAGAATATACCTACCCATAGCCAAAAAGCCAAAGGTCTTCCGGCTGTTGTTGTGCCATTGTAGATGTTGATCTCTGCTGGTAAGGAGTCGTTGATAGATGGATTTGAATACGACGGACTGTCCCGATTCCGGCCCGATTGAGCCGATCGGATACTGTATGATCGACATCACCCGCTCTCACAGCGTCCACTGACATCTCAAGGGGACTACCTATACACATTGCAACCTAATAACGAAGCGTACCATGCTCCGTGATCACCTACTACCATTCATTAACTTGGACGGCGACACTGGTAGCATACGCTGTCATCAATTGCCAGCAAACGACGAAGACCGCCAACACTGACGTGCTTCCTCAATATGTCCTTGGTGGACTGAAGTAGGAGTTCCCTGGCGTATACAAATACCATTTCGAAAGATCCAGCGGGAACAACTCAGCTCTCAGCACCAGACTCAGTAGTATCCAGCCTTTGAACGGTCGAGTAAGTGTCTGGTGCATGCGCGCGCGTTCAGTGCACAAAGGTGAGTTTGCTCAGTCGAGTCGGTTCGATGAGGTATATCTTAGGCACTGTGCGGTGCGAACTGCCCACAATGAAAATGACAAAGTTGCCGCTCCGCGTGCTTCTCGCCCTTAGGAATCCCGCTCTCAGACGCCAGAAACACCACGCTTCGAACGCTCGCATTGTAAATATAAACCACTCGTCTCAGTCGCGCGCGTACGAGATCTTGCCCCTCTTCGCCGACTTCTCCCCATCCTCATTATCCTTATCCGTAGGCCGTTTCTTCTTATTCGGGGCTTTCGCCGCCGCGCTCGCCGCAGCCTGCGTGTCACTGCCCCGCGTCGCAAGCTGTGGCGCGTGAGAAGCCGTCGGCGTCGCCGCATGAGACGGTGTACTCGAGTCGGGACCTTCCTGTGCCTGTTCACAACAGTCAGCCATGATGATATCCTGGGCGACCCTCTGCGCGAGTAGCAGTGGAAGTTTGGCGGCCGTACTCTCATCCACCCGACCGAACTTCGACTGAACACCCGGTCATCGTCTCGCACCCTCCCTCTCCGCCTCTCGTCCGCGGTGCGACCACCGACCTGCACACCCTTCACCCAGCCGTCGAAGCCGCGGACGATGTTGCCCGAATTCGCCGTCTCTTCGAGATAGGTGCCCTCGCTCTTGAAGATTTGGTCTTCGATGGCTGCCACCTGCTCGTCTAGTTTGCGCTTCTTCTCGAGAGTGGAGCGCAGCGTGGCACGTAGTGATTCGTAGTACGGACGTCCCGGTTGGTTGGCTGCGCTGTCTGATATTGCTGCCGTGCCAGCGTTGGGTGGGATGTTCTCGCTCATACTGAGTGAATAGGAAGGCTCGAACACATTTGTCGCCCGAGGCTCATCAGTGCGCCTAGCTCACAGTCTGTCGGTGGTACATGTATCTTTTGCAGTGACGACCGTGTGTCCCGCAGCGTCCCCATGGGTCGCTCGTGAGCGCAACTCAAGCTGGGTCACTGTGGCTGGCTATATCTCCGAGGATACTCCGACGCACTACAATGGTGCGCCTCCTCACGCGATTGACACTGACTCCAGAACACTTCTTCAATATTCTCACGACACAGCATATTGATGTTCTTCACCTGACGCCTTCTATGGCACTCGCGCGGAGATGATCATGAAGAAAACGCGATAGACTTGCCTACCAACTTTCAAAATTATACACGCCGCCTGCGCTCATCCTGCAAACGTCGACCTGCTGCCCCAACTGACCCTCATTCTCTTCTCTGCTATAGATGATCACTCTTCACAGTAAACAACGATCGCTCATCCCTCCGCAGCTTGAATGCTGAATATTCTCGGACCATCCCATGTGGTAAACCCTATTCCTGCATCCTCCCGTCATATCCCTTCCTCATGGTGACAGCAGGATTTTGCCATGAGGAAGAGTGTGTCGGTGGTATGCTCCGCTGCTCTTGTGTGCCGATACGCCGATGCATGGTTCCAGCCTGGGTTGATCACTGCGAAGTGTCCGTCGACTGCAGTGACGTCGAGTGGGATTGCTCCAGACTGAACCGTCAACCCATAGTTGAACGCTCAGAGCACGCTCCATCCGCTTACTCCGGACGGTTGAGATAGCCACGTTCGAAGCGTCCGTACCGCTTGGCACGGGTACATTGTGAAGTGTGCCATCGACGAAGACATGGCGAGACAGATTCTATCAGTGTTGCAATCTGGCATCACCATGTATTATCGGGCCTTGGCTTGGCTTTCAGGACAGGAAACCAGATCCCTTCAGTGCTTTTTACGTTCCTTGGCTGAGGTGTTATCCTTCTGTGGCCTGCGATCACCCGGGACAGGAGGCTTTGCCTTCCAGTTCGGCGGTGCGTCGATGGGCGCTGGGGCGTCAGACACCTCATGAGCACTGCCACCTGTAGCCTTGTGTGCGCTGGGTTTACTGCTCCAGAGTAAAGAGCAATAGACCGCGCAGTTGATGTCGTCCTGAGTAGCGCCAGCATCTTGTAGCCTCTCCGCCACCAGATTCTCATTTCTTGTCCAAACTAACGTGCTCTGTATCCATGCTGTCTCTTTGTAAGGGCCATCATTGCTGTGACTATGGTCAGCATGTTTCAGTCTTGCTTAGTTGGATATGGCGGCCAGCAATCTTACGCAATGTTTGGATCGGTGACGGAGGGCTGCCGCTGGGGCTCGGGCAAGACGACGGACCCATGGAGAGCGTCCTCGTCTTGCCGCATCTTCAGTGGTGTTTGTTGGCGTACAGCTGCCACTCGCGGTTCCTCCTGGGCTTCACGACGCCTTTTCACCGCGGGACTCTGCATCTTGCCGGTAATCAGAGCGCAATCCGGCATGAGGAAAAAGCGCTACGAGGAATCGTTGTAGGAGCGATGCCGGAGCGGGTTGGAAACAAGGACAAGTAAAGGTAGAAGGATTGCTTTTATTAGGAGAGGGAAGGAAGGCTGACAGAGAAGTGGACACAGACGTTGAGCTCGCCCACGCGGTGGTAAGCCTTCATGGCCGGGACCAAACGTGACCAGTACACATCGTTATATACGACTCCTCTGGATCCGTGCGTGTGGAGGAAGGCTGCTGCATATGGGCAATCCCAGCACGGCCGTTCCGCGAAGCTGATGTGGTCTTGTGGGTGGTGGATCATTGAGCGGCTTGCCGGCTTCGTCTATCGGAAGGCGGATTGCATGGCAGCAACCACCGGCCCTGCCTACACAGGATGTCTCGCGTAGCACACCGGCTACTCTCATATGTGCGACCCTCGCTGATCCGCAAGGCATCACGCGTTGAAGACCGGTCGCAGGTTATTGGTACGCTGGAGGACGGCCCAATGTCCGGGGAAGGCGGCAACGGTATAGCGACGAATAGCCTTTGGGCGAGTGCACGTCGGTCCGGCGGGAAGACTCTCCATATTCGGGGATGTTATATGACTTTCCCCCCCCCAACCTGCGTAGGTATCTCCGCTGCCTCCCCAGAAGCGTCGCACAGCCTGACCCAGCAACTCAAGAACAAGGGAGAAGTGCGGATCGCTGCCCGAAAGGCTTCGCGGCGACCGGCCCGCTGTTCCTTCGGGCCTCTTCGGGCCGGGACCACTGCATGCAGGTGTCGATCAAACCTCGAGAATATAACAGGGCCGATCCTCGCGGAGTACGTTCCGTACCCTTCTGCTGGGTCACTGGGTGTCAATGTTCATCATCATGGGGTCCACTCTGTCACCTGAACATCGCCGTATATATAAGGTGTCCATATTTCAAGTTGGTAGCTCTCCCCCGTCTGGAGACAAGGCCCCGGTTACACTGGCGTTACGAAGATGGGTTTAATAGCGATCGACGCCCCTTGAAGTGGTCTAGACACGACGGCAACAAGATATCGCACTTGGCGCGGTAACGAGGTGAGTACTGGCCCATCAATGATAGGTGCTGCGGCTGTGCGGGCGACCATAGCTGCTTCTCCACCAAGGGCACGATTGGTTGCTGGAGAGAGTACGCGCAGGACATCTGCCGCCGTAACTATTATACTACATGTACGCCAGGAGAACACCAACGGGATGGGAGCAAAGTTACGGCCAGCCTGCATGACAGGAGGTCTCAGGGCGCTTGCAGTATTAGCACGCCGTCTGATGGTAGCTACCTGTCCGCCGTAGCCACAGATACAGCGCCGTGTCATCCTGGATGGCCGGCCTTCGCACATCACAAGCGGCGCGGAGGGCGCTGCATTCCTAACCGCACGGATGCCGTTCTTACGAATCTCACGAATTTCCCTTCCGGAAGCATGATCACTTGTTTCAGTCAAGGCATCCAATGCTGCAAGGTGTATATATGTCGCGTCGGTCATTCTGCCCAGGAAGAGCGGTCTGCGAGGACATGAACGCGACACAATAACTGATGTACCTTAGCGTGCGCACGGCGTAGGTCTCTCCAAGACGAGTGACGATGCGACCTGCGACCAAGATTGGTCCAATGCTGTATGTACCTCTGTGCCCTTCGGAAACACAGATTAGCAGAATGTAGAAGACCGGCGCGCGTGACAAGAGAAGGAAAAGACAGCCGGTTTAAGCCTTTTAAATTGTCGGCCTCGGCACGCTCCGAAGCAGCGGGTAGACGGGCACTGACGTCGTTGTACGGTCTACATGTAATAAACACATCTGGGCATGCAGTGCATGGAGGCTTCATGCCGTCACCATTGTGATCAGAACGAGACCTGTAGAATACAATACAAATTTCACTCACAACAGCGCGACTAGATCAAGTCCGAAGTTGCTGAAGCTTGCAGTGCTGGCCACCATCGAGACCGCTTGCCACATCTACATTCCTGTAACAACACCGCAGCCGCCCGCGACTCGCAGCATGCAAAGCTTCAGAGCGCCGCTCATTGCGGCAGCAAAACACACATGTCGACGAACACCAGCAATCACTCAGACATCAGGGGTCATCAGGCAGCACTTTCAGCGCGCCACTTTCTCTTCGTCGACGCAGAGGGCAACGCTCACATCGCCACTTAACCTACCCAAGTGGTATGCAAGTTAGGGTACGACAATTGAGAGATGGCTGAGTGCTGACCATTACTCTTCCAGGCTAGAAGAGAACTCCCATCTTTTGAAGCCACCAATCAACAACCACCTTATCTACAACGATCCTCTGACGGTCCAGATTGTCGGTGGACCCAATGCGCGAACCGACTACCACATCAACGAGACGCCCGAGTTCTTCTACCAGTACAAGGGCCGCATGCTCTTGAAGACTGTGCAGGAGAACGAGTTCAAAGACATCTACATCAACGAAGGCGAGCTCTTCCTGCTACCAGCCAACGTCCCGCACAACCCGGTCCGCTTCGAGAACACCGTCGGCCTAGTGTTGGAGCTGCCGAGACCCGAAACCAGCGTGGATCGGTTGAGGTGGTATTGCCATAACTGTGGCGACAAGGTGCATGAGAAGAGCTTTTACTGCACGGATCTCGGGACCCAGTTGAAGGCTGCAGTGAATGAGTTCAAGGAGGACAAGGGGGCGAGGACGTGTAAGAAGTGTGGCGAGGTGTGCGACGTGGCTCCGAAGCCGGAGGTCATGGAGCAGATGCGGACAGCACCGTCCTAGACAGGCGTGGAGAAACGATAGAGAGGTGCATGAACTGCGCTACCTTGGGACTGCATACCGCGTGGGAAAGCCGGATCCTCGTTTGTGGATGAGGGGACAGGCGTACAGGCTATGTGTGCCGTGATGGGTGTCCCGCAGCCTGCTCAGTGCGGGAGGTCGACGATATCTCGATCCGGGCCTGGTCAGCCAAGGGGTCCCGAACTGAGACAAATGTTAGCTAATGGGGGCGCAAGAGGATGTTGGAGATGATCAGAGTACACTGGGAACTGTCTTCCCTTCTCAGCGCACAACGCCCTGTCACGCATACATAAGCCATACTCAGATACGTTTGTAAGTAGCTACGGATCTGGACTGAGAGACGGTCGTAGTTGATGCCGCTTGTAAACCATGTCTCCTTCTCGTCAGCCCTACTCGTGAGTGCCCCGACTTTCACGTATTCTCGCCCCGTCTACCGTCCGGCCCGGCGGCCCGTTTCCCTGGATGCTTGGCTGAGCGGGAGCGGGACAGCCGGCGGGGCACATCATGACATGGTGGGGCATGCGCCACACCAGCAAACGACGAAAAGGTGAAAACACGATCTTTGGCCTGGTCTCAACGCCTCCTTGTGTGTTTTGGCAGAATTGAAAACTTCAAGACTCCACTACATCGACCTCCTTGCCGACATCCACCGCCTTTGTTTGCCGTGGCGACTCCGCGAATCTTAATGGCCAGAGATCACAGTATGAACGTGGCGTATCTGATCCGTTAGACGAATACATATCGTACATTTCGATACCGCCGTCGATACTACAGCACGATGAGTGCTCAGGCAACAGGCGCCAACGGCGCGGCTGACGAGGAGGAGGTGGCCTCAAACTGGGATTCGGAAAGCAACGAAGAAGTCGCAAGCAATGCTGAGAGCGATGCCACCGCCTCAGACGCGAATGATGATACTGATGACGACGATCTGGACTCTGAGCAGCGTTCTGACGGCGAAGGTGAAGGCAAGGACTTGGGATCCCGAGTGCTCGAGTCCTACAAGAAGCTTCAGTCGCGACGAGTCGATCTCGTGGGTGACTACGCAGGTGACGAGTTGTTCATGATCGAGGGCGACTCGATGCTCCTGCGATGTTTCTCCGACGACAAATTGGACTTCGAGCCCGGCTTCCAGATGCTACATGCGGCCAACAACGTCGAGTATCTACTCTCGCACCTTGTACGGCGCAAGTGCAATTTCCATCTTGTCTTCTTCGAGAGCAACCGAGGACTGTGCACGCCGCCCACATCAGACCCGGCCCATGCGTCGAAGTACTTGCTGGCAAGAGCAGCCATCATCAAGCATCTCCAAGCCAATCTGCCGCAATCACACCCTGGCATTGCCGTCCATGTGTTCCAGGACTACAGATCCGAGGATTTCGCGCAGTACCTCAGAGTGGCGGGGCCGTACTTTCTGATGATGCACGACGGTGCACACCCGTTAGACAAGAAGGGCAAACAGGTCACTGGGCAAGACGACGATCAAGCTTCGCAAAAGGTGTCTCTTCGTTGCATGATCCTTTCTTTCATCAGTCGAGGCTACAATGTTGCTCTCATCAATGGACTGGAGTGGCGAGACACCAAGGTGATGACCATGGTCCTCGAAGCACGACACAGAACTCCGGCCGGCCACGAAACGCAATGGGTGGCGCCAACGACACCCGGTCTTGAAGTGCTGGATGTCTCGACAGAGCTGTCACAAGTACAGGCACAGAATTCCGAGCTTACGCAGCGTCAATTGCTCGCTGTCGTGGCCATCAGTCAGCTGTTGCGTGATCCACCGACGCAAATACCACAGTCAGCCTTGCCGTCACTGTGCTGTGTGTTCTTGTTGCATCAAGCGCTGCTTGCGCACCTGCCTCTGTCAGCACGGCGTATCGAGAGTGATCCGGGCGCAGAAGGTGCGCAGAGCGTTCTCCACAGGCTGGCATCGGTATCAGAAGCTATACTTCTCAGTCCAGCTTGGAGCAGCGAAGTCATGTCGAAGTCTGATGCATCCGCCTCCGACGTGGTTGATTACGTTGACGGTCGGCTCTTCCTTCAATTGTCGAACGGGCCTTCTCCACCGGACGCCAAAGTACAGGAAACGTTTCAGAAACTATTGACGGCTGTGCAACAATGCTCGAAAAGTGAGCTCAATCTTGGTAACGGGACAAGGGATGGATCTGGCGCCCCAAATGATGATGCTACTCAACCAGGGCGGACTGATACCAGTCTGGCTGTCATGCCATTCTCCAATACAGTCTTTGACAAGCACTTAGGCCCAGTACGCCTCAACGTTGACGAAACCGTAGCGGGACAACAAAGTGCATCTTCACATAGAATCTTCAAGGAGCTGACTCATTGGCATAACGCTAAGAAGCCGATCGTGCAAAAAGGGCCCCCAACGGCCGCGTCCGCCAAGGCAGCTTTCTGGGCTGCGAAGCGAGAGCAGATGTTCATGGCTGAGATGCAGAAGTACGCTGCAAGTCTGACCAACGCTGTCGGCCGTAGTCTGGAGCCGGAGAGCATTATCGTTGGTGCGACGAAACCGACAAGCCGTGAGCCTGGAGCCGATACAGTCAAAGCCGACCCGAGAAAGGCAGGAATCCAATCGCCTGCGGACTCGGATGCTTCTGACAGTGGTTCGTCGTCGAAGAAAGCCAAGGCGGGATCAAAAAGCGGTGGTGGCGGAAAAAACGCGCAGAAGAATGCTGGAAAGCAGGCCATGCTTGCGTCAATCGCTGCATCGAAGGCTAAGAAAGAAGAGTCGGCGAGCGACAAGATCGTGAGCGCATGGCATGCAGTGTGCAAGAATTTACAGGCGGACTCCGATCCACGATCGAGATTCAGGAAGACCAAAGACTACTATGGCAACCTACAAGCTTCTTGGCGCGAAGTCATCGCAGCCGAGTGCCATTTGTATATGCTCAACTGTGTCCTTGATTTCTGGATCGAAGTTTGCCGCCTCAAGGAGCAGGCTCGTCGAATCGAGGTTGCCGCGCTGTTGTGGAACTTGTGTCGAGACGTTATGCAGAGCAAGGGTCTCACCAAGACGATCGCTTCCAGCGTGGAGCTCACTGTCTCGACGCTCGACCTGCCTCCGGTGTCATCAGCCGTCTCTGAGTCGCTCTTGGATAGAAAGCTCGGCTTCACCTTCGCACTTCCGACAAAAGTGGAGCGACTTAGCGTGAAGATGCCATCAAAAGACTTCCAGCTATCATACTGCGGACCATATTTGGAGCGCAGCTTTGACTCACGACCTGACAGTAGGGTTGAATTCCAACCCGATGGGTGGCAAAGACGTGTTCTCGACACGATCGACGCGAACCAAAGCGCCTTTGTGGTAGCGCCCACGAGTGCCGGAAAGACGTTCATCTCGTTTTACGCTATGCGCAAAGTCCTCGAGGCGGATGACGAAGGTGTACTGGTGTATGTGGCGCCGACCAAGGCTTTGGTGAACCAGATCGCAGCGGAGATTCAGGCTCGTTACAGCAAAAAGTTCAAGTACGGTGGCAAGTCGGTTTGGGCCATCCACACCCGCGACTACCGGATCAACAACCCGACAGGCTGCCAGGTGCTGGTCACGGTCCCGCACGTGCTGCAAATCATGCTGCTGGCACCGTCCAACGCCAACTCCTGGTCAAGCAGAGTGCGCCGAATCATCTTCGATGAAGTGCATTCTATTGGTCAAGCCGAGGATGGTGTTGTTTGGGAGCAACTGCTGCTCATGTCACCGTGTCCCATCATCGCGTTGTCAGCTACTGTGGGCAATCCACACGAGTTCAGCAACTGGCTCACAGATACCCAGAAGGCCATTGGTATCGACTTAGTGACTGTACGGCATCCATATAGATATTCCGACCTCAGGAAATTCTACTACGTGCCTCCGCAAAAGTTCGCATTCCGCGGGATTCCAGAGAAGTCAGCATTCGGCACGCTGGGCCTCGACGGCTTGGTAGGGTTCAACCACGTCCATCCTGTCGCTGGTCTTGTAGACAAGTCTCGCGGCATGCCGGAAGACTTCTCACTTGAGCCACGCGACTGTCTCGATCTCTGGAAAGCGATGACGAGACATCAGAATGAGCAGTACACAGTGCCAGCGGAGCTGAGCCCCGAGAAGGCACTGCCCGCCGTGGCTCGCAAGGCGGATGTCTTAGCCTGGGAGACTGGCTTGAAAGATGTCTTACGCCAGTGGATACGCGACGATGCATCTCCGTACGACCGCGTTCTTGAGGAGCTTGAGTCTGATTTCCGCAAGGAAGACCGTGAAGAGGTGCAGGTGACGCGCGCGGCCGAAGAGGCTGATGACGAAGCCGTATCAATGCATGATCACACTGACCTTATCAAGACAACCCTTCCGATGCTGTGTAGCCTGCATGCCCAAGATGGACTGCCGGCTATTCTGTTCAACTACGATCGGCACATGTGCGAGAAGATTTGCAAGGCAGTGCTCGAGCAGCTGCAAGAAGCCGAGCTTACACAGAAAAAGACAGGTCCCAAATGGGACAAGACACTGGAACGCTGGGAGGAGTGGAAAAAGGCCCAGGCGAAGGCTGCCGCTAAGAAGCCGAAGATCAGCAGCAAGAAGGGCCAAGGAGACGAGGAGGAGAAGGGCTCCAAGCTCGATCAGCAACGCGATGCAGCCGACGCCAACGCCAGCCCTTGGGATTCGTTCAACCCCGATGCCCCTAGCGACGGGTATCATTTTGCTGATTACACGAGACTGCAGCTCTCCGAACTGGAGATCTACGTTCGTCAGCTACAGCGCCGTAACATTCCTCAGTGGCTGATTGATGCTTTGCAAAGAGGCGTCGGTGTGCATCATGCTGGTATGAACAGGAAGTATCGGCAGGTAGTCGAGATCCTCTTCCGCAAAGGCTTCTTAAGGGTCATTGTCGCCACTGGCACGTTAGCGCTCGGCATCAACATGCCTTGCAAAACGGTGATCTTCAGCGGCGACTCGGTCTTCTTGACGGCTCTCAACTATCGCCAATGTGCCGGGCGTGCTGGGAGACGTGGGTTCGATCTGCTGGGCAATGTCGTCTTCCAGGGCGTGTCTCGCCACAAGGTCTGCAGGCTGATCAGTTCTCGACTTCCGGATCTCAACGGCCATTTCCCCATCACTACCACCTTGGTACTTCGCCTCTTCACATTGCTGCATGAGTCCAAGAACTCCAAGTATGCTGTGAGCGCCATCAATGCTCTACTATCGCAGCCTCGGCTGTACATGGACTCTCCTGTCTTCAAGGACCAGACGATGCACCATCTCCGCTTCTCGATCGAGTACCTCCGCAGGCAGCAGCTGCTTGACGCCAACGGAGCGCCACTCAACTTCGCCGGCCTAGTCAGCCACCTGTACTTCACCGAGAACTCCTCGTTCGCCTTCCACGCGTTGATGAAGGAAGGGTATTTCCACGAGCTGTGTGCGGACATCGGCAAGAAAGAGCCGGCCACCGTGGAGACGCTCATGCTTGTCATGGCTCATCTGTTCAATAGGATCTATTGTCGTCAAGCTGATCCAGAGTACCGCGAAAAGGTCGTGAAGCCGTCTTCCTCCATGGTCTTCTTGCCGCCTTTGCCGAAAAAAGCGTCGGAGGTCCTACGCCAGCACAACAAGCAGACTCTCCTTGTATACCGAACATACGTCGAGACCTTCATTGACCAGCATGTACATGAGGAGGACAAGAAGCTCCCGTTGACTGGTATCACCGCTGGTGGAGATGGTAGCGCCCACAACGCTGGCGGCGTGCGAACCTTGCCGCCGACCAAGATCCGGTCCCCATTTGTCGCGTTATCCGGCTCGGGTGACGACTTCGATACCATTCATGATCTTTGCTCAAGTACGAGGGATGGCGTGTTCCTCGAAGAAGCGGTCATTCCTCACGTCGACATCTACCCTGATGAAATGGACCTGCCGCTCAACGCCTGGCTTCTTGACTTTTTCAAGCACGGCGACGTCAAGACCATCGAGCGTGCCAACGGCATTCGCACAGCCGATATCTGGTTCTTGCTGAACGACTTCTCGCTCGTGCTCGCCACCATCATCACCAGCCTGCTCAACTTCATGAAATTGAAGGAAGGCACGGATATGGACATGTTGGAAATCATGGGAGACCTGGACATCCACGACGAAGCCGAAGACAACGAGGTCGCCACTGCCGAGACCCAGAGCGAGGTATCGTCCGTCAGTGCCGCGGACTCAGGCATCGTCATGCCCGACCGTACAACGCGCCAGATGCCGACCAAGAAGAAGGCCAAAGAAGACAGCTGGGAGGAGCAGGCGGACGAGGTGGAGGAGCTGGATCGGCGTGAGGAGAGGAGGGCGGCGAACGCGGCGAGGTTGGAAGGTGAGGTCAACGAGACGTTGGCGAGTACGAGTGGAGGGAGCAGCGAGGGCTTGAAGGATGTCCTGCGCGCCTTTCAGAAGCTTCACGCAGACTTCAATGTCAAGTTCAGGGCGATGTGGGCTTGAGCGAGTGCAGTGGTGGGGGTCTCCGAAGACGCTTCGTACCTGCATCGGTGTCATGGCATGGGTGGAATAAAGGATGGATGGGGTCCGGCGACGTGATATGCCTAGATTACGTAGATGGAAGTTTATGGCATCCCGCATTGCGTACGCCTGTCACGTGCACTGGCCTGCATCCCTTTTGGTGCGCCGAATCTGTGATCTTATAATGCACTCCACATTGTCCGGCGGTCTGCCGTCCGTCCGCCTAACACCTCAGAACTTCACAACACCATGACATACGGAAAGCATGCATGCACATGTGAAGACCTCATTATTCTGACTAGATCTGCTACCCTCTTGGGGGGGCGTTCAACCATAGAGACACCAAACCAGACGTCGCTCCTTAACCCCTCACTCCCATCTATCACCTCGCCCGCTTCCTCGCCGCCTTCTCCCGCTCATAGCTCTTCGCCTCATGCCCCTCCTCACCCTGAATCTCCGCGATCAGCCTCCTCTGCTTCCGCTCGTACTCCGCATCCCTCTCCCGCTTCTCCCGCAACTGCTCCCGGGCAATGAAGTTGGCGTCCTTCCGCAGCTCCCTCACCGCACCCTTGCGCTCGCGCTTGTACTCCTTCTGCAACTTCCTCGCGTCGCTGCGGTCCTTGTCCGGGTCGTAGTGTTTGTCCGGGTTGAAGCCTTCTTCGAATTTGGGGATGGAGGTCCGGATGGGCTGCAGGCGGTGGTGGTGGAGTTCCAGGGGTCGACGTCGGAGGCGGGCCTGTTGGAGGAGGATCTGGAGGTATTGGTGCTCTCTCCTCGCGCTGAGTTTGTGCAATAGAGGGACGGCAGGTGAGAAGATCTCAACGAATGCACTTTTGTGTTTCCACAGATCGGCCATGGTGACCAGGTTGTCGATGTGTGGACGCATTTTTTCGACGTCAACCTGCGGACCGGGCTTGCTGGCGAGGGCGCGGAGAGTGAAGCGTATGGCCTCGGGAACGACCCGTTGGCTCAGCTTCTGGTAGCGCAGACACAACGCAACGAGGAATGCTCCCATAGTGCGCTTATCTTCCGAGTCCGCTGGGTCGTTGATACCCAACCATCGTGCCATGAGCGTGATCGCTGGCGTCACCACCTGATGAAAGTGGTCGGACGTTGGGTAAATGGACCCAATCGCTGTCAGAATCATAAGATCGCCTGCGGTCGGCTGTCCACGCTCATGGAAGCCTTGAAGCCGCTTCCTAAACGCCTCAGCAATTTCCGTGGGATATGTGCGTGATAAGCTGTGCAAATGCCGGATCAGCTGCTCAACGACAGGGAACGGCTGCTTCTCCGTGCCCATGTAGCTAATGTGATCGACAAGCGCGGCAGTGAATTCGGCCATGGCTTCTTTGTTCGCGGCGGAAAGAGAGGGGTGGTGTAGCGCTCGGATGCGTTGCACAACAGTTGGGACGTTGCTGACTGTGACGTCTCGGAAGACATCCAGGAGCTCGATGTGACTACGCGGGCAGGGATAGGTGTATGCTAGGCCAGTCGAACCCGGAGGCTTGTGACCGCCGATAGTGGCAGTAACGGCACCGTGGGCATCGCCCAGAATACCTTTGACGAACTCGTCTTCCTCCTCATGCTCGTGAGCCACAGCAGCGTCTGCTTCGCCTTCGGATCCATCGCTCGATCCTGAATCATCACTAAGCTCTACATCCGATCCACTGGCAAGCAGATCGTCATCGAACGTAAACTCGTCCTCGTCGTCGTGAAGCACTTTCACTTCCTCGTCTATCTTCGGCTGCGCAAGGAATGACGTGAAGCCGAACTCCGCCGCCTCATCAGGCACATCGTCGTCAAGCGCGATTACTTCTCCCACATTTGCGGCAGGTCTGTCTCCACTGTCTTCGTCGTCCTCGGAAACACTTTCGCCCCTCATGCGCTTGGCCCTCATCTCCTCCATCTTCCTCAACCGCTCTGCCTCGTCCTTGAACTTCTCCTCCTCCGTCTTAGTGCGCTCCGACGGCTGGGCGCGCGTGTCCTGTGCCAGCTGCTTGAGTCGAACCTCGTACTCTTTGTCTGCCTTCTGACGATCCATTCCATCAAGTAGCCGTTGCCTATCTGGGTTCATCGTTGGCCCCTGTTCGTTCACCACAGCCTCAGCACTTTGGCTGATCTCTGGTGGCGGGGGTTTACGGCCCTGCAAAAGCGCCAACATGTCCGCCATGCCGTTGTCCAGCTCCTCTCGCAAGTCGTCATCGTCCTCTTTCGCCTTCTGTCGTTCATACTTGTGCAATTTTGACTTGGCGATGACTTCTTCCATGACTTCCTTCTTCGTCTTCTTGCGCTCAGGCTGCTGCCCCACAACCTTACTTGCGTCATCGACATCGTCCTCCATGTCCTCTTCTCGCGGTCGCTTCCGCCTCATAAGCTCTTCCCCATCCTGGTCGTCTTCCTCACTCCCAGCGACACTATCCACAAAGTCTTCACCGTCCAGCTCATCTAGCTTTCTTCCCAAATGAGTCAAGCCCGCACCGCCCTCTTCCTCGTCGCTTGCTTCTAGATCAAACATACTCCTACCCTTCTTCCTGCCTTTCTCCCGAGCGAACCTCTGTACCGCCCTTTCTTCCGGCGTCATCGTCGCATCGTTCTCTCCAATCCGGCGATCCACAAGCCCGCCCATCTTGTTGCGCCTCTGCATTTCAGGCAACAACTGACGCCGCCGCATCTCCTCGCCTGCGCTCTTCGTCACACCTGGTCGATGCAAGACTTCCTTGTATCGCCCGCCGTTCTTAGCAGCGTTAGCCGTCTTGTGGCTGACACTCTCAAATTTGGCGGGCCGTGAGGGTTTAAGTTCGAAGGGGTTGAAAGAATCGCGAATTTGCTGTAGGGCGGCATTGCGGTCTGCGTGACGAGAGCTCGGAGCCGCTTTCTTCTGCTTCTTGGACTTCTGGGGACCGGTGACACCTTGCTCTCTGAGTGAGCTCTTCAGCCGCTTCAGCTGGGACGGCGGCATGTTTTCAGTCGGTTTTGGTACCGCAAGGCGTAAAGTACAACGGCGAGTCAATACTGTAGGTTTGCCTTGCAGGCTGAACATTTTCTGCGTTCACGTTAGATAAACGGGCCGTACCGCGGATCTGGGGTTGCGCCGGTCATGCCTCGTGGCTGCAGGGATGATCGCCACGACCTCGTGCGAAAGTGAATTCACTTATTACAAAACTTGTCCACAAGTTTGACGAGCAAATGGAAGAGCCGACTGGGACACATCATGGGTGAGAAGAGAGAAAGATGCCTTCTCGCATCGATGACCGCTGGGTCTGGCTCGGGTTCGGCGTCTTCCTTACTGCAGCCGCCTGGCGCATTCGCCGCAACATGACAGACGTTGTCGCCTTGATCCTGATCGACCCTGTGCAGTATGCCCCAAGCAGAGACGGACAGCAAACCAGTGAAGCGGTGCGACAGGCAAAACCAGAAGATTGTAATATCACTACTTGTGTCATTCGTAGAGTTCTGGCAATATACAGCTGACACCGCATCCCAGCCATCTCCATAGAGACGTTGCGAACGTTGGCGACGTCGCCCAATCGCAACATAGCCAATGCAGCAACATCGCTCATTGTCTCGCGCTTCCTTCAATCACCGGAGCCTGACCCGGCCGAAACTATATCTCGCGATCTCTCGTCCAGCAACATGGCCACACGCCGGAAAGCGGAAACCGCAGTCCGCTTCTTGCAAGAATGGGGCTCGGACTTCTTGCACATCTCCTTACCTGATACTGATGCAGGGACCCAGGACTACTCGACGCTCGCCGGTCAGCTACGGAGTTCTTCACCGTGGTACAGGCTCGATGACGATCTGGATCTGGGCGGAGCGGTCGATGCCTCAGTTAGCAACCCGGGAGGAAGCGTGGTTCCGACTGTGAGCATGCCGGTTGCCGGATGGACCAACATTCCCCGTGAACGGCCGACTAGGGCGGTGGAGTATGATGCAACGGAGATGGAGCGGAGACGGCGCAGGAGGGAGGCGATGGTGCTGCACGAGGGTGAAGGTGGTTTGGGTGAGGAGAATATTATCCGGCCCACCGACCACTCGTCACCGCTACTCTGATCTCATTACGGACGGTCAAGACAGTGATGGAGGCATGACTTCAGACCACGCATGCAAGGATAGCTACTCGCTAGCAAGAGCGGGCTCTCGGTGCCTGAGCCAGGCTGCGGTAACGACGCAAGCGTGAATACTTCAAAGCATGCAGCCAGGCACTTGGGGCAGGACCGCTACGAATATGGCAATGGTAACGCCAGCTTCGATCGTCAGCATGGCGAGATAAGCTCAACGTCGGGGCTCGTATTGATGCGGTGGCCGTGTCAATACACCGCGCCTGCAGCGAACCACTGATGCACCTCGAGATTCAGACCCTGCAGAGTGACCCTTTCACCCGGACGTAGAGGCAGTTGAGGCGAGGTTTGCTCTGTGGGCGAACGCACTCGCATCGCTTAGAGACACGCCACAGTCCTGGTTACTGAGCCTGAACTAGCGCACTCATCCATACATCAAGTAAAGGAACTGCACCCGAGCGGTCTCTGAGACGAATAGTAGGAACAAATCCGCACCAGCGACATCGAAGATTGCAGGACCAGAATCGCTGGCGTTCCTAATGCCACAGACCACATAAGCCCTTCGCATCTTGCCCCAACACAGGATCATTGTCTGGCTTCGGAACAGCCCACACTTTTTCATAATCGTGAGAATGCTCGCCACCAGATGCAAAGTCCCAAGCGCTTCCGCGCGGGTAAGCACCAATCATTGTGAAACCCGACAACTCGACGTTGGACAGCGCATTGCGTACATCTTCCGCTTCCACGCGGTGCCCATCGCCCGGCGTCAGCAGTTCGAATGAAGCCGGTGGCGTCGTGTCGAACGTCTTGTGCGAGACGCCGGCAGGGATGACGAAGACATCGCCCGCTCGCGCTTGCACCTCGACGCCGCCCTCCTCCCGGTCAGAGCCGTGCGTGCTGGCTTCCAGGTCGGCGCTGGTGTCCGCGACGCCGAAGCGGATGGTCGCCGCGCCCGTCAGCACGGCCATGCACTCATGCGCGGCGGAGTGGTAGTGCGACGTTTGTGTCGGTCCGTAGCGGAAGATCCATTGGGTTTGCCAGCCGTTGCGGGCGAAGGTCTCGTAGACCTTGCTTGCTTCGCAGTCGGTCTTCTCGGCCAGCAGTCCTGGGTAATGAAGCAGAGGGAATGGGGAGTTGGGTATCAGCGCGGTAGGTGGTAGGTGGAACTTCTTCACCTCGACCATGGCTCGCTTATATTCCTGGATTTGACACGCGTTGGAAAGTGGCGAGAGATGAACAGGGTGATATGCTTGTATAAGGTATGTACCTTAAGTTGTGGTGTAGACAGCGGGGTATTCCATGCCACGTGACCCTACGTCGCAGCCTCGATCGAACCTCGGTTCTGGCAGCACTACACCAAGGTGACTACACCTACATGTACATACATGGATGTACATACATACATGTGATAGTATCTGTCTTCTCCCATCGCATCGCAATCTCACGAACTTCACCGAGTTTTAAGTATATTCAGCGACATCGATGATACCGCTGGTGACTGATCATCATGTAAGCACCCGCCGGCGGCAGCCTGGTGGGCTCAGCCACCAACGTCCTGACTCTTACCGTCGCCAGAAACCGGTCATCTCTATTATGATTCACTGACTCCATATATCTTCGCACCCTTCTTCACAGTTCTGTTGGGCTTATGTACTTCATTCTTTCCTAGCATTCGTACTCGGAGCAGCCGCAAGCCCGCGACCATGTCTGGCGAACCTTCTCATGAGCTTGCCTCGGTCGAAGCTGTTTGCCCCGGGGCTCCTGATGACTCCTCCCTTCTGCCGAAGAGAACAAAGTGCATAGACGCTATAGAGGCGTCAACGCAGCGAGCAGTTGGAATCGATTTCTCTGAGCTTGAGGCGAATGGGAAGTTCCATGAGCAAGAGGCATCGCCCTTGTTCTCGATCCTCCCCAGGGAACTGAGAGATGCAATCTGGGCGTATGCTACAGCTCAATCCGAGGATGCGAACAGCAGGTTCGAGAAGACGGCATACTTCTATCGGCCTGGTCACACCGCTTGTCTCAGGACAGACATCGCTCTGCTGCTCACCTGTCGGCGGGTCTGGCTAGAAGCCAATGCGTTCCCTATGCTGCAAGCAGAGCACTCGTTCTACTACCACCGTGCTGCTCCGGACGCGCGAGGACCGGAGTGGATGGGGCGTCTTACGGAACACAATCGTCGGAACTTTGGTCATCTGCACATGTTCGCGCAGATGTTCGCAATCGAGGGACTCGCCTCCACCCCGGGGAATGTGCGACGATTCTTCCTTCATACTCCGTTGGTTCCGGGAGATTTCCAGCCCAGAATGCTGCACGTCACTATCCGTCATACTGATTGGTGGTACTGGGAAAACGATGATCCACTTCGTCTAGAAGATCGATGGGTCAAAGCCCTCCTCGACAGCCCAGATCTTAGGAGTACAGCGACCCTCAGGCTCGAACTGGAGACGCTGGACTACAAGGTGGCCCAGCTGCAGCCGATCTTGGACCGCATTCAGCGGATGGAGAGCGAAGAAAAGGAGACCCACCTCATCGATGGCAAGCCGACGAAGACCAAGTTCGTACTGAGTGGTGCACCAGAATCGTACGACTGGGAAGGCCCAGCAGACATTGACAAGCGAAAATTCGGCCCGTATGATGGCAAGGCCATGCTCAAGTACCACGTCGTTACATTGACCTGGAAGTTGAGATTCCCAGAGATCCCCGGCGCTTTCGTGCCCCAGTTGCGCCGCGCGCCACGCATACAGGGTTTCAACCCCTGGCGCAACGTGCACAATCGGGAGATGCAGGTTCACTACCCTCTCGCTTACTCAGCGCCAGGTGTACCGGGTGTTCTCAAGCGGGGACTGAAGCGTGCCGCAAACAAGGGACACGTTGATGCGCAAGGCGCCGGCATGCGCCATGTTGAGAAACAGGTGCGGCGGATCTCTCAAGAGCAAGCCGAGTCTGTAGAGTCTCATCGACGGGCGGAGCATGTGTCGCTGAATACGGACGTTTGAACTAAAGGGTGGCATGAGAGGTGGCAGGCGGAGAAGTCGCTCTTGAAATTCGTCGATTGATTCGTCACAATCGCTACAGTGGTGAACGGTAGCACCAGAGGATGGGTGGCAGCGGGTTATGGTGCTCGATGCCTTCAACATGCTCTGCAGCTTAGTACTGTTAGCCGTCCTTATTCTCTGTATGACTTCCTTACAGAACAGATAGATTGATCGAGCATTAGGCAACCCCAGCGGCGCGATGTGCTTGTGTCTACCTGTACAGAACTCACTGCGAGGCCGGGGGAAAGAAATGACTGCCAATATGGAGTGGAAACCCAAGCTCGGAACTGCAGCGATTTGTTGAGCCTCGCTGCGGTATGGACCTGTGCAAGCCTGAGGCCACAACAACGGAAGCTTTCCGCGGATCGCCCGAAATTATTTTGTCGAATACTGCAACTAGCGTTCTGACGTTGACGTCGCAGGAACACAAACAAATCGTTGGAGCATCTCGTCTCTCGGCATGTCGATGATAACAGCAACAGCATGGGTGCCACGGGGGCATGCGGCGGCGTATCCGACAAAGTATGTGTTCGACGAGGATGAATATGCTCGCATTTCAAAATTAGCCAAGCTGGAATTGGACGACGCGAAGGATGACCTGGAAGATGCTCGGAAGGGTTTGGCTAAGAGCAATGGGACCGCTGAGGCGGAAGACAACGCAACGGGTGGTGTGTCACTTGACCAAGGCGATGAGCGCGAGAACGGCGCACAAGTGCAGGACGAAACCGCCGACGACGACGACCTCAAAGAGTACGATTTGGAGCATTATGACGACGAGCCCGGAGCGATGGAAGCTGAAGACGACGACGACGAAGATGACAGGGGCAACAACAGCATCTTCGGCAACATCAAGTCTTTGGCATATTACAAGGATCAGAATGAAGATCCATACATAACGTTGCCAGAGGGCGGTGATCAGTCAGACGAGGAGGAACGAGACGAACTACAGATCCTACCAACCGACAACATGGTTCTGGCTGCAAGAATAGAGGACGAAGTGGCCCATCTTGAGATGTACGTTTACGAAGACTCCGCCGACAATCTCTACGTACACCACGATGTCATGTTACCTGCTGTACCACTGTGTGTGGAATGGCTGAATAC
>Ga0058703_1000054_pt1 | contig 20281 bp, 7 predicted proteins | sample AgamicMgMae_FD_83782 | JGI IMG/M metagenome (GOLD analysis project Ga0058703, IMG submission 83782) | Agave microbial communities from Guanajuato, Mexico - Mg.Ma.e | ecosystem: Host-associated > Plants > Phyllosphere > Phylloplane/Leaf | place: Guanajuato, Mexico | collected 2012-06-04
CCTCTCCCCGGACGGAGAAGAGGCCGGGCTTCTTCAGACGACACCTGACCAGCCATCACCGGAAGGATAACAGCATCACCAAATTCCCGGATGCGCCGCCACCAGCTCCGTCGTCCCCCGAAGCGCCAGTCCACTCATCCAAAGGTCCCGCCATCAGGCGAACGTCCGTGACCTCCCGCAAAGGCAGTACCGGCCCGACGTCCGCCGAAGCTCCTCGCAAAACCTCTCCGGACGCCGACGAGGAGACGGGCGGGATGATCACGCTGAACGGGTCGGTGCTTTCGGATGAGGAACTCACCCGCACGAGCACAAAGGACTCCCGGACATCGAGGACCGGTCTGAAGTGGGCCATCGAAGGTTCTCAGGGCCTCCGACCGAGACGCCCGAGCTCACCGTCCCAACGACGGCCTTCCATCTACAAGCGCGTGGACTCGGGCGGCTTCGCCGAAGGGGTCGACGCCGGGGTGGGCACCAAAGCGCGCCAACTCTCCGTGCACATCCCGGACGAAAAGCTTGAGGTCGACGAATGTCCGCTGGAGGACCACTTCAGCCTGTTCTCCCGCATGGGCAAGAAGAACATCGGCGAAGGCGGGGCGGCGATCGTGCAACTGATGAAGAGCACCTCGGTCGGCCCGGCCAACGACAAGCTGTTCGCGGTGAAGGAGTTCCGGCCCCGGGAAGTCGACAACGAAGCCGAGGCGGAGTACCAACGCAAGATCAAAAGCGAGTACGCCATCGCCAAGTCCTGCGAGCACCCCAACATCGTGAAAACCTACCGGTTGTGCTACGCGGAGAAGCGCAGCACCTGGTACCACGTCATGGAATACTGCGACCAAGGCGACCTGAACGACCTTGTGAACCTCGACTTCTTCACGCGCGAGGACCGCGACTGCGTCTTCAAGCAACTGCTGCGCGGGGTCGACTTCCTGCACAGCCGGGGCATCGCCCACCGCGACCTGAAATCCGAGAACCTGCTCATCAGCAAAACCGGCTGCCTGAAGATCGCCGACTTCGGCACGAGCGAGGTCTTCACCGGCGCCCACCCGGGCCTGCGCCACTGCCGCCGCCCCAGCCTCGTCCGCCCGGACGCGACCATCCGCTACTGCCGCCCGGGCCTCGTCGGCAGCCGGCCGTACATGGCGCCCGAGATCCTGCAGCGCGAGCACGACTACGACCCGCGCGCCGTCGACGTCTGGGCCTGCGCCGTCGTCTACCTCACCCTCGTCGTCGGCGGCACGCCCTGGCCCACGGCCTCGCGCGACATCAACAACTTCAACATCTACTGCTGTTCCTGGGAACGCTTCCAAGCGACCTACGGCGACGAGCTCCTCCTCCCCACCCGGCCCTTGCCAGACTTCAGCGCCTCCAAGCAGTTCCGCGAACTCGGCGCGCCTGGCTGCAAGCGCCTCGTCTTCGGCATGCTGCACCCGGACCCGCGCGTGCGCTGGACGGTGCGCGAGGCCCTCGAGTCCAAGACCGTCGTCGAGTTCCCCTGTTGTCAGCAGGAGGGATACAGTGACGATATCCGGACGCGCCAGCGGAAGGCGTTGCATCATCACGTGCCGCCGTCGAAGAAGGCGAGGGGATTGAGCGCGAAGGCGGCGTAGGTAGGGCGCGGCGGGGTTGTGCGTGATGCGCGTTTGGGAGCATGGGTCTTGTACGGACCTCGTTTTGTGTACATAGAGGATGAAAAGGAATGGATACACAGTTCTTGATGCGCCTGATGTGCCCAAACGGGAGACGGTGTGCTGCACTTTGAGCTCTCACTGTAGTCTGATCCAGAGATTCAAGCTGTGTTGAACATGGTACCTGGAGTGGGAGAAAATCCGACAGGATCAAAACACGCGGGTGCCAAGCCGGGGGCAGCGATATTGGCATTATCTCGTTTTGTGATGATCATTCTGGACGTCGACTTGAAAGAAAGCAAACAAACAAACAAAAGAAAAAATCCCCAGTCGGGATGAAAATCATGGAAATCCCCCCTTTCCCGTCCAATGCTTCCGTTTCCGTGCCTGCCGTTTCCAGATCCCATCTCATCCTCAAAAAATGACACAGTCTATCACCGATTAAAACCCCTCGCCAAATCGATGCATGCAGGCAAAAACGCCTCTCGTCCACCCAAGAACCGCCGCGGTCCCATGCAAAGATGCTCATTTCCTCCTCACTCCGCCCTCTCCTCCGCCTCGACATCCTCGCCAACAGAATAGAGATGCCGACCGGGTCGCGTCCAGGCGTGGGTTTTCCCCGACAGCGTTCGGTGGTACCGTAACCCGGGCCGTTCGAGGCGGCGGTCGGATTCTCTTCGTTGCTTGGCGCGGTCGGCGAAGAAGGTGGATGGAGGGAGGTCGAAAGGCGTTGTGCCTGCGTCGCTTTCATCATCGGTCTCGGGTGGCGTGACGATGATGGTGAGGTAGGTTGGTAGCGCGCTGGGTGTTTGCTCTCGGTTCGATTCGACGTCCAGGTCGTCTCTCAGATACGGAGAATTGTCAGGGGTGAGTTCGGGGAGATCGTCGGCGGAGAGTAGGTTGACTTTCCGGTGTGAGGTTCCTTCGGCTCGGTTGCGTTGGACGGCGCGCTGCAGCGCCGAGGCCTGTTGGGCGATGAAGCCGCCCCATCTGCTCGGCATCGGGTCGTGGGTCTCTGCGGCGCGCCGGCGGTCGCTGTCGAACAGGGCGAAGTCGGTGATCCCGGCATCCCATTCTACCACTTCGTCGTCGTCATCGTCGTCATCGTCGGTCCAGTCGTCGCACTCGTAGATCGGCGACAGGAAGTGCTCGTCCGGGTGGTCTTCAAGGTCCTCTTCGAATGGACCAAACGTGGGTTTGGTTTGAGTGGTCACAGACATTGATCCGGACTGTGATTTATACGCGGGCGAATGATCGGTTTGAAGACGGATCGTGGGTGGCCAGGAGTGAGTGCGTTGTGGCTCCGGCCGGTGTGGGGAGGAGGCAGAAGGCATTGTTGCCGTTGTCGAAGATGAGCGACTTGTGAATGTTGGCTGGTGCCTACGCGCGACCGGTCTCGTCCTTGATCAGGTGGTGTGCGGTCGGTGCACTGGTCTCGGCAACAACAGATCCGACGGATTGTAGATGAGTGTTGTGCGTGGAAGCAGTCCGCAGACAATATTTGTAGTCCGTTTACACCCAGCTCGAAGGCCGGTCAGTAGGCGTGAGGACAATCGTGTTGAGGACAATCGCGTTCGAGGACAGATGTTGTTTTGGTGGTACGAAGTCTAATGCAGTGAGGTCGCAGAAGGTGGGGCGGAAGCTGGAAACGGGTAGCTTGATTAGACGAGGAACGGGGGCATTCTTAAGACTCAAGGAGACAGAGAGAAAATGAATGACTGGAAAGGAGATGGAGAGGGAAGAGGAAGAGGAAGAATGAGATGTGGGAGGGTGAAGGCAGATGTATTGGACGAATGAATGAATGATGAATGACTCGACGGATGCAGGATGCGAGGGCTGCGTCGCCTGGTCAGGACTCGAACCGGGCGCAGCGCGGCGCTGGCAGTCAGGTGTGAGACAATGTCCTCGCCGATTCCGGTCAGCCATCATCAATCACATCTGTCCTTCATCAATGGATGGCTTCTGAGCACTGAGGTGATAGTCAGAATGTCACTACTACTGCCTCCGCATGGACATTCACATAGCTGGGGGCGCGGAGATTCTCGGCCTCGGCCCTTTTCGGTCCGTGACGACGCGTCGAGGCGCGGCCCGGAAAGTCAACTTCGTATACCTCTACTACCTATGTACCTCCGCCCTTTCGCTCAAACTACAGAGGACTTATAGGCTGTTCGATGTCTATGTTCTATCCTTCTTCTGCTTGACTTCACCTCACCAGAAGGGCGACGCCGGCGATCAGGGCAATTCGCCGCCTTCACTTTACCGTCGTCTACATCGACGGAAGCTCTTAACATAATGACGTGTCACACATCACGAGTTGCTACATGTAGCCTTCCTTCGTGCTGTTCCAATGCTACGAGTTGTTAGAACGCGCTCCACTCTGCCGCTCAGAACCTCTTGTGTCCTCTTCATCGTGTTTTCCACGTGACATGTCATCAAGTCTGATCGTCTCATACATGGATGAAAAGGAGCATTGAATCTTCCTCTCCACTGATTACATTAACCGCAGTCACCGACGCTCACTCCCTCTCCACAATCCTCCAACAACAGCCGAGCCCCTGTTATGCCCAGTCCTGCGCCCTCGAACCATCATACCCATACTCGTCTCGGCCGACAGTGTATCGAGGCAGTTCGCTCTCGGTCAGATGGTTGGCCAGGACCTCGCGGCACGTCAGCGCGAAGCGAAGGTGCTCTTCGGGCATGACCTTGTGCTCGAGGTACTTCTGCACCTCGTAGCCCTCCATCAAGACGATGTCGCCGTGGCTCAGCGTGATGGTCACGAGGTCGTCGGCCTTCTTGTTCCGCGTGTCGTAGATGCCGAGCTCCTTGGGGATCTCGACCTGGCGCTTTCGGAAAGCGGCCCTGTCGTGGCCCTTGAGCTGCCGGAGCTCCTCCCACCTAGCGTGCCGCTGCTCGAACATCTCCCGACCGCCCAGACAGCCGGGCTTGGGCTCTTCCGCGGTGAAGACGCCGGTCTTCGAGCACCCGACGTAGTGCTTCGCTTTCATGCGCATGTGCATCTTGGCCTTGCCTCCGAGCGACAGCGTGGCGATCCGTGGACCGAGACCATCCTCGCCATCGTCGTGATACTCGATCTTCTGACCTTCCATGTAGGCGAAGATCAACTCCTCGTTGAAATCGTGCTCGGCACTACATCTGGCCAGGAACGTCCGCGCGGCCCAGTTGAGGCGAGAGCGGCAGGCTCGAACAGCTTCTGGAGCGTCTTCGAAAGGCCGGCTTGCACCGCTCGCGACGAACTTGTAAGGAAGTCCGTAATTCATACTGAAAGCGGTCATGAAATCGCCCTCATCGGCTTCGGGCTTCTTCGCTGCCGTTCGGGCCTCCTGTGCGTCTGCGGCTTCGCTGGTCTTCGGGTTATCCTTGAGTTGTGGTGTCAGTAGCGATGCTGAGTCCATCAGAGCTGGCGACTTTTCAATCTCTGTTGGACCTTCTTTACTAAAGGACATCTTCTCGCCACCGAATCTGCGACGTTCAAGCCCCATATCCGCAGTCTGCAGCTCCCTGAGCATATCGTTCGGCCCACCCGGCTCTCTATTGATCTTATTATTGGCCACGGCGTGTACGAAGCTGCCCTCGATGCCGTCGAATGTATACGTGTAGACCTTGTACCCGCAAACGTAGTCCACTGTCACCCTCACGTTGCCGTCATGCTTGTTGCGAGCGAGGGCAGGCCCGTCGCCGTGCGTCTCCCAAGGGCTGTGAAGAGCAGCAGGCTCGATTGGTGCATGTTGAGGGCGTAGGGTCCAGCTGCAAGACGGTCCATCGCATCGCCAATGACTGAACAGATATCGAGAGTTACACCTTCCGCACTGAGGGCAGACCACACCTCGGGTATTGATGTACCTTACATGATCGCCGAGTACCTTGCCAACATCTGGCAAGCTCGGTCGCACGCTATATGGCTCCGTCTCGTCCGCCCAAGGATGCCTGTGGAGGAGGAAAGCAGGATCATATGCCAGAGCACCGCAAGGCACCTCTCTTCCTTCGACTTGCCAGAACCTCATGCAATCGGCATTGAGGCACATCCACCCACAGAGATACACCTTGGGAAACTTCCGATGGCAAAACGTGCATATGCCGTGCTCGATCTGGCCAGCCTTATCTTGATGAGAATGCGCAACCTCGTTCTTGGGAGCGTGCCAGGCAGGTTTGCCTGAGTCGAGCCTCTCGAGCCGGTACTTGATCGTTGTCCATGCTCTGTGACCTTTGCCAGCCGTCTTCTCAGCCCACACATCAATCGGCTTGTACCAGCCGAGTACGCAATACCGATGGGGCATTTTCGTCAGTGCGCCGGTGTTTTTGTCGCCACAGATGATGATGAACGGATTCTGCAGGACAATGTCATTCTGCACGGATTGCACTTGGGCTTCGTCCATAGACTGATGCTTTTTCTGCACCATTTGTCCATTGGCGTCGCATTCCATGCCGCCACCAGCACGTGCGATGATCACATCGGAGTCCATGTACTCACGACAATGACCCACACCATCGAAGAGGAAAGCATAGACATGCTTGTCATTATGATGGCATCCGCCTTGCGGCTTCTTGAAGTACGGCACGGTCTCGCACAGTGCTTGACGGCTATCTGCCCAGACAAGCGGTTCACCCATCGGCTCCGGCTTTGTTGCGACAGGCACTCTGCTCGTCATGCTTTTCGATAGGTCCAGCATATCAGGGTCAATGTCAAGAAGGAAAGATGGCTCAGCGTCACTTGTCCGAGAGCTAGGCGGTGACAGTAACCCCCATTGTGACACAGTCCTTCGGCGGGACGTTGAGCCTTCTAGGATCTCGTCCAAAATGCATCTCAGCCGGAGCTTCACCACTTTTGACATCGATGACAGGTTTCGTTCTGGCTGTCTCCTTCGCCGAAGCGTTGACGTGGCAGCCCCTATATTCCGCTTCTGCGACTTCTGGCAAGTCTCGTAGTCGGAATCCATGGATTCTCTACCGTCCCCGGTCGAGGACGGAGCTTGTTCCGAAGTCATCTCCGCTTCTTCCCCAGCCACTGACTGTGCTGTCATCGCGATACGGTTAGCAAAGGCATGCTCGGTCAGATCGCCAGCCTCGTCCTCCTCCTCGAACTCCGTCAGACTGCTCGTGTCACTGTCCGCATCGTTTAGCTGCAGGACAGCCGTTGTGTCCTCGACCGATGGCTGCACGAGATCGCATGCGAGACGCTCAATTCCCGCGACATCTCGCGAGCTCAGGTCTGCCACTGTCGGCGTGCCAACGGCAAACGGCCGCTTCGTAAAGCTCTGCTCGTCCAAAGGTGGCGGTGTCGCACCGCACGAAGGCACAACACTGACTGAAGAACGTGGTTCCGAACATGCTGAATCCGACGCAGTACCAAATGGAGCCTTCTCGGAAGCCTTGGCCTTTTTCGTAGATGAAATGGTGCTCGTCGCCGCATTTGCGATGCGCTTCCTCTTTCTGCTGATCGACGCCGCCGGCCTGTCGGAAATAGCGTCAATGACCACTTGTGAGGTGGTGGGGAAAGGCTGAATATAGACCCAATCCGTCACTCGAGCCGTAGCAGCAGTGTCATTTTTGTCGTTGTAGGACGAGGCACTCTCGGTTCGCTTGCGCCGCGAATCGATACCTTCATCGGCTACTGGCGGTGAAGACTTTGCGGCAGCCGATGCGGCAGATCCGAGCCGTGGAGTTTCGAGTTCTTTCAAGGATTCCCTGATGGCGATGCGTAGTGACATGTCGTTATCGTTCAGCAGAGGGCGGGTTGGACAGGGCTATTGAGTTCTGATCGTGGCCCTAACTATCCACGTCGTCCGCCTTTCCGGCCCTTCTCATTGCAGAGTTGGCTGGTGAAAGTTATCACATTCTTGCCTGCATCTATGTATGGTGGTAGGTTGATGCAAGCCCGTCAACAGGCGAATCTTTGCCGGAGCCGTGGCTGAGCGCACCTTGGTCGATATGGGTATGGATGGTCCGGTCAGGGTTGAGTGTGCAGGAATGATGAAGTGAGGTTCAAAAATGACTGAGAGTGGAGGCTTGTAAGAGCTTGGATACTCGTGGGTAAGGTAAGATATCTGTCCGAAGGGACGTGCGGGGCGAACCTTCCAAAAGCGGTCGTGATGTAGCCGAGTGCAGCCAATCAGCAACAAGCATTTGACAGCTGAAGCGGATGATGAGCACGTGAGGGAAGACTGTGTCGGAGTGAATGACGTGAGTTAATAAGCTGTTGAAAATGAACCAACAGGCCAACCGACTGACAACTTCACGAAGGACTGGACGGGGACTTTGGATTGAGTGGAAAATTGAGTGGAAAATTGAGGCTTGACGAACAAAGATACAAAACTACCTAGGTACCTAGATACTTGAGCTTCGCCGAGAGGGCTCGAGCAGCTGCACCTCGTCGCCTCCGCTCCAAATCACGCGCCAAGCCTGATATGCCTTCGCCTTCGTCGGGAGATAACCCCATGCTCACAGGGAGATTGTTGCGGCAAGATCCACAACGCCGTAGGCTCGTCGATCGTCAAGGCACACATGCTCGTTGACAGATCAAGTATTGCCTTGGAAACAGAGGCAAGTGATTTATCCAAGGAAGTCGATCCAATGAATCCAATCTCTCCTTACATTCATCACCAGATGACGCGCTTGAGTCAGGTGGTTCTACATGTCCTCCCCTCCATGGATTGACAACGTGGCGCACATGATGGCGCATCTCGTCGTCACAGAGAAGAGGCTGGAGGATGCTGGCTAGTAAGACGCTCAAAATACCGACAGCATCCCATATAGGTGATGGAGCCGCCAAGGTAGTCCAGAAGAACTTGGTGGCGGCGTCCGGATAAGATAGCGCGTGACGGTCTGCCATACGTGATCGATGTTATCCCAGGTTTAGAACCCTCGTAGGGTCGCCGATGAAGCTGCGTCTGAACTCCACGATGTGGGCGGCAATGGCGGTTGCATCACGGCCCGCGTCGGTTTTCCGTAGTTGCTTGACAACCGCACCGAGGCCTTCACGCCACCTCTTCTCGTCTTCAGGGGTGTGTACGGGTGTGTTGTGGGTACCGAGCAGTCTCAAGAGATCGTTATCTGCATGGTTAATACCCTACGTCAGCTCCAGCAGTGTGTTTTCGAGACTGATTGACAAGGAAATGGAAGGGTGTGGTATATAGTACAATGTGCTGTCACTGCAAGGAGCCTTCGTGAGACGCACCGTTCAAACCCATCGTACTGAAGTGCTGGTACTCGCAAGCGCTGTCGTTACACTTGCTACCAGCAGCTTCCGAAGGGCAAAGGGGTCTAGTCGGATCTATGCTGTGACTGTACGTTATTGACTTGAAGCCGCCGGGGACGGTGGAGAGATAGTCAGGGTGATAGCGGTAGTCTCTGAATTGAGACAGCACGCTCTGATAGGGCGTATAATACGTCGTGGGTCTCGCGTCCTAATCTTACCGTCAATAGATGTCTGACCCCGTCGCAGCCGTCTCCACGCACCTGCTCATCCACCGCGGTCTGCTCGGTTTGCAGTGGCTGCAACTCAGGCGCGAGATTACCCTCCGTCAGAACTTCGGGCGCGTTCACGCTTGCGTCCTCGGCCTTCGTAGCTGCTTGATACTTATCGTCATGTTGTTCCGAATGAGGGCTGGTGGGCGGTATTGGAACCAGCTCACAGTCCTCAGGATCGGTGGCCGAAGCACTAGAAGTGTCATCCGATGGTTTCTCGCTGGTGCGTGCGCGGTCTCGACACGAGGCTCCCAGGGAAGCATGAGGTAGCGACTGCACGTTCCTGTGAGACAGCTCGTCTGGCTGGCCGGGATCGCTGTCTCCTTCCTGAGAACTCTCTTCCTCCATGTCCACTTCTTCATCTTCTTCGCCCGTCGCCGCATACATGCTGGTTTCTGTTTCAGCCACGCGTATGGGATTAACGGGATCAGATGAGTGGTTGACGGTGTTTTCGACGGGTGCCTGCATCTGCTCGCCACTAGATACCGTCATCGTTGCACTGGCAGAGGATGTTACGGAGTGGTCAAGAAGATGCTTCGCAAAAGGCTTGAGCTCGTTCGCAGAGTCCGGTCCTGCCAATTGAGGTTCACCCTGAGGTAAAGCACCAGACACCGCAGGCTCTACGCTGGTACTGGATTGCCGAGACCCGTTCTGTTTGAGTTCTGCAAGCCTCTGAACTAGCCTCTCCTTCTCTTGCAACCTGAGTAATCTAGCAGGATCTGAACTGGGAGGAGCGGGTTGGACCTTGACGGGTTCTTGTCGTGAGGCTTGCTGCTGCGTACTCGCCATGACGGCTTTGTGAGACGTAGATTGTGCTTGCACTGCCGGTATACCTGTGCCGGGAACTGGGACCTGAGCCGTGGCTTTACTCTTTTTGGAGTGAAGTGTGTGGCGCGCTAGCCGTTCAGCAAGCTCGCGCTTGGCTTCTTCAAGGTCGGCCATCTTCTTCGCATATTCAGCCGCACTACTTGGGGTTGCCACTGATGGTGTGCTTGGACCGGACACGGGCCTAGGTGGCAACCCTCCGAGCGGGTCGATACGCTGGGCGGACTTCGTCGCCGTGGGAGCGGGATGCCTTGCCTGAGTTGCGGGCGCGTCCAATTCCATTTCTTCATCCTCATCCTCGCTGACTTCGATTACCAGCTTCTCGCTCTCGCTATCGCTTCGACTTTGGCCGAACATAGGTCTCTTGGCGCTTGAAGCTGATGCAGCGGCAAAGTCGCTGTCGAAGTCTGCAGCGAGAGGACGTTTCCGAGATGCAGTAAAAGGCGCAGGTGACAAAGCGGGACTCACAGCGGCGACAATGTTAGCTGGTGGTGCAGCACTCGAAGGCGATGCGGCGACTTGTGGAGCCTGCGTGGATTCGTGTTGAACCTGCTGGAATGATGGTAGCGCGGTCGCTTGCTGCAGTGGCGTGCCGAACATGAACAAGCCTGGCAGGCTACTGAACGGACGACCTGGCTGTGCCGATGGTGGCGAGATAGTCGCCTGCACGGAAGATTGTGCAGCTTGAGCAGGCTGGGTGGTGATCACGGATGGAGAGCGAACAGGCTGGGCGGCTGGCCTTGTTTGCAAAGCAACGCTAGGAACCTCCACATTAGGTTCATTGGATGGAGTGGCAGGTTGAAAGGTGGCCTGTTGTGGTGTTGCTCGAGCAACAGGGTTCGAAAGGGGAATAGGGAACGGTAAAGGGCCGATGGGTGGCTGTGTGGAGCTCGACTTTGCAGCCTGCTGAACTTTCAGTGCTTCTGTTCTTTGCTTTATGGATCCTGCTCTATCCATGGACGTGGCTGCGATGTCTCCATTGCTGGACGCTGGCATAATTGCAGGGACTGCATGATGATGCTCATTAGCTTTGCGGGCTGGCGGCGCAGGCTTCTGAGGAGGCCTTGGAGCTGAAAAAGCGTTGCTGTTCTCGGGCTTCTTAGTGACAGCGGCTAACCTCGCGAGATACTCATTCCTCGCTGCATCATCTAGCTTTGCAGGGGCTATGCGCTTGGCTACAGAAACCTTGCGTGACTCTGCGGATTGCGCCTGTTGTCTCGGGATTGTCGCGCCGTTCATCGCGCTTTGAGCAGCCGCTGCGCCATTCAAGGAAGATGCGGCAAGTCTGGCTTTCTCAATGGGGAGGCCAAGCTGCTTGAACATGCGTCTAAGTGACCGCTGACTCGCAACCTCCTTGGATAGCTGGTCGAAAGAGTAGCCGGCTTTGTACATGGTCATCACGAACGCTTTCGCGGCTTTGTCTCGACCAAGCTTGTGTTGTCCATTCGTTTGGGGCCCAGAAAGCGTTATGGCACCCTGATTGAATGACTTGGAACCTTTGAGATTGCTCGAGGACGCACGATTCACACACTCGGAGGAACGTCTATCCGGCGCTGTCTGTCGGTAGACATCTCGCGGGCTCGCGCTGCGCTTGCGTGGTCCAGTGGGTGGAGGACGTAAGAAAGCCCGCTCTTTGCCGATGTCCGGGTCTTCGCCTTCCTCCAGCTCGCCTTCCTCTTTGTCTATGTCTTCAGCGTCCTGCGGCGAGTGAGTCGCGGCGCGGGAGTGACTGCGTCCCTCAAGCATGGTAGCGGCGGCCGGCGCAGGAGCTGCTGGAGCATCGTGAGCAGGCTGACCAGCACCCGGCATGGGCGGTACTGTCAAGCCACCTGACTGCAACAAGTGAGCAATGAGGTTGAGTTGCTCCAGTGACACGCCCTGCAACGCCGGCAGAGCAGTGAGATCCGCGCCTGACAGCTGCCCGGGCCACCGGGCTGCTTCTCGTTGAGTCTCCGCCGATACCGGTACGTTGTCATCGAGCGGCCCGTGCGACGGCTGAACGCGCCGTGCGCCTGGCATGTGATGACTGGATGGCACGATTGGTGGATGAGTGCCACCCAGGTCGAAGGCGAAGGGAACATTCTGCGACATGACGGATGCTTGCGTATCAGGGTGAGGTCAGCAGACAGTGCACAGGCATTCAAAGAGAGTAGACCAAGAGAGCATGAGGCAGTACGACGGCGCCGAAGTGGAGTGAAGCGCAACCGTCGTTGCTCCAGTGCTTTCTGCACCTCGCACAACAACACTGCACGTATCTGGCGTGTTTCTCCTCGTCAGCGCGCTTCACGCCGGTGCCGTACGCCAACTGGGCCGCTCGGGCACGTGTCGTCGCTGCCCTTGAATCTGATGTCTTTTGTCCGCCTCGACCGCCGCTCGCTGAGCGTGATCCGGTCGCTCAACACCGTTGACGACGCTTTGTGCAGTGCAGGTGAGGTCGGAGTCGATATCACGTTGTCCAGAATTGCGGAAAGCTCGGGGGTGTCGCTCATCACGTGCCTTTGCGTCTTTAGCGCGGCTCCTGCCAAGTCTAGCTCGTTGTCCCGGGCCCGGTTTGGGTACACAACACAAGTAAACATTGCTGAAGCGGCGCTCCAACATCCAACACACGACGTCCAACGACGGCACGACTGTACGCCTTCATCCTTTTGTGGTCGGGGGGTTGGCGGTTCTGTACATACATACTTGACACCACGTGCCTTTACCGATTGCGCATTCCTCTACCGACGCCCAATGGATCGCTGAAGTGACAGGACGAATGCGCGCTGGAGGTCACGCGCTCAACCACATAACATAGCGCAACGCAGTCCAACCCCGGACATGAGCACGCAAGCACAGAATGGTCCGCGTTGGCGGAATGGTCCTTTTGCCGGCGGCAGAGCGATGGAAGGCACGCCGTCTCCAGGACCCCCTCCGGGACACGCCAGGTCCAAGTCGAGCATCATGCTCCAATCGCCCACATCTCCACCAATACCGAGCGGGCATGCGCGCAACCAGTCCGTCTCCGATCTCGTTTCCGGCCTGAACACGAGCGATTCGCGACGACCGCGTGGTGGGTCAATACGAAATAGCACTCCGGGCGGTACCTTCGCTCCTCAGTTCATCAGAGTAGAAGGTCTTGATGGTGCAGAAGACAAAGTACGCGGCATAGAAGGCGAAAATGACTTCTCCGGCAAGAGGTATGTCTGGGTACAAGATCCCAAGACAGCTTTCGTTCGTGGATGGGTGGTGGAAGACTTGCCAGACGGCCTGCTCCGTGTGCAGTGCGATGATGGCAGTCAACGCGAGGTTCTGGCAGATAGTGTGGACAAAGTCAACCCGGGCAAATTCGACAAGGCAGACGACATGGCAGAGCTCACTCACTTGAACGAAGCGTCGGTGGTGCACAACCTGCATCAACGGTATCAAGCCGATCTCATCTACACGTACTCCGGACTGTTCCTCGTAACGGTCAACCCATATACGCCGTTACCGATCTATGGGCGCGACTACATAAACATGTACAAGGGCCGGAATAGGGAGGACACGAAGCCGCACATTTTCGCCATGGCCGATGAGGCGTATCGAAATCTGGTTGATGAAGGGACCAATCAGTCGATCCTGGTCACCGGAGAGTCTGGTGCTGGTAAAACCGAGAACACCAAGAAGGTCATCCAGTACCTGGCCGCAGTCGCCGTATCGGACACGCCTCGTGCGAAGAGCGTAGGCAGACAGCACTCGAACCTCTCCGAGCAAATTTTACGCGCCAATCCCATTCTGGAAGCGTTTGGCAATGCGCAGACCGTTCGGAACAACAACTCGTCACGTTTTGGCAAATTCATTCGCATCGAATTTACTAGGACTGGCCAAATTGCCGGCGCATTCATCGACTGGTACCTGCTGGAGAAGAGCAGAGTCGTGCGGCTGAGTTCAAACGAGCGGAACTACCACATCTTTTACCAGTTGCTGCGCGGTGCGGACCAGCAATGCGCAGAGACTTCTTGCTTGGCAGCATGGGGGTCGAGGACTTCGAGTATATCAGGCATGGAAACGATATGATATCTGGCGTATCCGACACGGACGAATGGAACTCACTACTGGAAGCTTTCCATGTCATGAACTTCTCTGACCAGGAGCAGAAAGCGGTGCTGCAGACCATTGCTGGTATGCTGCATCTCGGTAACATCACAGTCATGAAGGAGAGCCTACGCGCAGACCAGGCGGCGTTGGCCCCAAATGCCGAAGAGTCCGTTCGCAAAGCCTGTCATCTGCTTGGAATCGATTCGAGCGCTTTCACGAAAGCTTTGTTACATCCACGCGTGCGAGCCGGCCACGAGTGGGTCGAGAAGGTCCAGACGCCGGAGCAGGTCCGCCTCGCTATCGACGCGCTTGCCAAAGGTATCTACGAGCGAGGCTTTGGGGATCTGGTGAATCGTATCAACAAGCAGCTCGATCGCACCTCTTCCGGCGCTTTTGCGGATGATACCTCATTCATCGGTGTCCTCGACATTGCTGGGTTCGAAATCTTTGAGGAAAACAGCTTCGAGCAACTCTGCATCAACTACACCAACGAGAAGCTGCAGCAATTCTTCAATCACCACATGTTTGTCTTGGAGCAAGAAGAGTATGCGCGGGAACAGATTGAGTGGAAATTCATCGACTTCGGACGGGACTTACAACCCACGATCGACCTGATAGAGGTGACGAACCCCATCGGTATTTTCTCCTGTTTAGATGAGGACTCGGTGATGCCGAAAGCGACCGACAAGAGCTTCACGGAGAAATTGCACCATCTCTGGGATCGCAAGACACCCAAATACAAACGGTCCTTGCTCAAGCAAGGTTTCATGCTCACCCACTATGCGGCCGAGGTCGAGTACTCGACGGAAGGCTGGCTCGAAAAGAACAAAGATCCGTTGAATGACAACATCACCAGACTTCTTGCTGCGTCTGGCAACAAGCACGTCAGCAACCTGTTCTCCGATTGCGCGGACACGGACCATGCTGGTGAGGGCGCCGCCAGGAACCGTGTCAAAAAGGGCCTTTTCCGTACCGTGGCGCAGAGGCACAAAGAGCAGCTCTCTACACTCATGGGCCAGCTCCATTCCACTCATCCGCACTTCGTTCGTTGCATCTTGCCTAACCATAAGAAGAAGCCAAAGCAGTTCTCTGCACCGCTCGTTCTGGATCAGCTTCGCTGCAACGGTGTACTGGAGGGTATCCGTATTGCCCGAACAGGTTTTCCCAATCGCCTGATGTTCGCGGAATTCCGCGCGCGTTACGAGGTGCTTTGCTCTAATATGCCCCGAGGATACCTGGAGGGCCAGGCGGCCTGTAAGCTCATGTTGGACAAACTCAATCTGGATCGCAGCTGGTACCGAGTCGGCCTTACCAAGGTCTTCTTCCGTGCCGGTGTCCTTGCCGAGCTCGAAGAACAACGCGACTCGCTCATCCGCGACATTGTAGAACGCTTCCAACGTGTTGCACGTGGCTTTGTGCAGAGACGGATGTTCAAGAAGCAGCAGCACCGTGCTGAGGCCACAAGGGTTATCCAACGGAACTTCCAAGTTTATCTTCAGATGCAGGCGAACCCTTGGTGGCGGCTCTTCGTGCGCATGCGACCACTGCTTGGTGCGACACGGCAATCGAATGAAGTCAAGAAGCGAGAAGCGGAGATCAAGAAGTTGCAGGAAAAAATGCTTCTGGAGGAGCAAAGCCGAAGCAAGTTCGAAGAGGAAAGAAGGCGCGCCGAGGCGGACATCCAACGCATACAGCATACTCTGGAAAGTGAACGCGCTCTGGCCCTGGACAAGGAAGAGATCTTTCGGAGACTGCAGGACCGGGAGGCGGACTTGACTGAAAAGTTGCAAGGGGCGCTCGAAGATCAGGATAGCTTAGAGGGACAGATTGATGGACTGATGGCAGCTCGCAAGGCCGCTGAAGAGCAAGCTGAGGAGCGACGCAATCAACTCGAGCAAGCCGGACAGATCATTACCAAACTCGAAGCCGAGAAGAACGATCTCATCGATCGCATCGACGAACTGAACGCGCACTTGGAGGCCTTGGAGAAGAGCAAATCGATGCGTAGCGAGCAGGAAGAGGCCCTACAACAGGAGATCAGAATGCTTCAGAGCCAGCTGAGCCTGAAGGAGCGCAAGGCGCAAGACTTGGAGACCAAGTTGTTGAAGAACGACCAGGATCTGGATATCAAGCTCGCAAGTGCCAGCAAAGATCTGCAAGGCTCGAAGAAGCAGATCCGTGACTTGCTGGATGAGAACAGATCGATCAGACAGCAAATTTCGGACCTCTCGTCTACGTCGGCAAGGTTTGAGGACGTTATCCGCCGCAAGGACAGCGAGCTTGCGATCTTGAAGACGGATCTAAGACAATTCCAGGACGATCGCAGGCGATTTGAGGACGAGAAAAGCTCCCTTACGACGAAACACGATAGCGTGCAGGGCCGACTCAGACAAGTACAGGCAGAGATGGAGGCGATGAAGACTCAGCAAGTACAGCTCGAGCGCGAGGCTGCCGACGCCAAGCGCGCGTTGGACGAGCAGATGTCGAACAACGCCCAAGTCGAGATGCTGGAGGCGCAACTGCATGATATTAAAGGCGAACTCTTCCAAGCCCAAACTGACCTCAGCCGGGAGCGTCAGTCGAGAGATGATGTCAAGCGTATCGCGACGGCCGAGTACGATGATCTCAAGCGGGACTTTGACGCTCTTAACGAGTCGAAGGTCACGATTGAGAGGGAAATGTATAGTCAATCGGATCTGACGCGCCGGGCCACTGGCGCTCGTGAGGCAGCCGAGCAGGAGCGCAAGGACTACCAGAGCGAGCTGCAGAGTCTGCGCAGGAAGTTCATTGAGCTGCAAGAAGCGAAGATCGAGAGCGAGGCTGCTGTGGAGAAAAACATCACGCGTCAAGCGAACGAACGCAATGCGCTCGTTCGGCGAGAGCTGGACGCGAAATCACAGTATGCTGACGGGCTTGAGTCCGAACGCACCCACCTGACGGGCGAGGTGCAGCGTCTGAAGCAGCTCATCGCAGATTCTGACATGTACAAGCTCCACCACGATCAGGACAAGCAACGCCTCGAGCGCGAGATCATCACGGTCAAGGGTCGACTGACCGCGTCCGAGAACGACAACCGTGCCTTTCTGAATAAGGTTCAGCAGAAGAACTTGGACATCGCTCGCTCCAACTCACGGGTCAGTGACACACAACGTTCCCGGATCACCCAGTTGAGCCAAGACAAGTCGAAAGTGGATGAGGAGGTGAAAAGGTTGCAGAGGCAGCTCAATGACGCGCAGCTGACCGTCACTTCGCTCGAGAAGCAGAAGGAGAAGCTGGCGCTGAATCTCGAAGACTTGAACCACGAAGTTGACCGTGAGCACAAAACCACAAGGAACGCCGAGCAGCAGTCGTCAGCGGTCAACCTGCAGCTGGCGGAAGCGAATCGAAAACTGGAGACCGAGAGGCAGCTGCGCACTCAGGCCCAGCAGAATACCCGGACGGCACAGACTGCAGTAGACAACGCAAATCACGATCTGAATGAAGCTCACGAGCAACTCAGACTGCTGCAGAAGGTCTTTGATCCGGAGCGTGGCAGGCTCCCTTCGAATGTGGACGGTTCGAAGCCTGATCTCCAGAAGACCATCGACATTGCACAGAAACTCGAAGCATCAGAGCACGCCCTCCGCCTCGCCACCGACCGCTTCTCCCGCGCCGAGGCTCAACTCGAGGACCTGCGAACCCAGCATCAGGATGACATGCAAGAGAATGATTTCCGACACCAGAGCTCCAAGCGTGTTCTGTTGGAGGAGATGAACGCAAGTCAGGTTAACGCCCGGTCTTCGCCCAGCCATCTCCGCCGCGAGTGGCAGGACAACCGCAAGCCGTTCTCGCCTGCCACTCCCGGCACGCCGACCAACCAAAGACACATCAGCAAAGCAAGCAACGACTCTGCTCGGTCCGACCGCACGGTCGACACCGTGACATACAACAACCGAATGGACCTGGCGGCGGAGCTGGAGCTGATGCAAAACCAACTGCAAATGTCCGAGATGCGGAACCGGCACTTGCAAGCGGAGGTCGACCGGAGCCCGTCGAAAGCTAGTCGGCAGGACGAGAGCCCGTCGATCAGAAGGGTGCAGAAACTCGAACGGGAGAATTTCCGTTTGCACGACATGCTTGACGATTCGGCCAAGAAGGTTTCGGCGCTTGAGCAAAGCATTCGGACCGGTCAGCTGTCGCTCAAGGAAGTGCAGACGAAAAGCCACGAGGAGCTGTACGACCTCATCAACTCGCAGGAGCAGTCGCGCCGGTCTGTCTTGACTTCGCACAACGCGGCGGTTGCCGAGCTCGCGGACGCCAAGAATGCCTTCGACGAGGTCAAGCAGGCCAAGGCATCGACCGAAGTGGAGCTGCGGGATGCAACTTCCGAGTTGGCCGACGTTAGCTACGAGCGTGAGCAAGAGGCGGCCAACCACTCTCAGCTGCTTCAGGAGTTTTCCGACCTGCAAATCCGCCTCGACACCGAAGCGTCGAAGCTGATCGACGTCACCTCCAGCCTCAACCTCTACAAGTCCCGCGCAGATGAGTACTTCGAGAAGCTGGAGCAGGCGGAGATCGCGGTCCTGAAGGCTTCTCGGGCTGAGCAGTTCGCGAAGTCGCAGGCGAAAGAAGCCGAGGAAACGTGCGCGGGCATCATGTCCGAGCGCAAGCAGATGGATATGCTCGTCGAGGACCTTCAACGCCAGACTCAGCAATACGAGGAGAAACTCGAGGACGTCTCGACGGATCTGGACAGTGCGCTGCAGGCCAAGAAGCGGCTGCAGAACGAGCTGGAGGACTACCGGTCACAGCGCGCCATGGACATCGAGGATAAGGAGTCCTCGGTGGAGCAGACGCGCAAGAAATACCAGGCGGAGCTGGCGGCCCTCAACGGCGAGCTCGAAGTCGAGCGTGACACCGTCATCCACGCACGTGGGGAGAACGGCCGCCTTCGCGACGAGCTGGAGGAACTGCGCAGCAAGTGGGACGACGAAGTCCTCAACAGCTCCACCTGGGCGAAAGAAAAGTCTCGGCTGGAGGTCGCATTGCAAGGTTTGTCCGACTCGCGCGACGAGGCGGTGAACGCGCACAACGACGCGCAGGGCAAAATCGTGGACTTGTTGGGTCAGGTGCGGGGCCTACGGACTCACGTCGACGATGTGGCGGCCGAGCGCGACATGCTGGTCAAGGAGAAGAAAGGCCTGGAAGCCCGACTCGCGGAGGCGGCGGACCGGCTGGAAGACTTGTCGAAGGACGGGTCACCGTCGAAGCGGAATGCGGCCTCGCTTGACCGCGAAGTCCTCGATCTCAAGTCCAAGCTGGCGCATCAGGAAGATGTGGCCGCTGCGGCTGTCGGGAAGATGAGGCGGGCCGAAGGACTGGTGCAGGAGGTGCAGAAGGACATTGCTATTGCCCGCGAGGCGGGCGTGCAGCTGCACCGAGAGAAGGCTGGGTTGGAGAAGACGGCCAAGGACCTGCAATTGCGATGCATCGACTTGGAAACGAAGGGCTACTCGAGTGGCAGCCAAGACATCCGCTTCTTGCACGGGCGGGTACAGGAGGTAAGCGATCTTCGCACCGACATTCCCAAGTGACTAGCTAACAATCTCCCGCAGCTCGAAACTCAACTCGAGGACCTCGAGCAAACCCGCACGACCGAAGCCCGCGGCGTCCGCAACGTCGACCGCACGGTCAAGGACTTGCAAGCCCAGATCGACCGTCGAGAAAAGTCCGCGCAGCTCCTCACCGACAACCTGAACAAGTCACGTGACAAGGTCGAACGCCTGCTGCAGACGATCGACGAACTTCAAGCCTCGGACTCGTCCGCGCAACTCTCCGCCAAACGCGCCGACCGCGAGCTGCGCGAGGAGCGCGAGAAGGCGCTCCGTCTGGAACGCGAGGTCGAGGGCCTCCGGGCCACGAACCGGGAGCGTGAGCTCAGCGTGCGCCGGAGTGGCACGCTCGCAGCCCTCAGCGACAACGGCGGTGGCAGTAGGCGCGGCAGCTCCATCGGCGTGCCGTCGCACAACGGCGACGTAAAGCTCGAAGTGCCTGCGCGCAAGAGTAGCCTGAGCAAGGGCTTTTTGTGAGTAATGGCGCGTATGGCGTACGGTACATACGGGTGGGCCTGAAGTCCAAAGCGTTTTTGTGACGCGGGCGTTGGATGAGGCTGGCGGCGGACATTGGGGTGGGCAGGCAAATGGGAGGGTTTTGATGCCAGGGATGGGTTTTGGGAATGAGCGGGCCTAGGGGATCTCTGGATATTGATTATTGTATAGGTTTCGTAGACGCGTGCATTTATCGAGGCCCAGCAC
>Ga0058703_1000055_pt1 | contig 20093 bp, 14 predicted proteins | sample AgamicMgMae_FD_83782 | JGI IMG/M metagenome (GOLD analysis project Ga0058703, IMG submission 83782) | Agave microbial communities from Guanajuato, Mexico - Mg.Ma.e | ecosystem: Host-associated > Plants > Phyllosphere > Phylloplane/Leaf | place: Guanajuato, Mexico | collected 2012-06-04
ACCGACTATATCTCGTGGTGTAAACAAAATGGCGTCCTGGGCGCTCGTTCTCTGGCTTCCAAACCTGTACCGCCATGGCTTTGGTGAACATCTGCTGCGTGAGCTCGTGTTTGGCCCCAATTGCCGAGGTAAACTCGGTACCGTCTCCGTAAACGATGCATGCTGCACGAGAGATCATCCTGTGATGCCAATTCGCCTTGTCTGCGTTTCTGAGATTCTTCAAGAGACTCAGGATATATGACTCCCACTCGTCAAATTCAGAAACCTTCTCAACCTTGCGTGCATAAGGAGTCGCTTCGAGAATTTGACAAGCTTCAGTGGGCTCAATAGTTTTTCGACAGACCATCTTGTGCACGACAGACGCAAGTCGGTAATGCGGCTCCAGTATCGCTTCCTTTTTGCTGTCTTTGCGCTCTTTTGGCAAGAGCTCAATTGCTCGGGTCAGCGCAGAGATGACCGCGCGGTAGCTGAGCGGAGAGGATCTGCCATCTGCTCCATCGGCGCTATGCATTTTCCAGAGACATTTGCTAAGCATGTAATGCAGTGTCCATTTCTCGGGATTACCCGCGATAGCTCTGTTGTAGAGTGTTTTTGCAAATTTCCAAGCATTGTACTCGGTCAAAGGATTGAAGGGCTTCACCTTGACCAGCGTCTTTTTGCTCAAGAATCTCTCAGCATCGTCCAACGAGAACGCCAACATGTCAAAAGGTGCTCTCGAGGAAGAATACACCCGAGTTGCAAAATCGGCATAGAGCTCAGCGACTTTGGCCGAGGTTTCGAAACCGGCTTCTTCGATCCGTGTAGCTTGGGCAGTGGCCATGATATAAGAATGTATGGCTGATCGTTGACATTGGGCGACCTCGGACATGTTGTTGTTGAGCTTCTCAGCCGTCCAGGCCACCATGTCTTCAATTTTAGAGTCATATGCCTGAGCAAGACGAAACCAGGTCTCCCACTTTTCTGATCCGTACTCCAGGTCTTGCATGAAGAATGCAATTGCAAAGTCGAGATCTTCGGTTGGACCTGGAGCAACTCTTTTTTGGGAACGATATTTGGTCAATGCCACATTGCCCATCAAGAAATACCAACCCTTGTCGGCAAGTCTCGATTGCGATTCTGGAACAGCGACCAGGTTCAGATTACCTTGCCCTTTAAGGCAGAGATACATGTTCAGCGGTTTGATTGGAGATCGAAAGAATGCCCTGTAGATCTCCTTATTACGAAGGATTGCATCCGAGGGCTTCTTTCTGGCAACGACTCCGTGGACCTTTTCGATTGCGTCTTTGATAGGATGCTTCGTAAGGTCCAACAGCTTGATCTTGGAAGCTTGGTTCAGCAAGAAATCTACAGCTTGTAAAGCTGCACTTCGATCAAGAAAGGCGTCACGTTGACATTGGTGGTCGAGTTGCTCGTAGCTGGGATTGACGAAGCATCGAAGGCCGTAGATATCGAACAGAATCTGCGAGTACTCGAGGTCAAAACCTTCAACGTGCTTGAGCCCGATAATCTCCTTTTTGATGAGATTTAGCAGGACTCGATTGGAACCGTCACAAAAGCCACGGACACCAATCGCGCGATGTAGTGATCGGAGCATGTCCATCTTCTCTTCGTCGTAATCAGAAGCAGACTCAATCGGCTGTACACTCGCGTCTTTGAGAACGAGGTATAAAAGAACCCATAAGTTGAGCTGCAGATTGTGAACGAAAGTGACAGTCTTCTCATAACCTCTGGCAATAGTGGCGGTCTCCGAAGCTGGCGACTGTCTTTGTCCGAGACGGATTTCGTCCTCTACAAGGACTGCAGAGTGCAATATATGAAGAAGCTTGACCAGACTTGTTGCTAGTGAACGTGCTCTCTCTTCGTCCAAAACATCAAGAACATCCTCTCGAATTTTGGTCATTTCAAAGAAGCGGGTCATCATTTCTTGTACTTGACGCAAAGTTTTGAGCAAAAATGTCTTTCGCTCGGGAGCCGCAAGTTCGGCGTACGATGGAGACTGAATGTCGGAAACAAGGATCTCGATGGCTCGGAAGTAGCAGTGAGCTACCATCGGCAGATAGTCGATCACTTGGTATGCAAGACGCAGCCTCTGCCATAGAGCAAGGCGCACCGAAGATTTGCTGTCCCTCAAAAATTCCACAAGCTCTGGCGAGAATCCTGCGGTCGACGAATGCGGATTATTGAGATCTTCGCCATCCATGTCGACGGACATTGATCGCGCGGCATCATTCTCGCTGTTCCGTGTAAGACCTGCCGAGTCCTTTTCGTGAAGGTATTCGAGGATCGGCTCTAATCTTTCGATGACAGATACAGGGTCCTCGTCATCGGATTCAAACATCTTAGTGAAGAAATCAGACGTCGTCAGCTTGGAGATCTCCCTGTCAATCGCCTCAATGGACATGACTGGCATGACTGCATTGTTCTGAAGCTCGATCACTGGCGCTCCCATAGCGGAGAACAATGACCGCAGTTCTTGAAGCGAAACGATGATGTAGTCCTTGGATACAGTATCACTCATAGATATATGAAAGATAATGGCCCATAGATATCTCAGATTGAGTTCATCGGTTAGATCTTCCTGTTCAAGGATCGTCAACCTCAACCTGAGAGAATCGCGAGCAAGGTCAGCCCATCGATCCGTTTTCAACTCTTGGTAGACGATGGTCTGGGCGTCGCATCCACTGTTGGGCATCTTGATGAGGGACAAAACATCCAGTTGGAGTTCGAATATGGTCTCAATCATTTCGACGTCTTGCAAAAGCTCTGAGTCATTCTCGTTGTTGCTAGTCGTGTTGTCAAGTCGAGCAGCAATCTTGTCATGCATGGAGGTATAAATGTGATAATCCAGGTCAACAACAATGCGAGCAACCACTCGTTTGACAGCTTCTGGCCATTTGTGTGCGATATAACTCGTTTCTGAGGCTAGCAGTTTCGGTTCCACTATTTGCGATCCTGGTTTCATGAGCATCTGGGTCCAGGTAAATGCGACGTCAGATGCGCGCAACCAGTCTTGGTTGACTCTTGTCAGAAAATCCGCAAGGCCTGCTTTCGCATCAAGTGTTGGCTTGGTGACGCTCTTGCTCATTGAAGACGTCGAGCCAGACAGAGCAGCCACCAAACCTGCTTGCGGAGCGTCAAGACTGAACGTAGCATCATTGTCTGCCTTTGTAAGAAGGCGCGAGAGAGGCTCGGAAAACTCTCCAAAGAAACCATAGAAATCTGCCTGGGCTATCTGTATGCCACCTGTGTTTTCGACCGGTAATGGAGAACTCAATACCTTGCGTAATGTAGGCGATATCTCAAACTGCACCACTTCAGATCTCTTTAGTGCCCGGTTGAAGCTTTGAAAGCACCATTCGTCGATAGCACGAAGCTCTTCCAGCTCGGCTTCAAGTTGTTGTGCCGCCTTTGACGCCGCATTCTCGATGAGAGAAGTGCCATCCGCAAGTGATTCGCGAGCTCGGAGTCGTTTGCTCTTCAGTCTTCCGCTCTCAGCACTATCCATTAGGCCAGCAGCATCACCGGATCGTTTCCGTGTAGGCAATATTGACATAGCCTCTGTCTCCACGGAGTGTCTGCAGAGCATCGCGATGTCTCCGAAGGCGGGTACAGGAGCTGTCGGTCTCCCACCATCCAGTCCAGGAAATTGAGCTTCTAGGCTTGTTGGCATCTCGACCGCAGTTGCAATAGATACATCCTCGATTGGCGATTGCTCCAGCACAAGAGAAGTGTCTTTGATGTCGTCTGCCACAGTTTGGCTCAGATCAAAGCCTAACGTTGAGCCCGATGGCAAGTTGCGACCGGCAATCGACCCATTTTGCTGGACGTGCAGTTGGTTCAACAGTATATCTGCAAATTCTGGCCAGCTAGTAGGTGGAGGGAGCACATTCCTTTGAGGTCCCTTGGCATCAATTTCCTCTTGTATACGCCGAGGTCCGCGCACCCTTTGGTGTATCTTCTTGGCTGGGGCATACGCATCCAGACGATCCTTCAGTAGTTTCGAAATGTGTCTTCGTTTCTTCGTAGAAAGTGGGCTCTGCAGTAAAGACAGTGTATCACCGAATGTTGCAACGAGCTCTGATAGCTGTTGACTAGCTGCGCTCTCTGCCAGACCTGGTAAAGCAAGCGTGCTTGTGAGCGCCTCATCATCGTCGTCGAGAACGCTCTCTAGACAGAATCGTGCAATTCGGTGGCTATCCAAGAGTTCGCCAAGGGAAGAGGCTCTCCTCCACAGATCGAGATCCGAGTCGTCTTTGTCCAAGGCTTCTATGAAGTGATCCAGCGCCGATGAAGCTGCCAAAGATATCTGCTGGAGAGTGTGTTCCGATCCTGCATCGGGGCTGGCGCGTAGCTCGGCCTGCAGGTAGTCGAGCATGAAGTCGCCATAGTTCTTGTGAGACAGATGTAGAATTTGTGGCAGCGTACTCGGAGCATTCTCGCCGGCTGGCGGTATCTCGAATAGGACATCATCCTGTTCCTCCAACCATGTGTCTTCCTTTTCGGATAATGGGCCGTATAAATCTATCCTTCTCAGTTCGGACTGCGACTCTGCATACTTGAATATGTCGGATTCGAAGAGAGCTTTGTAGGCTTCAGTCGCTTCTTTGTAGAATTCAGGACCGTCCGAGTGGTATTTCAATGCGATTTGGTAGAGCTTGAGAGCTTCTTCAATTTGGATTTCTTTGGTGTCGTCGATTTCGACGTCTGATTCACTGTCGGATTCAAGGTTCAATGCTTTGAAAGTCGCCTTTCAGAAGTCAGCATATGAGCTCAAACTTGCCAGCGCTTCGTACCATCTTGATTATTGCAGTCCAGGATCTTGCTCAGAAGAGTGGTGCTCGCGTGTTCAGGTCGCGTCGCGCTGGCTTTGTGGAACGAGGTGAAAGCAAAGTCGCCCTACCCTCTGATGAGAAAATGAGGGCTCCATAAGACACTCTGGAACGCAGAGGAATAAAGAAATAGGAAAAGACGAGTGGTATAATTGCAGAAAGATGCTTGTGACAGACATCGGTATAGAAGCACTTGCGACCAATCAGAGCAATTTCCGGCCGAGCTTTGGGGACGCTTCCGCTTCACGCTGGTGGAGTAACCTTACTTGTTTCCCTTATTGTTATATCGACTGTTTACTTCGAAATTCTGACCTCACACCACGTTCAAAGACCGAATCGCGCAACTGATTGTTAACCTTGCTTTTCAAGGACCTCTTAGCCTGTCAATTCGGGTCTGGACATCTCCGCCATGATACAGACAGCTGTTCCAGAGTATGCAAACACCCGAATCCCATGTCGGCGCAAGTGTGGAGATATGTCTGCTAATTGCAGCGCAGAATCTTCGAGGAAGAAATACATCAAGTGATAGATGTCAGGACAGACACATTAAATACTCTGCGCGAATTGGGCCCTCCAGATTTGGTTCATCTGATCAAACAGCCTATCAAGTCGTCTAGCAAGCAGGTGTGTCGTGATGACTTCTCACGCCCAAGCGCATTGCTAATGGATCTAGGTTGGAGTTTACCATCATGTCACTGGCATTGACGCTTCTTCATCTGCGAGTCTAGCGGCATACATCAACACATTGATCTACTCCACCCAGGACAGAACAAACCGGATCACTTCTGGAATTTACTGGTCCGTCAGACCTCATTTCATCTGATCACACCGCTGACTCGATCTAGCTGCTACAATGCCTTCTCACGACTGGACATGCGTGTTCAGGTACAAATCCCAGGAACCGTAGAAAGCTACTGCGTCAATGAGCGAGGAGATAAATTGGAAGCTTCCGAAGAGCATTGGTTGGAGACGTATCTTTGCAGTGTTCTGCGCGCCTACTCATACGCTGACGACGGGTGTGGTGACACGATCAAGAAGATTGTTGGCGTCAGGCGGTTCAACCCAGTCACAAACACCGAAGCGGAGCACAAATTTCTCGATGCAGCAGAACGATTGTTCTTCAGTGGTATGCAAAATCAGTGGTAGCCAGGTCTTCGAATGCCCTGCTAATGATACAACAGGATGGCAGCTTGGTTCCGACCCAGAAATACAGGTCCCGAATCTTGTCTCGAATCATCTTACGACAGGTCTACTCAGATACATCAAAACCACGGGACGATATGCGTCGGGCATCAACCTTTTCGAAAAGCTGCGGACACGCGATGCCGAGGTCTCTTCTCTGCTAGCTCAGGTATACGTTGCCGGCGACGAGGAGGTCCAGGCTGTTCAGCTGCTACATGAAGCCATCGAGGAACTGCCAATGGACTATTCGCTACTGGACTGCCAAGCAAACTTTGTCAACCATAAAGGTAGGCCTGATATTGCTCTGGAGATCGCCAAACGAGGCGTTGTGTCTGCGCCGAGTGAGTTTTCGACCTGGGCCCGTCTAGCGGAGATATATATCAGTCTCGAACAGTGGGATATGGCACTCTTGACATTGAATTCCTGCCCAATGTTCACCTACCAGGACAAGGATGCGCCGCGACTGCCAGAACCAGCAAGAATTTCTCTACCTTTGGCACCAGAGACAATGTGTGACGAGATTGACGATGCTGGTGCAGTAGGAGAAACCGAACTGATACATCCTACTCTCAAACGTCTGGTGGCAGCAAACTACAAAGGAACATTCATGAAAGCGTACATGCTTTTGACCGAGGTCACGAAGCGCATAGGCTGGGATCAATTGTTGAAGATCCGAAGTCAAGTATTTGTCATGGAAGAAGAGTACCGCAACGAGCGCCAAACGACTACTGTACAAGGACCCGGCAGCAGTAGAAATGCCAGCACGACCGCGCTCAAAGGAACCGACAGTCCTGGACCAAACGGCCACGGTGAAGCAACAGAAGCTTCAGAAGGGGAATCAACATTGAATGGTTCGACCCTCGACCCTGAGCTTTCCAAGCCTTCTCACACAGTCACCGTCAGGTCGACAGCGGAGACGCCGAATCCAGAACATCAATCCGCACCTCAACCACCAACCGACCCGTCGCACTCATCCTACGTCCAATTTCAGCACAAACGCCTCTGCGAACGCTGGTTAGACAACCTTTTCCTGGTATTGTACGAAGACCTCAGAATTTACACGATCTGGCGGACCGAAGCGGCACAATACAAGCAACAACAGATGGCGTATAAGAAAAGCCCGGAAGAATGGGAGATCCTTGGCGATCTTGCTGGGCGCCTGCACCACAACGACGAGGCATTGGAAGCATGGGACGCCTGCCTCGGATCGCGCTTTAGCCCCAAAGCAATGAAGGGCCTCTTGAGCATGTTTGAAGATAGAAACGATACCAGGAACACGCTGAGCGCGCTTATAAAACTCATCGCGTGGCAGTACAGGTGGTATTCCGAGGTGCGTACTTCCATGACCGAGCACGTTTTGAGTTTGAGAGCGACCCACTGACAAACACATAGTTTTCGCCTGATCTCCTGTACGTAGTGCGCAAGCTCATCGAGGAAGAGGGTGCGGTCAAGGTGCGCAGTATCATCCAGGCAACCAGTCTTCCGCAGCATATCTTGGATCTTACGCACCAGTACGCAGGTCTCTGCGCCGCATTCAGAAGCAGTGGCAGCGATGGTTGATTGTTGTTGAATGCATGTTTTGGACTTGGCCTGACGGCAGTGGTGTTATCCCCTGAGCGAGGAGTATGGAGCATTATCGGGCATGTACGTTCGCGGCCGGGCATCAGCTAGATTTGATGAGCTAGATTCGACCTGCACAATCACAAGAAGGTCAATTTTACCCGCTGGGCACAGCCATTCAGATGATGTCGTCCGCAGGCAAGACATTTTTATTCCGGGTGATAGATCATCTAGGTACCTCAAACACATCGACGGGAAGCGCGAGATGGGTAAGAACTTTTTCGTCGATCGCTTTACTCGTCATCTTCGTCGTCCTCGACTTCGTCAAGGCTGGCTTCCTTAGGGACCTGGCCTCCCTTGTTGCGCTTGGCCGAGGCAGCTGGGCCACCCTTGGACGCAGTCTTCTCGGCTGGCTCGTCGTCATCATCATCATCGCCGCCCTCTTCCTCCTCGTCATCTTCGAGGTCCGCGGCCTCGACCTCGTCGTCGTCGGCTTCTTCGACACCTTCGTCATCGTCGACCTCTTCCGGTTGCGCTGTCTTGCGCTTCTTGGACTTGGGCTCTGTTGGGCGATTAGTGGATGATTGAAGAGAAGCCTTATGTGGTGGAGCTTACGAGGCGCAGCGGCTTCATCGTCTTCCTCTTCTTCTTCTTCGCCGTCGTTGTCTACATTCTCCTCGTCGCTCTCCTCGTACCTGGGAGCTGTTAGTATGACGTAGCTATGGCGGCATGTGCAATTGGCGGCGCAATGGCCAGTTCGCTGCTTCTGCAAGCTATCATGTGCATCGCCGTGGTCTGGCGACTTTGGCTATGGGTTCACATTGCTTGCGCGACGCGAATGGCGATGCATGCGACGTCAATGGTTCGGCGGACTTACTCCTCTTCCTCCTCGCTATCGTCCTCGGGGAGCTCAACGAGTTCCTCCTCGGTCTCTTGCTTTCTCTTGCGGGTAGACATGGTGAATTGGGTTGTTTGTTTAGGATGATAGGTGAAATTGTATAAGGGGAGTCGAGGTGAGGTTGTGGTTGAGGTCCGGTCGGGGAAGGGATGCTGGGGAGAGCTCGCTGCCAATGTCGAGGCTGGGGGTCTGTGCCTTCCAGATCAGGGACTTGGTCCAGTTGCGATGATGCAGCGACTCAGCGAAGGCAGATGCACGTGGGGTTAGCTGAACCATAGATCGGGGTCCGTCATCCCTTTTCTTGGCACCGGTCCCGACATGTCCTGTGCGACCAGATTTCAAGGTTGCGAGCCAATTGGCTACTGCTCAGTAGCATGGCGACCTTGCTTTGCGACTGTTGCGTCGAGATGCGTCGCAACAATCTCTGAGCAATATCCCTCTCACAAATGGACATGCTTGGGGAAGACTGAGCCGGCTGGTGAATGCAGACGTGTCGTTTCTGTCCTCGGGGGTCCGTCACCACCGAGTCAGTCAATCATTCAGAGTTCGCACGTGACCCCTTTCTCCTAGCCCATCATTTTGCAATTTGTCAAAGCTGCTCATGATCTCTGTTATAGACCATCCTCCAGCAGACACTTTTTGTTTCGAGCATCGAGGCTGTGTGCAATAAAAGAGTACTGTGAGCGGCAGAATGGCAGATGTCTCTCCGCGTCGGCGACACCGGTACAACTGCCGAGAGCTGTCTCTCCACTCGTCTACGACATAGTTGTTGTACCTTTCTAGATCTTCTCCAAATAGGTATTCCAGTAAGTCGAGGTCAGACTTTCCCCTTGTAAGTTACCATTTCATTTTCCCATCATTGTCTTGATAGAAGTCACCATGGCCGCTAACCAACCCCTGCGCATTGCCATCATTGGCGGCGGTATCGGCGGTCTTTTCGCTGCATTATCCATACACGAACAAACTCAAGGTCAGACCAAGATTGATGTGTACGAACAAGCATCCGAATTCAAGGAAATCGGTGCTGGAGTTGGTCTGGGCGTGAACGCAGCAAAGCTCATTCACAAAATCGGACTCGGCGATCAACTCAACGATGTAGCAGGATTTCGAAACGGCATCTGGATCGACTTTCGACGATTTGACAATGGCGAACGTATCATCGCCGTTCCCTCAGATGACAATGCAAAGATCAGGCAATCACCTGTGTCGAGGAGTGACATACTCGATCTACTTCGCCACACCATAGAAGACCGTGAAGCGGCCAGCCTCCATACCAAGAAGCGCTTTGTCAAGGTTGAAGAACACGGTAAGGGCGTCCGGGTCCATTTCGAAGACTCAACTACGGTCGAAGCGGATCTAGCGATCGCATGCGATGGCATCCACTCGTCTATGAGAGCGCAGTTTATAAAAGACAAGCCCGTCTACTCTGGTCAGATTGCTTACAGGGCAACGATACCGACCGATGAAATCAAGGACTGGTGGCCGTATCAGAGCTATTCAGTGTCGTGGCTGTGCAAAGGCAAGCACTGGCTCACGTTCCCGATCTCATCAAACAAGACACTAAACATTGTGGCATTCGCCAATGCCAAAGCAAAGGATGCCGAGAAGATTGCCGAGTCATGGGTTTCGACTTGCGATAGGAAGGACGTGGTAGAAGATTTTGGCGATTTTGAACCGACCGTGAAAAAGTTGCTGGATTTGATGCCTGACAACCCGAGCAAATGGCGCATCAACGATCGCGAGCCTCTAAATCAATGGTCTTATATGGATGGAAAGGTCATTCTCTTGGGGGATGCCGCCCACGCAATGTTACCACATATGGGCGCGGGCGCCGGGCAGGTAAGACTATATCAATCTTGAAGCCTCTACAGGACTAACTAAGCTTTCATCAGGCGATCGAAGATGGGTGGGTATTAGGCCGTGCTCTGGGAGAATATGTACAAAAGACAGATCCGAAAAGGCTCGGCACGCTTCAACGATGTGCAGATCTCTATCAGAAGGTGAGGCTGCCTCGAGCTCAAAAGGTCCAAGAGCAGTCTAGAGACTCTGGAGCCACCTACGACTGCCAAACGAAAGAGATGTCGCAACTGAGTTTCGAAGAGTGTATACCGATTGTGGCGGAGAAGACGAGTAGTAGGATGAAGTTCGTCTGGGGCGTCGATTTGGATCAAGTCTACGATGAGGCGAAGGAGAATACCAGCGAAGAAGCACACGGTACTTAGAGCATGATCAGCATCAATTGGTTTCCACCGGGGATATCACCAATCTACATCAATCTACAAATATACCGATTTAGCCGGGATGTCATAAGAGTCACTCCAAGTACCCAGAAGTAAAGGTGGGGCTGCGTTCGGGGAAGCTTGCATTACGTCAAAAACGTCGTGAAATCCGTCCCTCATTTGTTGGGGAACCTCATCATACTTGGAGCAATTTAGACAGCAATGCTACAGAAGATTTCTTTCGCTTTGAAATCCTCTACATCTACAACTTCTCAAGCATTGTTTCGCTCAAGTCTTTGTACCAAGGCTTCACCCGTTTCACGACGAACATTCAGCAACACAGCACTCGCAATGTCTAAGCATCAAGTCAAGTGGGGTATCCTGGCCACCGGCGGTATCGCCGAGACCTTCACAAGAGATCTCCTGGTCAACCCAGAGACCCGTGGTGTCAAGGATATCGAGCACCATGTCGTCGCAGCAGCTAGCTCTAACAGCGCCAGCCGTGCTGACGAGTTCTTGAAGAAAGTCGGTGCTCCATCTTCGGCCAAGGGATACGGCAGCTACAAGGAGTTGGTTGCCGACAAAGATATCGATGTGATCTACATTGCGACTCCTCACAGTCATCACTTCCAGAATGCCATGCTTTGTCTTGAGGCCGGCAAGAACGTCTTGTGCGAAAAGGCATTCACCACAAACGCCTCTCAGGCAAAGATCCTCGCGCAGAAGGCAAAGGAGAAGAACCTCTTCCTGATGGAGGCAGTCTGGACTCGTTACTTCCCATTGTCCATTTACGTGCGCGACACCATCACCTCTGGCAGAATCGGAGTCGTTCACCGTGCGTCAGCAGACAACTCGATCGGCAGCCCACCAGAGTCTTTTGAGGACTCCCACCGTATGGTCAACATGGACCTCGCCGGTGGTGCCCTGCTCGATCTCGGTATTTACAGCTTGACCTGGATCTTCCAGACTCTGTACCACACACAGCCAGAGAACGAGCGCAAGCCACCAAAGGTCATGGGCGCGATCAAGAAGTACAAGACTGGCGCCGATGAGCTGACGAGCGCTCTCTTGGTCTTCCCACGTAGCGACAAGCTCGGTGGTGACGCCCACGGATATGCCACTACATCTTTCCGAACCTCGTCTGACCCAGATGGCAAGGGCTCTGTCGGTCCAGCAATCCGCGTGCAAGGAGACAAGGGAGAGGTTCAGGTGTGGTTCCCTCCTTTCCGCCCAACCAAGACTAGAATTGTGCTTAACGACGGCACTGTCGAGGACAAGGACTGGCCACAACCAGGACCTGGCAAGGGAAGCGGATTCAAGAACGGCTTCGGTGGTCAATGGAACGCCGAGGGTGAAGGTCACGGCATGTTCTGGGAGGCAGACGAAGCCGGCCATGCGCTCAAGGAGGGTCGCAAGGAGGGCAAGTACGAGGGTCTGCACGAGTCCATTGTCATCATGGAGGTCATGGATGAGATCAGGAAACAGAACAACATGACTTATCCAGAACACATTGAGTCGACCAAGTACCCGGTCGATGTTTAGATCGGTTGTAGAGCTTGGAAAGCTGCCGGCAGCTTCGTCGATGATTACGACATGTATAAAAGTTCATAATTGAATTTGACGACTATGTAAATTGTACAGTAGATGTGAATGTCAATATCGCAGAGCCGCATGGAAGCCGAACGCGTGTCATATGCACGGACCAGGTTCGTGCCCGCGAACGATGCGACGACAGCGACGCGATGGCAGCAGCCTGTCTGAGTGTCTGTATAACAACCGCCTACTTCTGCCTTATCAACCAAACGGCATCACGAAGACTACGCATCGGTTGCCCATCCGAACTCATGTGCGAACGGTTCGCTGAGGCTCGGTTGGCGTTTGTGCGACGTGATTGGCCGTGCAGCATTCCGTGGTTGCTCGAGAGGTGGCTGGGCAACTGAGAACGGCTTCACCAGCCTCGCGCCCACCTCCTACCAAGCCCACTACACGACGCATTCATATATACTGCCAGCCACCACGAACGAGGTAGGGCTATACAAGTTTCGAGTATCTTGCAGGACAAGTGCACAACTTTTATCTCCATTATCCAACTCTAACATCACAATCCCACATCCCAGCACTTTTCTCCATTTGCGACTGGTCGCTAAAGTCAAGTGCTACCTTAAATACCTTCCATCATCCACGTCTATAATTACTACTTTCAAGACCGAGCGCGAAGATGCATCTTTCGACAAGATGTGCACTTCTGTCATGTCTCGCACTCACCGCTAGCGCTCTTCCAGCATCATACTCGATCGTCAATGTCGATGGTAATGGCTCGGCCGAAAATGCCCCAGCTGTCGCACAGACTGTCTACGAGACAGTAACAGCATCCATCTCAAGTCAAGCACCAGTCACTGTGGTACAAACTGTGACCGCCAGTCCCTCATCGACAAATCAACCATCTCCTTCCGCTCAAGCTTCTGCTGCCGAGGCTTCGTCGACAGAGACCCAGACCCAATCGACTTCTTCAGCCGCAGTCTTCTCATCAATCTCATCTCCCTCCGCCTACATCACCACATATACTACCACCCCATCCTCGACGATAGCAGTCGTCAGCGTATCCACTTCCTCAAGCGACAGCAGCTCGCTTTCGACGTCGACTACAAGCTCAATCGCTACCGTCTCATCTTCTCTCAGCCTGAGCAGTATCTCGTCACCTTCAATCGCGCCAGCGTCTGGCAGCTTTAACACTGCTCAGGCGAGCAGCTCCAGCAACATCGATAGCTCCAGCATCAGTAGCTCCACCGCTCAAGCGACTGTCACAATCTACGGTCTCGAGACCCAGACTGTTCACCCAGTACCGGCAAGCACCTCCTACTATGACGATGGAATGTGGCACACTTTTTACCCAATCAAGGGCTCATCCACTGGGCGCTCAGCGGCGGCTGCTGTTACTTCAAGCTCGAACTCATTTCCCACCTCATCATCCTCGACCACCACTTCGGCAACGAGCAGTATTTCTGCTGCCTTCCAGCGCCACAAGGGCGGATACAACCCTGGTTTCTCTCACTGGGGCAACTTTTCTATTCCCAGAACAGCCTCGAGCACCAGCATCTCGACCTCGACTTTCATCTCCAGTAGCACAAGCACTTTCCTCAGCACCTCTTCTACATCTACGACTTCTCAGAGCTCAAGCTCATCTGTGCTATCTTCGAGCGAATCCAGCAAGAGCATAGCCATCGCTACGAACCCTACTCCGGTCGAAGCACGCGCTGTTGCAGCCACTACTGGCTACCTCAGCTCTGCATCATCCGCTCCGACTGTGGCGCCATGGCAAGCAGCACAGGCGAAAGCGGCGTCTTTCGTCAACAGCCCTCCACAAGCCGTGCCAAACGTCAAGGTCGTGAGCTGGGATGAGACAACTTCTTCTTAATGGAGGGTGTGTTTTGGCACGATCGTTGCCTGTTTTTTTTTTTTTGGCAAAGTCCCAATGTTTGGGCTCCATGGTATGATAATGTATATAGCGGAATCAAGAGCGCCAGCGCGGACTCTTATGGAAACAACAGCACTGCATAGCGTAGTATAGCATATTGCATCAATGGCCTCATTAGATAGATATCATGATCCTGGTAATCATACTGAATGGAACGAAATACAACACACCTATCATACACCTCGAAACAGACAACAAATTCGTGAAAGAAATGTAAAAGCTATCATGGTCCCTTGTGCCCGGTTAAACCTCCGCATCAAAGAGGCCAAAGCTTGGCTTGACATCGTCTGGCCTGAGCCTCATGTTCCAACCGACAACGCCGAGTCGATGCGCATCACCGTCCGTCAATCGCTTCAGCAACAGAAACTCACGCCTACGATACATCGCACTCTCTATATTCGGCGCAATAGCATGGCATAGTCGCGAAACGTCTTCCATTCTCGATACTCTACTCTCAACCCCCAGAACAATCACACAATGGCATCGCCGCCTCCCCCGGTGGAGGATCAGGCGCGTTTGCTGGAAGATGCACTCATCGTCGTCCGGCAGCAAACAGTGCTGATGCGGCGATGCCTTGAGACTCCAGGCAAGCTCATGGACGCCTTGAAGTGCAGGTAAGATCGTCATCGTGCTCAAGTCAATTGCGCAATCGCTGACTTGCTGCCTATTCTAGTTCAACTCTTGTCTCGGAGCTCAGGACTTCAACTCTAGGACCCAAGCAGTACTATGAGCTTTACATGGCGATATTCGACGCGCTGCGCCATCTTTCCGTCTTCTTGCGCGAATCACATCCTCAAAACCACCTGGCCGACCTCTACGAATTGGTGCAATACGCTGGCAACATCGTTCCTCGTCTGTACCTCATGATCACTGTCGGAACTGTATATATGGGCATTGAAGATGCACCGGTAAAAGAGATTATGAAAGACATGATGGAGATGAGCAGGGGTGTCCAGCACCCGATTCGTGGCTTGTTTTTGAGATACTATCTTAGCGGACAGGCCAGGGATTACCTGCCGGCCGGAACAGGACAAGGACCGGAGGGCAATCTCCAGGACTCGATCAGCTTTGTCTTGACCAACTTTGTCGAAATGAATAAGCTTTGGGTCAGGTTGCAACACCAAGGACCATCCAAGGATCGGGAGAAGCGCACAAAGGAGCGACAGGAGCTGCAATTGCTGGTTGGAAGTAACTTGGTTAGATTGAGTCAGCTTGTCGACTTGGACGCATACAAAGGTGGAATCTTACAACCGTTGTTGGAGCAAGTCGTTCAGTGTCGGGATGTGCTCGCACAGGAATACCTCCTCGAGGTCATCACACAAGTCTTTCCAGACGAGTATCATCTTCACACATTGGATCAGTTCCTCGCAGCAACGGCGCGACTCAACCCACATGTCAACATCAAGGCTATTGTCATTGGTATGATGGATCGTCTGTCGGCTTATGCAACCAGGGATGCAGACACCGACAAGCCTGAGAAGAAGAGAGAGGCGGAAGAAGAAGCTACCGCCAAGTTGATGGAGAAGCTCAGGATTTCGAAAGAAAACAAGTCCGCCGAGGACAAAGTTGGTGAAGCTCACGAGAATGGTAATGGCGCGAATGGCGAGGAGGAGCCCTCAAACGACGGTGAGGTAAAGACCACCGAGACCACCGAGACAAATAACGAGTCTGGAAAGGGTCGCGGTATCCCCGACAATGTTCGACTTTTCGAAGTGTTTTACGAGCAAGTCATGAACCTCATCAGCATGCAGAGGTTACCTATTCAGGACATTACCGCTTTGCTCAATTCTTTAATCAACCTTGCACTCAACATCTACCCCGACAGACTTGAGTACGTTGACCAAGTGCTCGATTATGCCAACAAGGAAGCCAGCAAATATGTCAACAATGCCGATTTCCACTCACAAGACTGTCAGAAGAATGTTCTCAGCCTGTTGCTTGCGCCTGTCAAGACGTACTTTTCGCTGTTCACCGCCCTGGCCCTTCCGAACTTCATTCCTTTCCTCAACATGCAGCCATACCCAACAAGAAGAGCCGTTGCTGGCGAAGTCGCACGGAGTGTGTTGAGAAACGAAACACCCATCACTACAGTGGAACAATTGCAAGGTGTGCTAGAAATACTCAAGGTGCTCATCAAAGAGGCTTCACCACCGCCTGCAGGATATCCAGCCGGTCCGGCCAGAAGGGGTCCAGCCGAGACTGACGAGATGATCGAGGAGCAAGGTTGGCTCGCCAGAATGGTACATCTATTTAAGGGCACAGACACAAACGTGCACTTCAAGCTGCTGCAGACAGCCCGCGATGCCTTCGGCCAGGGCAACGAGCGCATCAAGTTCACCACGCCAGCCCTTCTTACCGCGTCGCTGAAGCTCGCCCGTCGCTACAAGGCCCGCGAACACCTCCAAGACGACTGGTCCAGTCAATCATCGGCACTGTTCAAATTCAGTCACACGCTTGTATCGACCCTCTACACACGCGTAACCGCTCCAGGCATCGCTGACCTTGCGCTCCGCCTTTTCATCTCCTGCGGTAGCATAGCAGACCAATGCGGCTTCGAAGAAGTGTCGTACGAGTTCTTTGCTCAGGCCTTCACCGTCTACGAGGAATCCATCAGCGACAGCCGCGCGCAGTTCCAAGCCGTCTGTGTCATTGCGCAGGCTCTCAGTCGAGCCCGCAATTTCAGCAAGGAAAACTATGACACTCTCATCACAAAGTGTGCACTACATGGATCCAAGCTGCTCAAGAAGCCCGACCAGTGTCGTGCTGTCTATCTCGCTAGTCACCTGTGGTGGTCGACGGAGCGCAACGGGGGCGAGGAGGACGGCGACAAGACAGCAGGTGGAAAAGAGGTAAGTGCCTGATACTGTCATGCTAAGCGAGAAACACTGACATTTCCAGCTGTACCGCGACGGCAAGCGCGTTCTCGAGTGTCTGCAACGCGCGCTGCGAGTCGCAGATGCATGCATGGACACCGCCGTTTCCGTGGAATTATTCGTCGAGATACTGAATCGATACGTCTACTACTTTGACCAAGAGAACGATGCTGTAAGACGCCCCCTCCATTTCTCACAAATGCTTCCGAGTTACAATTGCTAATACCATCAACAGGTGACGACGAAATATCTCAATGGCCTGATCGAGCTCATCCACTCGAATCTCAACACAAACGACAACCCGTCCGGTCTCGATAACCCGCGCAAGCACTTCCAGAGAACGCTGGAGTATATTGCCAGCAGAGAATACGAAGGCGTCGAGACGAGGCCGAAATAAGCTCTTCATTAGATGAATGGAAGCGGGTTAGGAAAAGCTATAGCGACCCGAAAAGGGGATCTTGTGTCTGTCATCAAGCGATGGTAACTAGCAATAGCCATAGCGATACAGTCTTCCAATTGTACAAAGAGCCGATTCCGTGCTTCAAAGTTTGTGCCTTGCTTCTGACCTTCCGAACTTGAGGTGTAGAACCATTATGCTTCCGCACTCATTATATTATATTCCACACAGCCCTAGATAGCGTCTGGTAAATGAAAGCCCATTAACTCCTCGTCGCTAAGCTGCGGTATACCCATCAAGTCATACATATCCGCGTCACTAAGAGCGTGCTGGCCAGCATCGACAATCGTATTATCGCCCAGATACAGATGCGGAAACAATACCTGCCAGCCCTCAAAGACATTCGATAGATCCTCTTGGTTCTGAGTCATAGACGCTGTCTGCGGCCACGGAGAGGTGATCAATGCCTCTGTTCGTGATGTCTGTGTCGTGGCAGATGCAGACCTCGTCAATGGCGCCAACCGCTCCTGCGAGGCGAATTGTTTCAGCACGGATAGCATGCCGTAGAAACGATGGTCTTGGCCTTCGTCTCGGTAGCGTTGTTCCGCTGCTTCGGCTGCTGCTTGTAGGGTGTTGAGATCGATGCGTGCTTTCCAGGCTGTCGGGTTGCGGAGGGTGTGGATGGCGAGGATATAGATGGCTAGTAGGGGTTGCGTCATTGTGTTCAGGGGCGAGAAGACGTTTGCGTCTTTTGCTTCGAGGAAGATGGCTGCCATTTTGCGGGCGGAGGTTGCGCAGATTGTTTCTGAGGAGCGTAGGCGGGAGGCGTACTGTGGTGCTATTTGAGAGCCTTCGACGTTTGCTAGGTGGATTTTGCGGTCCATTAGTAGAGCTGCGCGGTGCACTGTTGCTAGGACTGAGTGGTATTGCATCGCGAGGTAGCATTGGATGGCCATGACGTGTGGCTCGCCGGTCAGAATATCAGTATCTGGACGAAGATCTTCAGGTAATCGGCTCTGCCATTGGACGAGCGCTTGGTCGAGTTCTCCCGCTATGCTCAGGATTTCTCCTGGATTCGGCGGCGTCACGCGACGTGAGAAGAGCCTGGAGCTGACTTGCCCTTGTAACCTTGCTAGCTGAGCAGCCAGAATTAGGAAGAATGACTCGTCATCTGTTTCTCGTGTCGACATGGGCGTGTCAAGTTCGGACTGATCAATGTCCTCGTCGTGTATATGTGAGGGGCGCCCACTTTCGATGCTCATGACTCGTTCCAGGCAGTATGCGCACCACCATACTCGACGACCAATCTCGAGTGCAGTATCCGACGCTCTATGAGTTCTTGTTTTGTGTACGCCAATAGAATGAAGGATTCTGATGGCTTGACCTAATGCCTGCGATCCAGCGCCGTCTTTGTTTCGTGCTCGAAGCCCAAGTACGAGTAACAACAGCGCTTGAGCTGATTGTAGGTAAGGAAATGCAACCAGATATGCATACAGAGATGAGGCTGCTGACAGCAGTCGACGTCCAAGTTCTATTTGATACAGGTTCTGAGCACCAATGGCGAGACAAGCATACACGACTGCTATTGCGGGCCTCTCACGTATGGGAAGACCAGCGACATCTGTTGTTACCATACGTTTGGCCTGTATAGCCAGTGACGCTTGATCAACGATAGGAAACAACGGGAGGACTGAAGAAGAGAAGGCGTCAAGAATGACTTGCCAGTCAGGAGGCAATGCTGGCATGTATACAGTGGCAGGAAGCTCCATTTCCTCTGCAAATCGCATACCATACTGGAATCTGTCTGCAAGACCTTGTTCGGGCTTATGGAAAGTTGTCTCTAGCCAATGGGTGAAGACTTGCAACGACGAGGGGCCCAGCCACTTCTGCTCGTTGGTACCAGCAGTGTTCATGGCAAAGGCCGGACTCTCAATGTCTGAGGCAGGCACATTGTCGGTCGAAGCAAGTGGATTTTTGGTTGCATTCTGGTGGTTTGCTAAAGGAGTACCAGCAGACCTCAGAAGACCTGACTGACTCCCGGTGGCATCATTCAGGTGATGATCCCTTGAGTCGTCTTGTTGAGCATCTGCTGTCGCAGCGATACCTTGATGTAGATTACTGCTCGACTCCGAGACTGACCGTGATAGCGCTTCAGGACCACCAAGTCCAACCGCAAAGCCTGCACGTTTTCGATGTTGAATGGCTGATTCCTCCTCCGGTTTCCTCGGGTTTGTCGTAACGCACGGAATCCCTGCCAGCAGACATCTTTTACAAGACGGTAATTGTTCGTCACACCGGACCTTACGAGCGCGGCATTGATTGCAAGCTAAAGATAGTCGTACTCGTTTTCGTGGCTCGTTGGCGTTGCTCATGGCAATATTCCACATATGATGCAAGGCAACTACGCCAAGTCATGTGCATCAAACAGTGTACGGAGGAGTCCTTCGGGGGAGCTCCGAATTTCCATTGACTTCAGCGGTAAAGTGCTGTGTGAAATTGCCAAAGTCGGTTCACACTTCAGTAATGCGGGGTCCCAGAATGGCATAACGACGATATCGGTCTCTGATGATGCCTTCTTGACACTTCTATGTCAGCATAATCGTGAGACAGTCTTGAGCCAATCAAAGAGAGCTACTTTCTCCCAGGCCATACAGATATAC
>Ga0058703_1000057_pt1 | contig 20004 bp, 20 predicted proteins | sample AgamicMgMae_FD_83782 | JGI IMG/M metagenome (GOLD analysis project Ga0058703, IMG submission 83782) | Agave microbial communities from Guanajuato, Mexico - Mg.Ma.e | ecosystem: Host-associated > Plants > Phyllosphere > Phylloplane/Leaf | place: Guanajuato, Mexico | collected 2012-06-04
CTATACAGTTGTTTCATGGCTCGAACTCTGCTGTCACTACAGCATGGGTGTATAGGAAGGACTACATCGTCAATCCGACGCGTTTCCGGAATCAGTATGAAACATGACCCCCATTCGATCTTACAGTCTCCCGTCGCCCACCCTGCCGGTCGCCATGAGCTCCCGCCCCGCACGGTCCCGAATTGGTCAAATACCGACCAGTCAGGAATATGGACGCTGCGGAAGCAGTCTTCCGGATGTACTGTACATTTCAATTGGTAATCGCACTATCGAGACACGAACGTGAAGAGCCGCTCACCGGATGTCCACCATCCGACCTGACACGCGCGCAGTGTTCTTAGAATGTCGCCCTATATGTGGACATGCAAGCGCTACAGACCCTGATTAGAGTGCTGGCAAAGCCAATAATGGCATGCGTGGGGCTTTCAAGCTCGGAGAACTAATTTATCAAATGACCTGCGAGATCTGATGACCACTACCGAACGAACCCCGGCACCGAACATGCCCAGGTCTCTCGTCAGGCTTCCTTCTCCTGGCGTACGGGTCCGAATGGTTCTCTTTGCCCAGGTTCGAGCATTGTGGCCAGACTTCGGGGAGCGCGCGCATATGAGGACTTGGCAACACGACCGTTGACGTCTAGCTGTTTGACTAGGGCACCGGATACTGCTAGACCACCTCTTGCAATTGGTTAACGCTTGCCTCATCTGCCAAAAACGTGGTCGAAAGAATTAGCCAGCGATCCCACGAACGGTGAACCTGCATAATCTGCTATCGTATCAGTACGGCGCCGTACTGTTCTGTACAACGAGAAGTCTTTCCACCTCTCACGATTCTGTCCGTACTCTTTTGGATGATTGCACCGAGACACACAAGATTAGACGTTGGTTCGAAAAAGCGACAGCCAGATTCAGATTTGTGAAATGGTCAGATCATGAGTTAGATTAGCTCTTTTGACCCCGCCTGGCGTCGGCTTCCGCGACTCAAAGGTACTTCTTCAGGCACCAACAAGTCCTCAATCAACCGACAATACCGTGATCTATATACCTTGATCGAGGGATAATGAGGTCGAGTTGATGCATGAATGTTGGAAAAGTCTTCAAGCCAGTACGTAATACATATCGGGCTCTGAAGCTGTACTATACACCGCTTCAAAGCGCAGCCACAACACACTTTATCCGACATTATGCATACCCCAAGACGATCACATCATCTTACATGACAGAATATGCAACAACGGCGGACCGATAGAGTGGTGACCATCTAGTTTGCAATAAGAACGAACGTCGTTGCAGCAACAGGTCTACAAGGCTCTACGATATTCGGTTCTGCTTCTATTCGTGCTACAGTTGTATCGGTCGCACAACGAGTCAACTCATCAACCGATCAGAAGACACTGCCTTTATCGTCCTGCTCGCGATGTCCGAAGCAGACGGTAGAAGATCAAACGTACTCATCAAACGGACCACCTTGTTCAGCTCAAGCTGCTAACGCCGTTAACAATCGGTCAGAGACCGGCCACAGGATTGCAGAATTTATTGACGGTGCACGAAACCCGACGTTCCGAGCCTATACGTTCGCCCAAAAGCAAGAAGAAATGCTCCCTACTACTGCAAGCAGTGACGAGCTACATACAGCAACTAACTGCATGAGTACGCACTACTGTACTCTACACGGGGGTCGCATCGGATCTCAGGACTCAAATATTATCCCATGACGAGGACATCTACAAATAATGTCACACTGCAGACCACTTTTCAACCAGAGTTCGCGGCGGCCTTTTTGGCCATGCTGGCAGCTGGCAGCTGCTCCTTTGCTGGTCATTACTGTGTTCTGCCACCCTTGAACCTTTTTACCCTGACTCAAGAGAGCTCAACGGCCCCGGTTCCACACTTCTAACCTGTTGACCGACTTCAACTTTGACTTCGCTCGCTCGTGCGCACGGCGCCCGGCCGGCCGCAGCCACGATCCGTAAGCGTCCCTGTCTTTCTGCCATGCATTGCTGATCCGCCACCCTTTTTTTCCTCCCACGGACGTCCTCCAAACAGGTCAGTGCCCTCAATAATAGTGACCTGCTGGTTTTGCCTACTGGGTTCCCTCGAGTAATGGCTCCGCGACCCATCATTTCATCCTCTGACCCTAGAGTCTCCTGCTACGCGACAAGGTTCGTTGCGCCAAAGTCTCTCTCCTCTAGCCTTTGTCCCACTCCACCTCTACCACTATCAGACATCATCGTATCTGGTCCCTTCGCGACCCTGATTGCCCGTTGCGGAATTACTGCCCGACCATATTGGGTCTTTGATGCCACTACTCTTTGCTCATGCTCTTTCGCGATTCTAAAGCAGCATCATCGTCTGCAACAACTCCTCGAAGAACCGCTACCTCCTCCTCCTCCTCCTCCCCCTCCTCCTCAGCTTCCACGAGGTTCACCGTTGACTCAGCCTTTGTCGGTCTTCCTCCAACACCTGTCTCGAACTACACCTTAAAGCCCAAGAACGGCATCACCGGACTCTCAGGCTCGACTTATGGACAGGGTGAGTAACCTTCTGTCATCTTCACGCGTGCGCCTGCTTGTTGTAGCCATTGTCTCACAATCCACATCCTTCGATGGATTCGGCTTCCATTGACACCGTTGCTACCGTTTGCGTTAACGTTCGCCTGGCTCATACTGATTGTCAAATCCGCGTCACAGTACCCCAAGAAGATCCTCTGTCTTTGAATAGTACAGCCAAGTCTAAGACATCCCTGCGAAACGCCCTTTTCCACTCAGCTTCCAAAGGACGACACTCTCAAAGACCTAGGACTTCGCAATCTACCAACAGCAACACATCATATTACGACGAATTGGGCAGCATGATTGATGCGACCGGCCCCAAGGCCCGTCGGGAACGAACATTCATCGGTGCAGAGTGCTCAGTATGCGATGAACCCCTAGAACACACCTTGCGCGGAGAGCGTATCCTCCAATTGTCATGTTCTCATGTAGCCCACGAGGCCTGCTTCTACGAATATATCAAAGAGTTTGATTCGCAAACCTGCCCGACATGCAACGCGCCGCTTGCTGTAGACACCAGCAGAGGTGGAAATCTTGACTTTGGTACGTACAGAACCCGTGGAAGCAGGCAAACCACGTCGACTGACTTGTGCAGAAAAACTCAATCATCTTGTGAGATCGTCGCATCAACTCTCGTCATCCTCCTCACATCATACCCCATACACCACGCCTAGCATACGACAACAGGCACACACTCCGAGCTTACGGCAAGCGCAAACACCAAGCTTACAACAACAACAAACTCCCGACCTTCGTCACACGCCCGCTCTGTCAGGATTCAGAGATTCACCAAGAGCAGGTTCGGGATGGGATCAACAATCGGCACGCAGTCAACCGCGGGTGATGCACTCTGCAAACAACTCACAGTCATATTCCGACCCACACGGAAGAGTAAGGTCGCAAGATGGATACGGTCAGCATTCGAGAAATGACAGCGCTGCGACCGGAACACACTCTGCTGCTACCGACTATTCAGAGGGCCATGTTGCAAACACGAGGAAACACGATTATGACGTTCAGTCTATGGAAATGAGCGTCAGCTCTCCTCGGATTACTGCGAAGAATCCAATTCCTCCACCGACCGTCACGGTGCGCAGTGAGTTCCCAACACTCAACCGCAGTCGCAGTCCACAGAGCATAACCTGCTTGGTCACGATCGAGGTGGTAGATGGCAACTGGACCGCCGATCCCGAGGACATTAGAGGACCACCATCAGCGCAAACGCCTATTCTGCCCGGAGAAGATTTCGCTTCACCGAAGCCCTCGCTGAGAACGCGCGGCATCGACATTCCCCGAGAGCGCCCTGAAGTTCTGCAGAGAGTCACCGAAGAACTCCACAACAAGGTTGATAACTGGCATGGACTGGATTTTTCAAGGTTCGTTTTTGTCTCCACAGACACGTGCTTTTTCGTCTCATGCTTACGATATTTAGATTTGGTAGACTGATCCTGCACGCATCGATACGCGTTGGTAAGGATCGTCATTCGTGGCAAGATCTTGACTGTTACCTGTTCTCTGAGATGCTCATCTGTGTCAAGGAGCGCAAATCGCAAGGACAGTCATGGGACAGCCCAGATCCAAGCGCTTCTCCGAGACCCAGATGCACACTGAAAGGTTCTATTCTCATCCGGAAGCACTTGAAGCAGGTTGAAATCGTTCAGGAGCAAAACACACTGACTTTGTCATTGTCTGTCGCGGAGCTTCCGTACTTTCACCTTCTGTTCAACGACTCTACTCAACTCGAGAATTGGAGACGAGCCCTTCTCAATATCAACCAAATTGCAGAATTTGACGAGGAGCAAGACGCCTCAGGCTCTGACGAAGATGACTACACAAGCACATCGAGATCTGGCAGACCACTATCTTCCCTCCCGTCGTCCACGTACGGTGCAGGCAGATCGAACCATACGGCGCCGACTGAATACACCACCAACTCTCGTGCTGGTGGCTATCCTGCCAGACTTCAACCCTCCATCCACGTTCCTCTTGATGTTGTCCTGGTCATCCCCATCTCATCATCGATGCAAGGTCTCAAAATCTCGCTGCTTCGAGATGTTTTGCGCTTCCTTGTCAGCAACCTCGGTGAACAGGATCGCATGGGTCTGGTCACTTTTGGATCTTCTGGCGGCAGTATGCCTATCGTTGGTATGACATCCAAGGCGTGGGGTGGCTGGCCCAAAGTGCTCGAACAAATACGTCCACAAGGCCAGAAAAGCTTGCGCGCCGATGTCATTGAGGGGGCCAATGTCGCTGTCGACCTGTTGATGCAGCGCAAATCTGCCAATCCTCTTTCCAGCATTATCCTGATCAGTGATTCGGCTACTTCTGAGAGTGAGAGCGTTGATTTTGTCGTCTCTCGAGCTGAAGCAGCCAAGTGAGTTTCTGCTGCATCATTTTTGTTTTGGCATCAATTACTGACCAATGCTAGAATCACAATCCACTCATTTGGACTTGGTTTGACTCACAAGCCAGACACTATGATCGAGCTTTCAACGCGCACCAAGGCCACGTACACATATGTCAAGGATTGGATGATGCTTCGTGAGTGCATTGCTGGCTGTCTTGGATCGCTCCAGAGCATCTCGCATCAGAACGTCAAGCTCAAGCTCAGGCTACCGGAAGGATCAAGCGCAAAGTTCGTCAAAATCAGCGGAGCTCTACAAATCATCAAAAGGGCAACAGGCAGAGATGCAGAAGCTTCATTGGGAGACCTTCGATTTGGAGATAAGAGGGATATACTTGTGCAATTGGCAATGGCCCCGGATACCAGCTCACCGGAACAAGTGTCTGGCGACCCGTGGGATACCCTTGTCTCTGGTCTGGAAGCACTCGGTGGCCCGCTAGAATCCGACGAGATGCGTTCCGTCTCCGTTGAAGAAGTCCCTCTACTCCAAGCTGATTTGGTTTATGGCGACATTCTTCGTGAAGGCAGCGCCGCGCAGCTTCCACGCCCGTCACTCCTGGCAATCACAATGCTTCCTACGCCTAGGAAACAGTCTGTTGGAAGAGCACTTTCTCCTCCAATTCCTCCTCATCCCTCGGTTGTTCAGCGTCGCATGGAGCTTCTCACTTCCGACATGCTCACCAGAGCATTGACTTTGGTTACTCGTGGCCAGCCCGATCGCGCCAACCACCTCTTGACTGAGACACGATCCATTTTGAAGGGTCTAGGCAAAGGCGGACTGCCACCACTTCCTCCTCCACCATCGGCTCGCCTTCCTCCGACGCCCTCGTTGGGTACTGGTAGCGCACATAACTCTCCAAACCCGGGCGCTGCCGAGTTTCGCCGAACACCATCACCTCCTCGCGCTGAGCTGCCAACACCCTTTACTCCAGCAGCTGGAATCGACCCTTCGACTATCACTGCGCTCGATGCAGAACTCGAATCGGCACTGGAATGGATCAGTCACCCCGCGGTATTTGGACGAGACAGCCGCAAAGCAGTGTTGCAAGCAATCGGTGTGATCAGCAGTCAAAGAGGCTACACTTTCCGCACCCCGGCTGAAGGACTCTGGGCTACTCGTATCTCCGGCATCAAACGCCTCAACGATCGCAGCAAGGAGTGGCGAGAGGTGACCGACGAGTCTCTGATGGAGGAGGCATGAATTTACGACATTGCGATTTTTCGAAAGTACTAATTTCTATTCGTGACGACTTTTTTTGTACAGTCACTTGTACATAAATCACTGGTTGTATATGCAAGCGACATCAAGTTTCTAGATGGATTGGGGATCATTTTTTCTTTTGTACACATGGAAGGGGTGGGAAGGATTTACCACGAAGACAAGAAGGATATACGGGTGGGATGGAATGGTTGATGTGGTGGTTTTTACGGAGCAAGATCTGATACAATTTTGGTGCTGGCTCGTGTGTGATGGATTGGCGTGCCATTAGTATCGCTAGATACCCCTTACTGTTCACTTTATCTATTTGACCATGATAAATTGGTCTACCTGTTACTGCGTTGAATCGGGGAAGAATTGCACTGCGCCCATGTTCTCAAAACACCCCCCCCTCGATGCACTTTTTGACAATCACACACCCTAATTCCGCCAAGAAAGAGTCAAACTCAGCACCTTCGCTTTCTTGACCGACGTTCAAATTTTTATCAAATCATTAATAATTCGATCAATCTTCAAGATCACAGAGCTCCACACAAGAGATGCAGTCCAAAGATTGGAACAGGTCCGCGACACAAATACGAGGTGCAGCTGTTGAGTATGCTAGCAGTATAACTATTCTAGCTTCGTATCGCCGTACCAGTCTTCACTCACCGCCATTCAACCACGATCAGATCTGGCTGTACTGTACCAGACAGTGGATTCTTTGATAATTCTGGCAACAACCCCAAGCTTACACCGGACTATCTTTACCCAGTGGTTCGTCCTCTCGCAGATTTTGTCTCAAACCTGGGATCCATTTTGGAATTCCCCACCACTCCTCATTCAAGGGCGAGTCGCCGGTGAAGATCAGCACATCATACAAAAAGCCGCCAAAAGTACAGCCGAAGAATGGAGCTACCATTGGGACCTGAATACGGGGATCAGCTGAGCCCAATTCACTACTCATGGCCAGGCCACTTACCCAGAAATAATAATTGCCCGCGGACCAAACCTCGTGGCCGTATCCCAGAAAATAAGACATCAATCTAGGCCCAAAGTCTCGGGCGAGGTTAATGGCGTAGCCTGTCTTTTTGTTTGTCAGCAGTTGCACGACGATGATCGAAGGCGGTTGTCGTACTTCCCAGCCCCAGCAAGCACCGATACCAAAGATTACAAAAAAGAGACCAAGCGGAGTCAGCGGTCCAGCACCGATGTTCGCATCTGGTTGTGTCAGTCTTCATACAGCTCTGCAGCAGGGAGAGGTTGTGATGACCTACCGTCCTTCAAGGCATAAATCAAGAACATAAGAATGGAGCTAGCGATGAACTCGGAGAAGAACTGCCCAGTTGTCGACAAGAAACCCGCCGGATATGTACAAAAGATACCCGCAGAAGCGTGGTCGGAGTACCCTGGAACCGTACGAATATTTGATCCGCCCTCGAACGTATCAATCGCACTCTTGTAGTTGGCATACACCACTCCGGACGCACAGAAAGCACCGAGGGTCTGAGCGACGACATATATTGGGAACTTCCGCCACGGAAATCTGCGGAAGACGCAATTTGCAAAAGTCACGGCTGGGTTGATGTGAGCACCAGAGTGACCGGCGGTATACCTGTGCTGGATCAGCAAAGTCGATGAGTCCGCTTGATGACTTACACTCCAAACAACACACCGATTCCCCATCCCCAACTGATGGATTGGTAGTCACCTTTCTCTCCATTACTGAGAACTACCTGCGCCACGACACCATCTCCAAACATGATCAGGAAGAAGGTACCCATGAATTCTGACAGCGGTTCCCGGAACCTTCGTCGAATCCTCGGCCATAGCAGGTCCTTTCCGGCAGGCTTGATATCTTCTGCTGTTTTGGTTCTGTCAATGGTGGGACCATGTTCTGCATAAGCTGGTTCCGAGAACATGGACTCGGCGGTGTTCGTGGTGGGCACGGTGGTATTGCTTGACTTCCGCTCGATATGAGTGACGAAGCCGTCGTTGGCCGGCGTTGGACTAAAGTCTTTTTCTTTAAAGTCTGACATGATTTACGTTCGCTGACAGTTGATGCTAGGGCAGGTATCTCAAGGAAAGTGTATGGTTCTGACCAAAGGGAAATAGGTTCGAGGTCTGCACGTTTATCAACTCACGACCATGCGACGGTACACTGCAGCTACAAAGCAGGTACTGTGCGGAATGACAAGGACACCTCGGTCTCGGTGACGGTCCTTTCCGGCAGCTGAGATTGAGTTGGAGTACGATCTCACGACGCCAACATAGGCCAAGGACCAACGTTACAGTAACTCACATGGTGGTGCGGAGCAGTGCCCTGCACCACTGTCTCCTTGTCATGCACACGGTGGTCTCCTCCCGTCGAAAGCCGCTGGAAACATGAGGCTGCTATAATCCTGTCGGCCCTCCCAATACCGCTCCGAGCGGGGTGTTGAGATATGCGTGTCTTGGGGTAGGTACAGAGTACTTGATGGGCAGGGTCCAGTCCCCTATAACAGTACAAGAAGGACCGAGATCTGCGTTAGCTGTAACGACATGTGCAGTCTTACCTGTGAGTCAACCGCGCCGCACTCCACGCGGCTGCTGTACATTGCTTGGTCTGCCAGGCCGGCGGTCACGGCATAGCATACGATGCTCATGACCGCGAGAGGGCGCAGTGTAGTGTATTTTCTGATCGTAGACGAAGCATAGTAAGTAATCTTCTTTGTTCAAGCTTTCACACCGTAAAGTCTCATCTTGACTTGAAGCCTCAGCCGCAGCTGTCAAGAACGTCAATTCTTGACTCTTTCTACTTCTCAAAGACATTCTTCTCAGACATGATTCAGCAGATCTGATACAACCACGATGTATCCTGCGGGGGGTTACATCAAGTGGCCACTTGACAAAGGCTCAGGCATGGCGCCACTCTTTCCCGCTGATGGTCATAGCCTGATGTACTGTAGGACTTGGAAAGCTTCCCCGCATGTTCGGCGGCGCCATGGATCTCCTTAGGTCGAAAGCGTCACAACGTCAGCACAAGGTGAGCACAAATAGACTGCAGCAGATGAAATGCGGCAGAGATGTTCACACCATTTGCCGTATGTGCTGCGAATACCACCTCGGAATCGAATTCGCTGGGCATGATGGGTGTTGAGTCGGATACCTCTTTGGAGACGTTCATCATCCTGGTTTACATTACATGGTACCGGTGTACATACTGTCCCGTACCGATCAGTTCAAAGCCGGTCTCTGCGTTGACATCACCCGCGATACCACGATGGAATTGCGGTGCTGCCGCGCCTGCTCCATGTCCGTATCATCTGTCCACATCATCATGGTCATGTCAGAAGGAATAGCCCGCAAACATGACCAACAACCAGACGAGGTGTCTTGGTCCCACTTCTGAATGCTAATCCCCAATGATTGATGCGTGCCCCAATTATTCCCCATGGGACAAGAAATTAAACAATCACGATCGGGAGGAGCGATTCCGCACTGGGTGCGGGGAAGAAAAGAGAAATTGCAGATCAACGGTGGGTCTCTGCCAACCGCACGTGTCGCTGTCATCTCTGTCTTTTCTCGGCTGGTGAGGATGTGTAGAATTCCTATCGAAGCAAGTGCGAAGACCGGATGAGGTAACGTTGCCGGATATTTGAGAAAAAGAGTTGTGCATACGTGTACCAGCACAGAGCATCAAAATCCAGTGGTATAGCTAATTCTAACACAATTCCCGAGAGCTACCGAGACAAAAAGTACAAGCCCAAGCCAACCGTAAACGTCAACGCATAACGATAGTCGCTAATCCACGGCAGGGGTGGGGTTCTATCTATTCGCTTATAGCCTTCGGTCTTTGTCTTGCGCGTCTCCAAGACCTGCAGCCTCCTGTCTAACACATCAATGAGCGACAAGGACATTGGCGCCATGGCCGTCTTCTCGTAATCAACCCCAACACGCACAATTGAGCTGCACCCCGCAGACGCAACAACTCCCTCGGTGCGAGGCTACGGCTGCCGACACTACGTCTGCGTCTGCCCTCAGAGCTATCAAGATAGTGGGGCTGACTTACTGTGCCATTGCTTGGACTGCCAATCAGTCACATGAAAGGTACAGTCAGCTACCCTAACCAACCCTACCCTACCAACCACTAAAGGTACCCCGGAGCGGAGTAAACCGAGTTGAACCGAGACCGTCCCGTCGTTTGTGAGCGGCATATGCTTCTGTTTCTCGACCTTCAATAATGCGCGCTGCTGTCTTTCGCTTTTCCATTTCTTCTCAAGACCTTTTGTTTCTGTCTTCGTCCAGTAATCTTCACACACACGCTTCGCTGCGCTTTGCTTCGTCGCCATTATCGTTCAGACGCCGTTGGTTCGCTGTTAGCTTTCGACCTCCACCGCCCCGAATTCCCCGCATTCCCCGCTCTACCGTTGACAGCATGGCCCAAGACGCTGAGGTCTTTGTCGGTGCTATTGATCAGGGTACTACGTCGTCGCGGTTTCTCATTTTCAACAAGGAAGGTGAGCCTGTTGCTGAGCATCAAGAGGTATGTACATGATGCCTTGTACCGCGCTTGACAATTATACTCGGAAGCAAGAAGCTGACAATCGCCACAGGAGTTTGCACAGATCTTCCCGAATCCAGGATGGCATGAACACGATGCCGAGGAACTCATCTCTTCTGTAACGACGTGCATCGACCGAGCGGTTGAGAAGTTCAAAGAAGCTGGCCACAGCATCTCCTCGATCAAAGCGGTCGGCATTACCAACCAGCGAGAGACCACCGTAGTGTGGGATCGCAAGACCGGTGAAGCCCTTCACAATGCAATCGTATGGACTGATACACGTGCCGGCGCTGTTGTGCGCGAGCTCAAAGCCAGACCAGGAAGCCAGGACTTGATGCAGACATGCGGTGAACCCATCTCAACTTACCCTTCCGCAACGAAGCTCTTGTGGCTCCTCAAAAACGTGCCAGAAGTGAAAGAGGTCTACGAGCGAGGCGATCTTGCATTCGGTACCGTCGACACCTGGCTCATCTACAAGCTCAATGGCGGAGCGCAGAAGAATGTCTTTGTCACTGACCCAACAAACGCCAGCAGAACCATGTTCATGGACATTCATCAGCTCAAGTACAGCGAAAAGATGCGTGACTTTTTCAGCTACGAGTTTGATATGTCCAAGATTGCTTTCCCTCAGATTGTCAAGAGTAGCGACAAGGAGGCCTATGGTGAGCTTGCTGAGGGCCCGCTCAAGGGCTTTAAGATCATGGGTTGTCTTGGTGATCAGTCTGCTGCGCTGGTCGGGCAGAAGGGTTTCGACGCTGGCGCGGCCAAGAACACCTATGGTATGTTTGACTAGTATCTTCTTTACAACAACTGCTTATCTTGCATGATAGGTACCGGCTGCTTCCTCCTTTACAACGTCGGCAAGAAGCCTGTCATATCCTCTCACGGGCTTCTCGCAACCGTCGCATATGACATTGGCGACGACGGCCCGGTCTATGCACTCGAAGGATCCATCGCCGTCGCCGGCTCAGGCGTAAAGTTCCTAATGCAAAACATGGGTTTCGGCTTCTCCTCGGCCAAGATTACCGAACTTGCCTCGACCGTGCCCGATAACGGCGGTCTGGTGTTCGTGACCGCTTTCTCAGGTCTTTTCGCCCCTTACTGGATAGACGATGCACAGGGAACAATGTTCGGCATCACGCAACACACGCAACGAGGCCACATCGCCCGCGCCACCCTCGAGGCCGTGTGCTACCAAACAAAAGCCATTCTCGACGCCATGGCCAAAGACAGCGGACACCCGCTTGCAGAGCTGCGCGTCGATGGCGGTATGAGCAACAGCCAGCTCTGCATGCAGACACAAGCGGATATCACAGGCATTCCCATTGTGCGCCCACAGATGCGCGAGACGACGGCTTTGGGCGCGGCGATCGCTGCAGGCTTTGCGTGCGGCGTCTGGAAGAACTTTGACGAACTCAGAGAGGTCAACACCAAGGGTGAGACTGTCTTTGAGAGGGAGATGGAGGACAAGGCTGCAGAGAAGATGTTTATGAAGTGGGAGAAGGCAGTGCAGATGACGAGGGGCTGGGTGCAGAATGAGGTCGAGGTTGAGGCTTAGCGTTTGCTGTGAGTGAGATACCCTGGATGCGTTTCATAGCGTGTATATGTCTTGTGGAATCATGAATATATTATGATGATGATGTTTGTCTATTTAGAAGGTGATGTGTCAGGGTGGTGGTAGATGACTCGGTGAATGTGACGTTCGGTTTCGTGCCAAGACCTGGATGCAAACGACCTTCTCCAACACCAATTTATATATTTCCTTCCACGATAAATTTATGATCATAACAACTCGTCTCGGCTACATCTATCAGGAATTCAACAGATGAAGTGAAGCAGAAAACATCTGCCTTGCGCAGAATTGATCAATTATGGAAGAGAAAACCAAGTCCTTCACGCTGGTACGCTTTTTGTGCCCTCGACCACTACCAAGCACTGACAATTCCAGCTAAAACCACCCTGCACAACCTTGACAACAGCCATATTCGCCTTCAAAACTTCGCCATTACCAACAAACATAGCATCCATCCTGACCGCCCTCTCAAATCTGAGTAATCTTTTAAAAACCCTCGCCACAAAACCCCAATCTCTCGACTCAAAACTAGCCGATTACACCTTCTATCCCCTCTCGCAAGTCCTCTCATCTTCACCTCTATTACCAATCGCAGCGCTCGAACACTCCCTGTCCAGTCTCGAGGTCCTCATTACCCACGGCTGGACCCGCAATATTGCCCCGAACCTTGCATCACAATTACTGATCCTGCTAACGCTGACCGCGGACCGAAGCCCGAAAGCCCCGCGACAGCCGACGACGGAATTATGTGCCATCTGTGCGCGATGTCTTAAGGCGCTGTTCGGTGCGTTGAGGCAAAGTGAGAAGGGAAGGGCGACGTTGGTGGCGGAGGGGAATGTGCCAGGGTTGGGGCATGCGGTTATGGTTTTGCTGGAGTCGCTGGAGAAGGGCGGTAATGTCGAGGTTGAAGGTACAGCGATTGAGGCGCTCGAGGAGTTGGTCAAGGCGCTCAGGGGCCAGAGAGAGGTTCTGGCGAGTTTTTTGCCCGGAATTGTGAGTGTGTTTAGTCGGGTGTTGGTCAAGGGCGGAAGGAGGAGGGGTTGGAGGGTTCTGGTAACGGGCGTTGTGGTCTTCAGGGAATTATTGCGGGAGACGGTGAGTGATCAGGTCGTGGATTCGGGCCAGGAGAGTGTGGTCAAGAGCGGCGAGCGGAAAGAGACCGGCGAGATGCAGTTGTCGGCTAGTTGGCTCAAGGCTACTGCTGGGCAGCTAAAGTTGGCGCTTGCCAATACCAATCGCTTGCACTCTCACGACAGGATCGAGGTCAAGGAAGCGCTTCTGGATCTCAATATCATGATCATGGGAAGGTGCCCGCAGAGTCTGGAGAATTGTCGCCAACTGGCTCTGGAGACGGCGTTGGTGCTGTGCGAGGACGAAGCGCTTGTGTACGGCAAAGACACCATGCTGGCCTTGCTAAGGACAAACAGGGAGATCGTTGACACTCTACAATCAACCTTCCGCGACTGGACTATATCACTCGGGCGCATCATGCAAGGTGCTGATGACGAGGCGAAACAGCGCAGATTGAAGCAATTATTTACGGCCTTTAATTTGCTGATGGAGAGTGAGGTCGATCTACAATCATCTTATAGACTGCTTGGTTTGGCTCTGGACGAGGGTATCACGACTTTACTGCGAGAGAAAAATTCGCGTCTAAAGAGCACACAGAAAGTCGAGGCTTTGGTACTACAGGATCTCTCATTAGTCACCGTCGGTGCAGCAGAATCATCCTTCAAGAATCCACTGGCGGAATTCAGGAGCCAAAGAGAAATTTTCGACGTTGTCAGAGCTGGTATACAATCATCTGCAACCAGTACAGCTGTGCTACAGATCGGTTCCGACCTCGCCGCATTGGTCAGGAACACAGAAGGTGATGCACAAGTCTCCGCTTTCTGGCTTCTCCTGCAGCTGCTGGACGCACCAGAGAACGCCTTAGGGGACGTCTCCGCATTCATTGATCTAGGAGATATGTCTGAAGATCGCAAACTAGCGTTGCAAGAAGACGTCTACTCCTTCGCTATCTCCTCCATCGAGGATGATGACACGGATGTCCGCATGCAGGCGTTGGCTTTGGAAGCAGTTGCTTTTCAGGCGCGAAAGACAGGACTCGATTTTCGCAACGAACTAATTGATGCATTGTACCCTATACTGCACCACCTCGGGTCGAGCGAGCCGCAAGTCCGAAACCACGCCATCACTTGTTTAAACATCGTAGCAGAAGCCTGCGGCTATTCCGACGTCAAAGACCTCGTCGTCGCAAATGTAGACTATCTAGTCAATGCCGTGGCGCTGAAGTTGAACGCTTTTGACGTGTCACCGCAGGGTCCACAGGTCTTGCTCATGATGGTCAGACTAGCCGGACCATCGTTATTGCCGTACTTGGAGGATACCGTTGAGAGCATCTTCGCTGCCCTTGAGGATTATCATGGTTACCCTATGTTAGTCGAGCTGTTGTTTGCGGTGTTGAAGACTATGGCTGAGGAAGGAGTCAAGGCGCCCCTTCTTACTATCACGAATGGCGAAGAGCCGGACAAGAAAGGTACAGAAAAGGCGCCCTTTGACATCAAGGCGTTGGTCCAGTCACTCAAAGACAGAAAGACGAAGGAGCAGGAATCCGAGCAGGACATTATAAGACACGACTTATCACACCCAACATGGCCGTGGGGGAAAGGGAAGGAGAATGGCCGTGGTATCGAAGAATTAGACGAAGACGAAGACCCAGAAGGAAGCTCAGCCCCCGCAGAAGATCCGCCCGAACCGCCTCCACCATCACCAAATACCTACGCCCTTCTGCTGAAGATCACACAACTGACCCAGCACTACCTCTCGTCCTCTTCGCCATCTTTGAGGACATCTCTTCTCTCTCTGATTTTGACGACCATACCCGCTCTGGCACGCCATGAAAACTCCTACCTCCCTCTCGTTAACACCCTCTGGCCGGAATTGGTGTCCCGGTTACACGACGAAGAACCATACATCATTTCCGGCTCTCTAGACGTCATCGCTATCATGTCGCAGCATGCCGGCAACTTCATGCGTACTCGTATCGAGAGTCTATGGCCAGAGTTGAAAGCGTTACATAGTCGTCTGGCAAGATTGTTCAACGAAGCAGCACCAAAGTCGCAACAGCAGAAATTGAAGCCGCAAACGAAGCCGCTAGCCAGAGTCGAGGCCGGTGCGCTAGGATATGTGGATATCAGCACGAAGACGCTTTGGAGTAGTTTCCAGAGACTACTGCTGGTGTGCGTAGAGCACGTCGGCGTCGATGCGAAGAGCTTCGACGAGGTTCTGATCATGCTAAGGCCTGTGACGAAGCTGGATCCGCAGGCGATCGAGGTATTGGAAGCGGAGAATGCAGACGCGACATGGCTTGCACGATCCAAAGAGGAGCGGAAGCATCTGATACCACCCATCGCTCAAGGCTGGAAATTTGCTGCCGCGGTATACTGACCACAGCACCGAATCATCGTTCGGGGCTGTAGCTGCATCGTGGTGTACTGCTCAGACCGCAAACGGATCCCTAATCACCTTTGGAGCCTTGATTCTCAATATCCGAATTGGCACATCCGCAGCATGGAAAAGACAAGTCTGCTCGCTCATCGCTGTGACCGGGAACTCAATATCTTCCATCACGAACCTATTCCGCTGACACGCAACCTCAAACGCAGCAAACGTATTCTCGTTCCTGACCGTCGCAGAGATTAACACCTCGACGACCGGCCAGCGCTCGAATAATCCCCTGATCGTGCCCACCAACGCCGGTATGACCGTCTTGTCATACGTCACATCGGCGCCGATGACCGTATCCAGTCCCCCGTGCCGCTCGGCCTCGAATTCAGCGAGCGAGTCCTTGATGCCCCAGCCCCAGCGCATGACGCCTGCTGAAACGCTGTCTTCGGCGGAGTTGTAGAAGAGATTCTCCTTCAGCGCGTCTACCACGCCTTCATCACCGTCGGTCGAGGTCACGTAAGCGGCGCCTAGGTTCCGAGAGCACAAGATGCTGAGAAAGCCGGTCCCAGCACCAAGTTCGAGGATATGTTTGTCCTTTATGTAGAGCGTGCGCGCGCTCGGTGTGTTGCACAGGTACGAGGCGAGGTGCAAAGCTGCTTCCCAGGTCCGTAGGCCCGTTGTGCCGGCGCCGGAGATGACGGAGCGGGATTCTTTGAGCTTGAGGACTGGTTCTGTGGCTGATGATGGGCTTGACGTGTAGGAAGGAGAAAGAGTGAGCAGTGGAACATATGTTACCCAGCCCTTTTGCTGGGCGGCGTCTGCTTCTGAGGGAAGGGGTGTGAACATCAGTTCTGCTAGATGGCTCATTAGGGTGTCAGAGATTTCCTGGATGATCATCAGAAGGCGGTCGATGATATACTACGATCGCTATACGATCGACTCAAGACGTGTTTGCGGTACAGAGATGTGATTGATGGGTGTATGCATACATGAATCTACTTGGAGCGAAAATCTACGTACATCCTCTTCGGGGTCTGTTATCGAGGCCTCGATCTTGGCTAGCAAGGGTTTCAGTATCAACAACTGGTAGCGTTCGGATGGTAGACTGGTGTTCTTCTCTGCGTCGAAGAGGTTATCGTAGATCCAATCCTGTGAGGCCGCTTTGCGCAGAGTCGAGGGTGAGGGCCAGGATATATGGGGTAATGGCAGGAGTTGGAGAATTTGACGTCGGAAGAGTCGCAGCTCTACAAGCTTGTTCGTGTCCATCTTGATCTGACAGGAGCTGCTATCGATACTTGATCCAGACTACTGTTGGACAGACCTACCACGAGTCGTCTTCGTTTTGTTCGATATCTCGTGGCCCAGAATGAAGATGACGGCAACGATCGTGAATTTTGCGATCCGATTGTGTTTTAAGTTTTGGACCAGATCACTTTCACAGATCCAAGTCAGAATATTTCGTCCAATTCTTCTTGATTTATGTACATTGTTCCTGATATTGTGAGGTCGAGGCACAAAGCTTGGCATTTCGGTTAATCATCGGTCGCGGGACACACTCGCCAAATTCTTTCGCGGCAGCGGCACCGCCAACCCAGAATCTCAAGGTCGTCGTTACCAACTTGTCAACCACTCCGTTCATTCGACATCTCGACAAATATCGCCATCATGTCTGAGGCCCAAGTCACTCTCCGGACGCGCAAGTTCATTCGCAACCCACTGCTTGCCCGCAAGCAGATGGTCGTGTGAGTTCCACCCACCTTTCCTAGCCCAGCGAATCGACGACGAAAACCCTGCACCGACAACCATCATCACCAGCATCAATCACGACACACGAAGCCATCATTCTCGTCATCAATACACGATTCAGCAGACCGCACGCTTCAGAAAAAAGATCCCAATAACTAATACAAACCTCTACAGTGACGTTCTCCACCCAAACCGCCCAAATGTCTCCAAGGACGAGCTCCGCCAGAAGCTCTCTGAGCTGTACAAGAGCGAGAAGGACAGCGTTTCCGTCTTCGGTTTCCGCACCCAGTACGGTGGCGGCAAGAGCACCGGCTTCGCCCTAGTCTACGACTCAGCCGAGGCGCTCAAGAAGTTCGAGCCACACTACCGCAAGGTGCGCTACGGCCTCGCGTCCAAGATCGAGAAGGCCAGCAGACAGCAGCGTACGTATCATATCGTTCTTTGTGTTTATCGACGATCGGGTTCGATGGAGGTTTTTGGATATTCCTTGGAGTCAGATGGATGAATCGGACTTGGATATTGTTTGTTTTTTGGAACATTGTCGCTGATGATCTACTACAGGCAAGCAGAGAAAGAACAGAGGAAAGGAGGTTCGTGGTACGCAGAAGACCAAGGGCAAGAAGACCAAGAAGGACAAATAGACGACTCGCCATTACGAAACCCACTTTTCGCATTTTGCATCGTCGTTTTTGGGTCTGGTGTGGATGGGGTTGTTGTTCGCATGTGATGATCGTGGTATTCGACATGCGTACCTAGAGAGATAGATGAATGATGGCCATCGGGATCGTTTCACGTCTTAAAGCCCATCGATATGAATGGGGTACCTTTTTTACGTGGTGGGCAATGAAGGGGATAAAAAAGACGATGATCTGGCGTTCGTTGATGATCATTCAGTTACTCTATTCCGGAATCTGCTTCTTTCGGTAGCGGACTGGGAAATCCACAATTTTTCAAATGACCTTTTGTTGTGTCGTTGTGACTGCTTTTAACTCATCTCGTATTCGCAAGTCGTCTTCGCTACCAACATCTCACCAAATCTCCCGTTTTCAGCCTTCCGTTTCCTCATCTCCCTATACTCGTTAACACACATGATCACCGAATCTTGCTATCGTAGAGTAGAGTCATAATAGTCATATACATCATCTATCAATCTCCCCCGCCACTAATCAACAACGATGACCTCGCCACCATCAGCCTTGACCCTAACCCTCCCACTCCAAAACCCCTCAGGCACACCCTTAGCCACACGGCCCAGCGCGCCCTCACCCACAATCCCACTCCAAACATCCAACAACGCACTCCACTGGCAGCCATTAGCCAGCACGCGCTGCACGGCCTTGTAAGTCGCCATATCCCTGTAAGCGAGCCCTGTCTTCGGATCGCGGAATCGCGCCGTCTTGCCGCTGATGTGGCAGACAGACCGCGGTGGTGCGGGTGGTAGCAGGTCTTCGCGCTCTTTGGCCGTTTCGCGCTTGTGTTTTGTAAGGAGGTATTTGCGCTCTTCGGGGCTGAGGTCGGGGTGGGCGTCCGGGAGCAGGATTGAGGTCAGAGCGGTGGAGATGGAGGGCCCGGTTGTGCTGGTTCGTTTGCTGGGTTGAGGGTAGGAGGTGGCGTCGAGGCTGGGGAAGGAGTCGAGGATTAGGAGTGTGCGAGCGGCGCGTTCGCGCATTAGGGGCAGAGAGGCCGCGGTTGTTTGCGATGGGTCTGATGTGTTGGAGAGGTGGTGTGGGATGTGCTGGTAGGGTGGCATTGAGGGAAGAGGCGTGAACGTCGTTGTTACTGTCAACGTTTCTTGTTGCTGTGTTGTCGGTATGGGTGTCTGATTGGGTTGGTGTAGATGCTGTTCTTCTGACTGAGCGGCGTAGACGTCGATGCCGTCGATAAACAACGCAGCTTTTGATGGGTCTTGCTCCGACGAGAGGACTGTCGCCGACCGACTCGTTTCGGGAACAGGAGCTGTGCTCTCTGCCTTTGGTAAAGCTTCCTGCTTGGTTGTCTCTTCCGTCAAGTCCGCCATGGAAACATCAGGGTCTTGATTGTCTTGCTTGTCCTTTTGTGGTGAATGCGTTGAGGTCGGGGTCGCGGGTAATGTGCGATCCTGGTCCGCGGTTGAAGGTCCATTCGAAGGTTTTGTAGGCTTATCCACGTCCATGTTGTCCATAGTCTGGTCTTGTATCTGACCACTTTCGGGATGTTTCTCATCTTTCTCTTTGAATTGGCCTTTGTCCGACTTGGCGATTTCGACCTTTTCGGCTTTCTTCTTTTCGGCAACCTCATCAACCTCCTGAACCTTTGGCTGTTGCTTGTATTTTAGTTTGACGTAGACTGGCCCATCCGGACCTTCTCTCCACTGCCAGGTGACCGCACCACTCCAATAGCGAATGACAGGGCCTTCGAGTTTCCGGTTGCGCATGGCCTCGAGTTTCTCCCTTTGCATCTGTAGTCTCTCTTGCTCGGACTCTTCCCATCGGTTCAGACTGCGGGCGTTCTGCTTCTCAATCTTTAAAGCGCGTGCCATTCGATCTGCCTGAGTAAGAAC
>Ga0058703_1000060_pt1 | contig 19487 bp, 16 predicted proteins | sample AgamicMgMae_FD_83782 | JGI IMG/M metagenome (GOLD analysis project Ga0058703, IMG submission 83782) | Agave microbial communities from Guanajuato, Mexico - Mg.Ma.e | ecosystem: Host-associated > Plants > Phyllosphere > Phylloplane/Leaf | place: Guanajuato, Mexico | collected 2012-06-04
AGACCATACCGTTTCACATTCTCAAGAGGAGAACGACCAATACAGCCAGGATGGCGGTATTCCACGATCGCTGAACCGAGCTCTGAGCGATCCAGTCCTTTTAAGGAAATGGACGAAAACACAGATTCAACAGCAAGTCTCCAATCACAAATACTCGCGATATCAAGAGCACAGATGGGCAGCACACGATGAGCCAGGTCCTTCAGAAAGTCAAGAGTCTTCAAAACAGCAAAGCACGCTCGAATGGGGCAAGGGCAGGGTGAAAGGATTACTTAAGAAGAAGAAATTCCGACAGGCAATAGACGAGGATGCTGTAATTGATGTTCTGTACGAAAACCAGAGAGGCTTTTTCACATTCGGCATTCCACATTTTTCATGCAACTCTCTTCTCAATTTCGACCCTAAGCCCTGGATAAACGCCCGAGGCCGAACCAGCCCTGTCAACATCACCAATGCACAGGTCCCAGACCCCAATTGGGAGTGGGCTTGGAAGTCCTGGTACGTCGACATGTCACGGGATGTAGATGAGGATGGCTGGGAATATTCTCTGGCCTTTGGCGGATTCTCATGGCACGGCAATCATCCGTGGTTTCACTCATTCGTGCGTCGGCGCAGGTGGCTCAGGAAACGCGTTCGAAAGCAAGCACACCATCACAAGGGCAAGACGCCAGATCCGAAGCACATGTCAGAAGGCCACATGCTTACACCCGAATACTTCACCATCCACCCAACAAAGTCGCGTAGCATTACAGGCTCTCGCACTCCTAGTCTTGCAGCATCGGGAGCTTTACGCACGAAGATTGACCACGAAATCGCCGAAGACTCGCGCGAGATCCAAGACGTCGCGACCCTACTGAAGCTGCTCAAAAGCGCGACTATCGACCGGGAGAAATTAGTCTTGGTCCGCAACTTCGTTCAGAACGCAAGTGACGAAATCTACTACCTGCAAGAACAAATACCAGACATTATGGCACGATTGGTCTTCCAGAACAGCCGCCGGCACTTGCTCGAAATCCTTATGGAGGAAGTTCACGCTGCCTCGGCCCATCGTGAAGAGCACACAGCGCAAGCGAAACCAGAGTCTGACCGTGAGAAGTCCCGCATCGATAACCTTCTCAAGGCGGTCGACGCCGCGGACCGCGAGGTCAGGCGATTGGAGTACTGGAGCGACATTCGGCGCATGGTGCGTAAAGGCGAGACTGAGGGCCCCACTGACAATTCATCTTCCTGGCCGTCGAAAAACTGGCAAGGACTTGAAGCTTCGGGTCCGCTGAGCAACGATGCGCTTGGTGCGAAAGAAAGCGGTATGAGCGATAGAGAGATGAAGCGGGAGATGGATGGGAGGGAGGACGAGGCGAACCGCAAACACGACGAAGTCGTCCACGAGCTTGAATCGGAAAATGATGAGAAGGAAGGCGTCGTTTCGAGTAGCGATGCGTACGAGACGGCGGAAGAGAAGAAAGAAGCTGAAAACGACCAAGCGCAAGATACAGACGACAACAGTCACAAAGGTATTATGTCGAGCAGTGATGCGTACGAGACGGCAGAGGAGAAATCTGCTATCGACAAAGGAAAGGGCAGAGCGACTTCGTGATATTCAACCAACAACAAATCGATTGGATCAGGGTTACGGTCCCATTGACAGAGGTAGTGCGAACGAGAGTTTCCTTTAATGATAACCCACACTAGCATAGCGTCCTTTATTTCACTGTATCATCACCATTCATCTTACAGTCACAGAATACCGTGTCATCATCAGCTAAAAGGGAGGGCAAACGTGCTCCAGTCACGTCGGGCAACAGATGCCGCGATTCAATACTCATCGACTACAGACCCTGGCGCAGACTCAAATGTCGTCTTCCAAGAACTTGTACGCGAACTTGAAATCCGCCTTCCTGCGGTTCATCCTGTGAAAAATCGTTAGCTCAGATGCACGAGAATTCTACTCTGGAAACAATTCAAACGTACCAGGTACTCTCGTAGTCGAAGAACCGATAGGTTCCCTGCTCGTATTCTTCCGTGATGTTCTTGGGCTCCTCGTGTCGCTGGAACCACGTCTGATACTGCTTGTGGAAACGCCACGATTGGCTCTTGAGGGCCTTGGCTGCTAGGTATTGCTGGTATGTGCCCTGGCGGTAGTAGAAAGAAAAGAAGAGAGTGTCGGTGTCGATGCGACTGTAGAGGCGGGGGTCGTCGAAGATGCTCAGTGGCTCTTGTGGGTAGTGTGACGGTGTGTAGGCGTATGGTTGTTGTGGCTTGTAGTGGTTTGGTCGTTCGGCATCGAGAGGAGAGGGCGCGGCGGCCCGGGAGACGGCGAGCATGCGTTCGTCTAGTGGTTGGAGAGTGGTTGAGCGAGCTTTGGTCGCTTGGAATGATTCGAGGACATCGGCTAGGCTGGACGGCAGGTGGTAGATCGACTCGTCTTCCTCTTCTTCAGGCGGTTGTACAGCGTTGCCGTTCGTCAATTGACCCACTGTGGTCTCCTTTGCCGCCGGTGTACTCGCTGGTTGTGAGGGCGCTGTCGCAGGTGAAGCTTGAGTAATTGGAGTCTCCACAGACCTCACCGGAAGAGGAGCTGCTGGCTGTTGCGGTGAAGGAGACACGGTCGCAGGTTGTGAAGGTGTTGGTGCAGGTGATGCGGTTTCCGAGGCAGGCGCGCGAGGAGCTGGATTCGTCGGCGGTGGTAATGGTGCTATGCCTACACCACTCTTGTCGCTCGCCGCAGCCGCAGCAGCTGCTGATGCATATTTCAAAGGTTGACCTGTCGGTATAGTAGGTATGGGTGCTGGTTTCATGCCATTCTGCACTGCGCCTGTAGTACTTGTCGGAGCATTTGTATGTAATGTCGCCAGCGCCGGTAAGGGTGATTTGAGCTGCACTGATGGTCTTCTGAGCTGTGTGACTGGGGTCTCGACCGGTTTTGTTGGTTTCGGCGCGGGAGCTGGAGCGGGTGCCGGACTCGGCGCCGATATGCTGGGTGTCCTGACCTTGTCTTCACTCTCCGTCGGTTCGTCTTGTATCGATTGAGCATCCTGTGACGAACCCTTGTCCCCGTCGTTGTTCATGCCGTAGAGATCCTCTTCTGCCGTCAGATTAAAATCATCGTACATGCTGTCGTCTTCCACAAAATCGGCTTCTTGATTGCTCTCGACATAGTACTTGATACCATCTTCGACATCTTTCACAGCATCAGTATCCACCCCGCCATTCTCCAGAGCTCGCAGTAAAAGTTCCAGTTTCGATTGATGCCACTTGTGTCGCTCCGTTGACTCCTCGAGTTCACTTATGCGCTCAGCTTTTGCGGTGTCCTTCTTCTTCTTCATCGTCAGTTGCAAGGTGTCCGTCTCCGCTTCAAAGGTTTCTATTTGTCGTTCAAGCTCCTCGACCATGTTGGATATGAACTCGCACATTTCCAGCTTTTCTTTCTCTTTTGGATCCAGTTTCGCTGCTGCTGATAGACCTTCTTTGGAATATGCTTTAGTCTTCATCTCCTTCTCCACTGCCTTGAACTTCTCCATCTGCGTCTCGATGGCCTTTCGATTATCCAGAAGCGGCTTTTTGTCTTTGATGTCATTTTGCGATGCCCACGCCTTGATCTGATCTCGCGACCTTTGGAGCTTCTTGATCTCTTTCTTTAATGAATCTTCGAGTTTCTCCTTCTGTGATGGATTTGTTGATTGTTGGAGCTTATCGTAAATGCCTTCGAATGTCGCAATACCTTCTGCGACCCTTTTGAAGGTCTGTTGGACTGTCAGTATCGAGCTGAACACAAGAGCTAGTCTTGTTCACCTTGTCGATCTCTTGTTGGAGCTTTCGTGCCGCCATGGTTACTGCTTCTTAGGGGCAGGCTCACGTGCTTATGGCCGGTGTGATTGTGCCGTTGATATGGCGCAAACCGATGGTATCTAGAACGCTGTTACGAGTTTGGGCGGAGAATTGTAACTCAATAATCGTGTGATCGTTCAAATGTGCTCCGCTGCGTGTGAATTAATGCGCAGTGATACTGAGTCTTGGCATGAGGTTGAATCGTCCAATGGGCGGTTTCCCCAGACTGGCGATTTGACGCGACCGCGCGCCGAGGATCACTTTCGCGATATCCGTGTATATTGCACATCACTACCTTCAGATTACCTCGATTTTGTACAATACATACTGTGTTTGTGCTTTTCTTCGCGAACAGAAGCCGGATTGAGACCCTTGACTTCATCTGTATAATATTTGTTGTGGTTATTCAAAAACCTACAACAGACATTGTCATTCTCTGCCGAAGACGGGGAGAAGAGACGATATGAAGAGTCAGTCATTGACAAGGTCTGGAATGCATGTCCGCATTAGCTGACATGATCAAGGTGTCTTACAACGAGTCAAGTCTGCGTCGGTCACCGTAGACGGTCAACTTATCTCTACCATTGGTAAAGGTCTCTTGGTGTTTGCTGCGATCGGCAAGGATGATACTGCCAAAGAAGTCGAGTCTATGGCAAACAAGATTCTCAAAGTGAAACTCTGGGATGGAGATGACGGCGAGAAGTGGAAGAACAGTGTCAGAGATATCCAAGGCGAGGTTTTATGTGGTCGGTCTCCCATTGCTTCAACGTCATATCCGTTACCAAAATGTTGTGATTTCTAGTCGCTAACTACAATCGTCACAGTATCTCAGTTCACTCTTCTTGCGTCAACCAAGAAGGGCAACAAACCTTCCATGCACAATCTTGCCAAACCCGCCATCGCGAAGGAGTTGTACGACCAGTTCTTCAGCAAAATGCAATCGCTATACAGTACCGAGCGCGTCAAGGACGGTGTTTTTCAAGCCATGATGGATGTTGCACTGATCAACGACGGACCAGTAGGTGTCGATTATTGCTGCGAGGATGGCGCGGTAAAGCCCCAGCGTGCATTCTCAAATACATTCGTTCACGGAGCTAATGTTTCCAGGTAACTATCGAAATTGATTCGAATCCTCCCCCCATGGACAACCCTACCTCGCTTGGAGATCTACCATCCGATGGGGAAACCATCAAAGGCAAGATTCAACAGCAGTTCGTCTTGCCCGCTTCCCTTCTGGAATGATATCATTGTACTAGACAAGAGGAAGTGATCATGCAGACGATCCCATCGTACTAGTTCCAATCGGACGACACCGCTCTTTCGTTCCGGTCGGAAGAGAGTCTGACACCATTGCCGTCAGGACCGCGAGCACGAAGACGAGATTTACCTCATTACCCTCGTGTCCTATAATCGCTTCTAATCACGTGATGCGGGGTGATGTGGGGTAGTCGGGAGTCGGAGCGCTTGCAGCTTGTGGAATCTTCTGGCGCCCGGCGCAGGTCCGGAAACACAACTCGCGATTACAGTATCGATTCATCACTCTGAAGCAAACGTCAATTCAGCTCTTACACCAAGAAACCAAGAAAGCAAGATACCAAAAACCAGGAAACCAAGAAACCATAATGTCTGCAACTCCGCGAAGCCGTGTCTTTTTCGATATTGCCATTGGCAAGAGCAAGGCTGGCCGAATCACCTTTGAATTGGTGAGTCTTTAAGGCTGACGACAAATGAACCTCAACTAACCATTCTCAGTACAATGACGGTATGCTTCACGATATGCAGTTATCACACTTCACTCGCTAACACTTCACCCAGTCGTACCAAAGACTGCCGAGAACTTTCGCGCACTATGCACTGGCGAAAAGGGCAAGGGCGCTGCCGGTTCGCCATTACACTACAAGGGCTCGTCATTCCATCGTGTCATCAAGCAGTTCATGCTTCAAGGTGGTGACTTTACCGCTGGCAATGGAACCGGAGGAGAATCAATCTATGGAGAGAAGTTCGCGGATGAGAATTTCGAACTCAAGCACGAGAAGCCATTCCTTCTCAGTATGGCCAATGCTGGACCAGGTGAGTCATGAACCGTTCTTCTCTCATGCTCAACTACTGATATGTGATCCAGGCACAAACGGTTCTCAGTTCTTCATCACGACTGTTCCAACCCCACATCTTGACGGAAAGCACGTAGTATTCGGAGAGGTCTTGTCAGGAAAGAGCGTGGCGCGAACAATCGAGAACACTCCAACTGGTCCAAATGACAAGCCAAACAAAGACTGCGTAATTGTCGACTGCGGCGAGCTCAAGGGCGAGGAGTATGAGAAGGCTGGAGAAAAGGCGCCAGACAGCACCGGCGATCCATATGAGGATTTCCCCGAGGATCAGAAGAAGCCTGGCGAGGATTTCACTGGTACCGAGATTGTCAAGATTGCGACGGAACTCAAGGACATGGGCACCAAGTTTTTCAAAGACGGCAATCTCGAAACCGGTCTCGACAAGTATCAGAAGGGTCTGCGCTACCTGCACGAATATCCAGAGGCTCTCGAGAGTGACCCTACCGAGCTTGGTACCCAATTGACATCCCTCAGGATCAGCCTTCACTTGAACAGCGCACTTCTGCAGCTCAAGTTGAAGGAGTATGGCGATGCTGAGAAGTCCGCTACCAACGCACTCGCAGTCAAGGGTATCAAGGAGGCTGAGCAAGGCAAGGCTCTCTACCGTCGTGCGTTGGCCAAGAAGGACATGAAGGACGAGGAGGGTGCTGTGGTCGACCTCGAGGCGGCCTTGAGATATGTACCAAACGATGCTGGCATCAAGAACGAATTGGCAGCCGTTAAGAAGAGGCAGACCGATCGCCAGAAGAAGGAGAAGGCAGCTTACAGCAAGTTCTTCAATTGATCACCGGTCTGCTAGCTATGCTTTGAAGCGAGGCGTCACGGTGGGTAAAATCAAAATGGCACGACATGGCACGCTATCGAATGCCAAAGCTGTAGATCATGAATATCAAAGAAAACTGAATGAATGATCACTACGAATACTTGTCGTGCATAAACCGAGGGCAATTTCAACCACGTGTAAATAACCATGTGCCAGCGATGACGAAGTTTGTGCCCCGCGTGTACAAACTCTCAAGCTGGCTGCAAGCTACACTTACCGCAATACTCTCCAATTTGCTCTTCGTTTCGCTCGACAGCGCCCGATATCTCCCGGCTACACAAAACAGTTGAATTTTGTCGCTGATACCCGACAGTCTCACTACAGAAAATCAAACACAAACCGCACTCAAGATGGCTTCGACAGCAGTTGTCAACACGGACGACGCGATGGCGCCGTCCCTCCAACCCATTCTCGACCAGAAGACACTCCGCTGGATCTTTGTTGGTGGAAAAGGAGGTGTAGGCAAGACTACGACCTCTTGCTCCCTCGCCATCCAGCTCGCCAAACACCGCAAATCAGTTCTCCTCATCTCGACCGACCCAGCACACAACCTCTCCGATGCCTTCAACCAGAAGTTTGGCAAGGACGCAAGATTGGTCGAGGGCTTCACCAACCTCAGCGCCATGGAGATCGACCCGAACGGCAGTATTCAAGACATGCTCGCTGCAGGACAAGAAGACCAGGGAGACGCAGGCATGGCAGGACTTGGTGGCATGGGTGGTATGATGCAAGATCTGGCATTCAGCGTACGTCTTCTCCGGACACGAAGATTGTGGGAAAACTACTGACACAAGGCAACAGATCCCCGGTGTGGACGAAGCGATGTCATTCGCCGAAGTACTCAAGCAAGTGAAATCGCTCAGCTACGAAGTCATCATCTTCGACACAGCACCAACAGGCCACACGCTGCGCTTCCTGCAGTTTCCGACCGTGCTAGAAAAAGCGCTCGGCAAGCTCTCACAGCTCTCGACGCAGTTCGGACCGATGCTCAACACGGTGCTAGGTGCGCGCGGCGGACTGCCGAACGGGCAGAACCTGGACGACATGCTGCGCAAGATGGAGGATCTGCGGGCGACGATCGGCGAGGTCAACACGCAGTTCAAAAACGCCGACATGACGACTTTTGTGTGCGTGTGCATCCCCGAGTTCCTGTCGCTGTACGAAACGGAGCGCATGATTCAGGAACTGAGTAGTTACGAAATCGACACGCATGCGATTGTTGTGAATCAGTTGCTTTTTCCCAAGAGCGATAATCCGTGCGAGCAGTGTAATGCTAGGAAGAAGATGCAGAAAAAGTACCTGGAGCAGATTGGCGAGTTGTATGAGGAGGACTTTAATGTTGTTAAGATGCCGCTGCTGGTTGAGGAGGTTAGAGGCGCGGAGAGGTTGGAGAAGTTTAGTCAGATGCTCGTGACGCCTTACGTACCGCCGCAGTAGGTGTTGCGTGCGTGTTTGAAGATGGTCAAGTCACAGGCAGCGGGCAAGAATAGAACGAGATACCAAACATTGTTGTTGTTCCAATTTGTCATTGGCGGATCCTCTCTCGTGCATCTTCTGGCAGTGACTTGGCCGGCAGTACCTCTTGATCCTCCTCTAGGTCTCATCGCGTGCCCTAACAGTGTGCGATCCTGGTCCGCTTGACAACGAGCCTGGTCGTGCATCGGGTCTCAGCCGGGTCTCTGTTGCTGGACTGCAAACCCCTTCAACTCAGGTAGACTATACGCATGTGATATGCCGAACGCTTGTTTGACGAACAGCGTCCGGGCTGCATCAATATTCCATTTCCATGAACCCTTCCTCTCACACCGTCCCTCTCCTCCTCTCAAGAACCTCCCTCCTCAACCCCTCAGCCGCAGCCTGCGTCTCAACAACCCTCCCAACCCTCTCCCTCCACTCGCGCTCCAAACCCTCCATCTCCCCCCGTCCACTCTCCTGTAACGCCCGCCTCTCCCGCTCAACGTCCTCCAATGCGCCCTTGGCAGCCCCAACATCCTTCTCCAGGTCCCTTAGTATATCTTCGAGCTGACTATTCGATACCAACCAAGCGTTTTTGCCGTATGTTTCCAGCAGCGAGAGATTCGTCAGCCGCGAGCCGAGATACGACGACGATGCGTAAGCCGCTTGGAGAACGGGACGGAGCGCTGAGGCGTCGGTTGTTGAGGGTAGAGAGGGCGCTTCGTACCGTGAGAGGTCGATGCCACCGCCGAGAGAAGAGGAGGTGGATAGAGCGGTGTGCGAGGCTGTTATTGAGGGCGTGAAGGCCGCGGGCCGTGAAGGTGGGAGCCGTGGGTGCGGGTCGTGTGTTTGGGGGAGTTCGGCGATGATGAGGGCGCGGGCTGAGGCGAGAGAGGTGGGCGAAGGGTCGGCGTCGATATCTGGTCTGTTAGTCGTGAGAAGCGAGGAAGACTGCTATGGGCTTACATGGGAGGTGGTCTTGTGAGCTCTGTATGAGAGACATTGTGGTCGCGTTCGAGATTGTGGGTTCGTGGTGTTTTGGGAAGATATCGAATCGACGTGAGAGTACACTTTGACACGCAATGGATGAGGGCGATCGCTGCGCGTGAATATTCAATAGGCTTCGAGAATTAATGGTATGGACTGCTTTGTGAAGTTTCACATGCGACTTTGACGTCGGTCATCAGAAAGTCTTGGCATAAATCGACATGATTATATGGCAATTGCGAAATAGAGACATCTTTGCACAGATTGTTGACGTGATTTTGCCATTATAACTATTCTGGCTTCGTGTAAAACGGTGGACTGCTACGAGCACAGTTGTATCGATCACAAAAGTAGACGTACCTTTACAGTCCAACAGACGGTGATTGCATAGCTCAAATATATACGGCGACAATCGAGGATTGAGGGTATCTTCAGTCGTGCTCATTGTCAAGCACTTATGCCATGATTCAAGGACATGACAGCAATCTATTCGCCCCATTTCATAGAGAATATGTAGGCAATTCATAATGATTGGAATGCTGACAGCTGTGAGCAGGTCCGTGGAAGGACTTGTACAGATCAAGGAGTCATGGTATTCCTATGCTGATCCAGTGTCGTAGAGACACTATAGATCAGAAGCTCTCTCGCTGCTGTGTAGATGTAAGGATACCAAGTTCGTGAGGAATATATCTCGCAGTAAGTCCCGACTGCTGAAAAACATACCAAGAGACCAAGTTTTGGAGGCTTTTGTTGGTCAGAAACATCGAACAGCGAAAGGGTTATTGGAGGACGATCAGACCAGCGTACGAGAAATCTCCGAAACGCTCATGGCGGGTGTTTCTGGGTGCGTCCGAAGCTTTCATATCGCCAAGAATAGCATGTCCAGAAACAAGTCGACGTGTGGTGATCACTACGTCGGAGGCTCGATATAGGCAGCATTGTCTAGCAGTCCATCGGCATCTACCTATTCGATGGGAGCTTAACACCCAGTGGATCCTCCGGTAGACGCTCCGAGGACGGGGACGAGGACGCGGATCTGTTGAGCGATGGCTGCATGCAAGTGACAGTTCTAAATTGGGACGTGAGAGAGAGAGAGAGAGAGAGAGAGAGCCAGATGCGGCCAGGTCGATCTTCATGATGTCGTGCCACGCGCTGAAGGAATGCGTCCAGGAGTCTCTGCAGCGGGAGATAGTCGTCAAGATCCTCGCCTGGGAAGAACAAGCTCATTGGGAGAGCGAAGAGAGACTAAACAGGACAAAACCAAGCTTTGCAGATCTTGTGCTTCTGAGTTAATAGGTGCTGACATGTACAGAAATAGAAACAGAAACAGAACAGATCTCGAAGAACACTGTAAGACAAGATGGAGAGTGAAAGTGATGGGTGTAAAGGTACGCGAGAAAGTAATAGACGTGCTTACTGGCGTCTGGAGAGAGTTGGAGACTACAATGTCTATTTCGTGATATTGTGGGTGGTACTTTTACTGTCGGTGCATTGTGAGAGAAGAGGCGAGGCGTAAGCAGATGGCTCGTACTGTAAAGCGGCAAGGCTCCGCACCACGAGGATGGCATGCAGTGGGCGTCGGTACGCGGTTCATCTGCTAATGACCACGCTCCAGGTCGGTACCATTACAGTCAGAGATAGCAGCACATGGTCGACTTGTTGGTTCATGGATCAATAAGCGGTGTCGGCACCGGAATTCAAGCAAAAGTCGATCGTCGCAAGCCTTCGCCAAGTAGAGCTTGAAATGGATTGATCTGCCTGGATGGTTACCTTACTAGGTAGTCGAAACGAATGACCATGTGGCCTGACTCGACGATCAGTTGGAGAAGTACAGTAGTGCTCGACTCAGATGGTTGATTCCGAGAAGAGGTCAAATTATTTGCGTAAAGCAGAGCAGTCAAAGCCAGCCCTGCAGAAATAAAAGTTGGCGAAATTTGACCGAATCGGATCGGCCTCGTCTCGCCTATCTAGCGAGAGCGCGGTCGATTAGTCTCAAGATCAAGGGCTAGCAGTAGCAATCCTGACAATTGCTATAATTGGCATGAGTAGATCTTCACCATGTCAAGAATGACTCTCGGTGGATGCAGAGTTGCTTTTAATCTATCTTAACGTGGTTCGGACATAGCGCGGAGACAGATTGAGATGTTGTTGGGGGAGATCGTCGAAATTGCAGCACGTGGATGCGCTCGGTCATCTTGCGACACAAGATAGCGCGGATTGTGGAGAACGAAAACGGTATTCATCGTTGTAAACCATCTCGTGGCTATCGTACATTTTGGTATCTCGAAAAAATTCGTAGGCAAAAAAGTAAATCCATGTAACTTCCCTCACTTGACCCTAGAGCGGGTCCCGCCATGTCTCTGTTGTCCAAATCCAACGTCCGGCGCCGTCGCTATGCATCTGCAGCGCTTGCGAAATGCTCAAACCCATATAAATAATCCAATTGGTACAAGGTGCGAAAAAACGGGCCTGCGATTACGAGCAAGCAGGTCTAGTAGAAGAGAATTGATCTATGGTGATTCGGCCTTTGCGTGAATGTCAACGCCTCGATCGAGCAGAAGCTTGACAGTAGATGCATGGCCTTTGTCGGCGGCACGATGAAGGGCGTTCCTGCCAGTGGTATCGCGAGCGCTGACATTGGCGCCACTTTCGGTAAGGAGCTGGACCGTGTTCTCGAAACCTTGATCGGCGGCCAGATGAAGAGCTGTAGCGCCAAAGTGGTCGATAGTGTCGACGTAAGCACCGTGATGTAGTAGGTACATGACAGTGTCGCTGTGGTCATACTGTGCGGCGAAATGTAGTGCTGTGCGACCCTCAAAGTCCTGAGCAGCGACGTTCGCGCCTCTGTCGAGCAAAAGGTTGACTACATCAGCAAAGCCAGAGCTGGCAGCCAGGTGAAGGGAAGTCGACCCAGTAGCGGTGCAATCCTCAATGTTTGCGCCTTCATCGAGCAAGAGATTGACGATGAGCTCGTGTCCGGCACAAGCGGCAGTCTGTAAAGCAGTGAGACCCTTTACGCCTTGGAGTGTGACGGCGTCGGCCAGCGAGGAGCTGCTGATGGAGTTGGAAGTGGAAGAAAAGTAAGGATCGGCTTGTGATTGGGAGGCGTCGCAAAGATCGTCGAATGTGTGCATGGAAAGTGTTTGGTCGATTGGTAGAGGAAGAGGTCCGGGAGACATGTACTCCGGGGTCATGTACTCGGAGTACTTGACGGCAGGGTCGTTGTAGAGTGACAGAGGATCCATGCATCGATCGAGCGAAGGAAGTTGAGCGGTGAGAGGAGGTGAGACAGGAAGCATCAGGCTAGAGGCCCAAGCATCCAAACATTTGCCGTCCACAAATTGACCGGCTTGGTGAGAAGAAGGCTGGGGGCAAAACTCGGGCGACAGGCTGCCGTATGGTGGGGAGCTAGAGAGAGAATGTGAAAGAGAAGGCATGCTGCACTCGGATTCGGATCGCTGTCGGCTGTCTCGTCTTTGTGGGGTTGGCATTGGTGTGATATCAGCCGCACCCGGGGCTGAGCCTGCATTAGATCCTCTCTTGAGAGCATCGCGCTGTGCCTTTCTCTTGCGGCCTGCAATATATTGTTAGTATACGTGAAATGAGCCACGGCTGAGGCGCTACTAACGGTAGACTCTCTGAGCTATTCTGTTCTGAATACGCCTTCGGCTCTTTGGGTCTTGGAGGTTCTGCCACTCCTCGAGGTCGACGCACATGTTCTCGGCTGAGGACATGGTGAACAAGAGTGAGTGATCTTTGATGGAGGTGAGGTGACGGTGAGTGAATTGTATGTTGCGAATGCTTTGTAATGGTCAAGTGAGATTGACAAGAAGAGAGTATATGCCTTGTGGTGAGAGATGTCACAAAGTCGATTTGGTGGAGGAGGAGTATAGGTGAGTAATGACCGATGAAGGGAGGGGGATGAGCGACTTTAGTATCTCTCCGACGATGGCTTGTTCTATACTTAAATTCCCTATGCAGATAGGTTGATAAGGTGAGATGGAGCAGAGTACAGTAGTAGGGCATGCATAGACCAACTAACACAGCGATTTCGAGTTTGGTAGCATCCAAAGAAAGAGTTCAAAAGGCAGGCAGGCCCTGACGTATGTGAACTAACCTTTGCCGGAGCCGCAGTATGTGCCACACGACAGCCAACAGCATCGCTGCCTTGTGCGAATCCCAACTCAGGGTGCGCCATGGTGAGAGTCAGAGTCAGGGCGCGGGTCAGGGCTTTGTTTGGCGGGTGTGGTAAGAGATGTGCACGTTGCATATGAGGGGAGTCGAGGCGGCCAGTGCCGGTGGTCGGTTTAATCTCGAGTAGCGCGCGAAAAAGGGCATGGTCGGAGGGCAGAGAGCGAATGTAGATCAGATTGTGGTTTGATGATGCGGTTGGTCGTGTTTGACAGGTTGAGAGCTTGCCAGAGGCAGCTAGTGGCCAAAGAGGCAGCAACGACGGACAATCAATGCTCAGGTGGGGAAATCTGGATGGTGCTGCGCTGTGGTCAGGTTTACAATTAGACTCAGCTAGCGGTCCGCTACCGTCGACAGCCCGTAGGAAGGTGCAGGCGTGCGCGGCGCCGGTAGATGTTTCTAAAACGGTAACTTGCAACTTCCTCCACTCATCGACTAATCATGTACTGTAGACAGAAAAAGCGGGTATCGATGTGTACATTAGCTTGACTCAGGTTTCGGAGAAAACAACGAACTGCGAAGCAGCGGCACGGGAGGCGCGAAGAGACGGAAGGGAGGGGCTGTGGGGAAAGGCAAGCCAAAACCGACCCTTGTCCAGTTTCCATTGCTTTGTGCTTGATTGATCTTGTTGTTCTTCGCACCTGCAGCTTCGGCTCTGCACGACTCAAAGGGGAGATAGCGACTGTCGATCTCGCTCGAGGTTTCGCGAAATCTGGTTCAAAAGCTGGCAGTATTGACCAATGACAGGCGGTGTTCAGGCTGCATGTCTGCTAATAAATCTCGCATCCCGGAAATAGTCGCTATCGTAGACCCATGGTTTTCCTCTTACTGGATTGGATGATACTCGGGAAACACGAGATACAGTAACTGATTCACGCCGGTATACAAGTCAAAAACGCCTCTGATACAATGGGGCATTCGGCTGAATACGCAATGTCAGACGAACAGCCCTCATGCATCTGACAAGAAGGAGATGTACTGTAGGCAATGACCCGTCGCACAGGGTGCCTTGCAGAGCAACACGGAGCTTGGTTTCAAGGCGATTGTAAGGCGACAGTGGCTCGCCTGGACCGAGGCACACAACACTGTACATGGTCAGGCAAATACTGTGCAGTGTTTTGGCGCATTGGACGCCTGAGCTGAATGCGACGCTCACCAATCGCATCAACTACCTTAATGTACGAGGTCAGCTCGGCCTGGATGCAATTTGCTTGATAGTGCTTCCTTCTACAGAAACCATCCGGCTAGTTGGCATCGATCGAGGTGTTCGTATACGGCGATATGCTGTGGTCTTCGTCGTTCAACATTTCAATCGATGCACAAGTTGAGGCATCAGAAGGCAGAAAGGGCGGCTGATTCGTGGACGGAAGGTGCACGAATGGACCGGACCTGGCGTTCGTTCGTTCGTTCGTTCATTCACGATTCTTTCCACGTGTTCAGGTCCGCTCGGCAAAATATGGCCGTGTCACCGCCTGGAAAGTAAAGTACGGTACAGCAAATACCCTACTGTGCCTCATCACGCATCTTGGGTACAGTCCACTCTATAGCACATTCATTCATTCATTCCTTCCGAGAGCATGGTCGACTATTGGAACTAGGTGAGAATGACGTTAATTCTCGTCTGTCCTGCCTGATACGAGTAATTTTCGCTTGGTATACCACAGACACAGCTGTCATGCAGCTTTAATTGTCAGATCCGTGGGCGTCCTGAGACATGACGGCATGGCAGTATTTTGCAGTACTACGCTACCCTACCCTACCTGTACCACTTGTGGAGAAATTTACCTTACACTCCACAACTGCCATGTAACAGTGTCAAAGTAGCATGCCAGACTTCGACTTATCGCGTAAGGCCAAGCCCGCCACGTCTGCCCGCATTGCTTGCGTTGCTTGAGTGCTTCATGCAAGCTTTCTATGCCGACTCCAGATCATACCATATCGTCCATACCTTGATCATCACGAATGACGGCACTCCTCGTCCCAGCTCGTGCCGCACTGCACTGCGCTGCAGTAAATTTGAATGCTTGCAGTAGTTCGGACTGAACGGTTGACTTTACAGCATGTTGGAAGTGCTATACATCGGAAAGCGGCTTGTCAAATAACCAACAATTTCTGAAACGACTCCCCCTGTCGTCCATCGAACCCTGTCAAAGCAAGCTTCAACTCTCGCGGTATAGCGGACATGCCGTCTCCGCAATCTAAGGTACTGTAGACAAGGGCGGATAAAAGTCTTTCGAAGGTTGTGGTTGTGGCTTGCTGCTGCTGCTGCCCGTGAGCCGCATTCACACTCTCAGCCCAAGTTGGATCTATCTACACCATCGCAGCTGTTTTCAGGTTCTAGACGTTGACAACCAACAGGTACATTCATCGTTTGAAGAAGAGCTTTCGCCTGCCAACAGGTCTGTATCTTGAAGCAAACTATCAACTGACCAAAATAGCAGCCAACGAGATTCGAAAGGTGAATTGCACCATGATCGTCAACGATCAACTATCGCCCTCGTAAGTGGCACAAGATTTACTCTCACAGGTTGGGATAAGCTGGCCACTGCACCACACATGGCAACACCTGGTCTCGGCATTCTTGTCCATGTGCTGCTCGAACACAATAATATCTGCTGCTAATTTTGTGGCAATCCGGAACCCCAACCGCATGTGTCGCTGCTCATTGCTCGGAAAGTCATTGATTTTCAAGCACCATGTTTTACGCCGTCTCTTGATCTTCACGCGACTCGCTAAACCAATAGAAATTCGGCATTTCAACCCTCACAGACCTTCGGAAAACTCCGCTGCGACCAGCAATCACCTCATGTTTTTTGACTTCAAAGAGCTGTACTGTAGAGCTCCTTTCAAGCCCTCCCTATTCTTGATCTTGAAGATCGCTGCAACATGGCTGGTCGCTTCACTCCAAGCAATCTTGCTTCGCCAGGAATATCTCCATCGGTCTTCCTGCAAGTTACTGTACACCTGAATTCTGGTTGACAACGTGTCTTGACTGCAGATCATGCTTTGCCGACGCATCTCCAGCCTATCGTCGCTTCACCGGCGGATCATGTGATGTTCGACCTCTATCGCCAACCACTGCTTTTTCAAGTGTATTCAGCCAATGAGAATATCGTTTTCCTCGGAGATCGACTTTGATTGATCGAATGCGATGACTTTGCACGAGCAGACGCCACATGCTCATCTCGCAATCACGTTTTCGGTCCCGACCTCATCTTTCGACGTGCGGGGTAAGTTGGAGATGGGAAACCCTGTTCCCCATTGACAACTTTCATATCATCTTCATACTCTACAGTCGACTATCACGGAATTGATCTCCTCCGTCTCGGCACATCTCAAGAGACGTAAGAAGCGAGCTTGATTCGGTGTTTCACGCAGTGTTTCAATCAGTCAGATGTGTGTGTGTGTGTGTGTGTGTGTTGGATCAATCGTCGCTTTGTGATCCAATCGTCTCAACAGATGTACGCCACGTTTGTTCGCACGCATCCTCCGTCGCTATTCTCTAAACGACTTTGACGAGAAATCACATGCAAAGTTGGTCTGAAATCAACTTGTGCACGCGCTAAGCCTTACGGATATTGCTCACATCATTCACGCAAGCTACCCGCAATATGTCATGCCCAGGATTGTCAATCAGGATTGGCGCGGATACTCATTATAGTCCAAGATCGCGAAACCCTGTGTTGGTCCATTGCATGTAAGCTATTTTCTCAGTAACAAACTTCCGAAACATAAAAACAACCTGGTATTCATCCCAGATGCATCCATGGCGCGCCTCGCTGCGTCCATATTACCCGTGCAGGAGCTTAGACCCCTGCTAAGTGAGATTAGACATCAAGATATCTCAGAAGACCAACTCCTCTAGCCAAGTATCCAAAATGCTCTCGACTATTTTGGCAACACTCGTAGAACGTATCGGGCACTTGAGACCAGCATGTATTCCGTCTTCAACAATCATCACCTCCTCGAGCCGAGATTCTACCCCCTCGAGCCGAGATTGCTCAGCTGGCCTCTGACCAGGAACCTTCAAGCTACACGGGGATGCAACTCAACTCACAGTCTTAGATTCGTTGGCAACCATCTATTGTTTCGAGTAGAGAGACCGCCTCTCCTCTTGTGGCAGGGCCTCGGCACTTGGTCGCATTGAAGTACTACAGAGCTGGTAAAATGCATACATCCAGACCGGTCATAGGTAGCTGTGACCCTTGTGGATTGGCCACCAACGACACAGCCATTGAGCTTTTCGCCCAGTGAACAATCGTCGCGAAATCCTGTCACTTGGGTTCTACCTTTGACCTCTCTTATCTTCTACGTACTCGCAGTCATAAGATCCAAGGAAGCATCCTCGGACGATGCATTCTTCGCCGTTCAGTACTGTGTGGACTGGTTGGAAGAGGTATTGTGCAAGCGATCACATTCGTATTAGCTGGACAAATATTCCTGCGTCATTAAGACCGAGCTGGCCTGTTGAATGCTGTAAAGATCTGACGATTGACACTTGTTTGTTCGTGCCATGAGTTCGAGTGAGTCGAGATGCTTCTGATCGTTTTCGACAAGATGTTGTTACTATCTATGGATCTCAAGAGGTGAAGTTCCAGTTCGGCGGGGTGATCGTCTCTTGGGGAACTTCGATGAGGTGATCTGATAAGCAGAGCTGCAGAGATCTATGCTGACGACCGGAATTCACAACGCTATATCTGTTACTGTCAGACGGTTGATCTTGGCTTTCATTGGGTTCTATTTTGGCTCTGCTAACTAGTATGCCATGCTCTGGCAGTATTCACAAATGGGCACTTCAATATTTGTTTGTTGATCGAATTTGATGCAACAGCTACAGATCAGGATATCTGTACATGTTACAAGGGCAACATGCCAGCTGATCAATGTTGTAGATGCTGGGTGGGTACTGTCAGCCCCCGACTGAGTAGAAGCTATTCCAGTAGTATACCATCGCCCAAGAAGCAGAGATCTGCAAACATGGCCTATACCGACATTGGACATAGTGCCAGTCTGTCGCTCTGCCGCGGAAGAACCAACGACATCTTATCCTGTGACGACTATATCCCCGGATTGACAAGACAAAGGTCATGTTGACTTTACTCCCATGATGGGACTGTCATCCGTCTTGTCAGATTGCAGTATCTGGCCACTATATGAGATACTGACCCAGCGTTGAGGTCAATGGCATGGTTCCCCGAGTATTACAGCCTGCAATATGCTCCTGCCAGGCCACAGATACAAACGACATATCGTCTGTCCCAGAGAGAAGCATTCCATCGCTAAGCGTCGCTCTCTGATCAATCGATTCAGAACAATCATTCGATCGTAAGTTGCAAGACTCACAGCCCAGATTGAGTGTCGGTACTAATGGAATGAAAGTTTTGTCAAGGATATTGCAGAGCTCGACGCACCTGTTGTGCCGCAAATCCATTTCCACACTTGAAAGACATCTACCTGAGTCTTTTCGAAAGGCATCGTAGACAGGACGGGAACTGAACCATGATTGCAGAGATACAAACAGAACGAGGAAGAGAACAGGAGACGAACTTCAAGATTGTCATTTCAAGCAGTGCCTACCGGCGCTCTTCTTCAACAAGCAGTCTGTCAAGCTCGAAGAGCAACAAGGATCTGAAACGTGCTGCGAGCAAACCGCGACAAGTCGAGGCTATGGTCTCAAAGGAGCAGATTGGAGGGTCCTAAGGAGTTCGGACTGGTCGTGTGCTATACCTTACGACCACTGCTTCCGGTCATGCTGATATTGCCATGTTTACAGCTGCTCGTCTGCCGGCAGGGTTTTTCTTACATGTCTAACATAAGTTGATGCATTAATTCAGTTCAATTCCTTCCATCATAGTTCCGATCGTTGACCGAACACCTTCTCTGGAATAGAATCAGATTGCCAATCCTTGAACCGCAATCGTTGCGTACCAATGAGCTGGTTCGAGCAGGGTGTTTAATAGTAAAAATCATAATAGAGAGGTGATTGGACTAGGTTGATGTTGTTGTTGCTAAATCGGGAACAGCACAGTTCCCGCAATTGGACCGGCACATCACGTGCCAAGCGCTCCCCGTAAATTCCAAGCGCGTGTTGGTCC
>Ga0058703_1000061_pt1 | contig 19406 bp, 19 predicted proteins | sample AgamicMgMae_FD_83782 | JGI IMG/M metagenome (GOLD analysis project Ga0058703, IMG submission 83782) | Agave microbial communities from Guanajuato, Mexico - Mg.Ma.e | ecosystem: Host-associated > Plants > Phyllosphere > Phylloplane/Leaf | place: Guanajuato, Mexico | collected 2012-06-04
GATGAATGCTATCTATTATGCACAACGAGCGGTTCACTTGTGTCCGCTGTGCCGGATGATAGTGAGTCTATAGCAAAACTAGTAGATCTTGTGAGGTAGTCGATTTGTTCACGGAACATCTCGATGATACAAACATGAATTCCGCGCCTGAAGATCAAGGGTCAATCTAATTTTGTTCTGATAGCAACGAGATGAGTTCGAGTTCCACGCATATTTATTGTTGCGGAGCCTGGTTTTAGATAAGTAGGACCACGACTCGTGCACATAATCATTCCGCATGATTTAATCAGGGATCTGTTCATCAGTATCTTATCCAGCCTCGCAGTGGCTCCGTTGGCACTCAGGGAGGATCAAATACTTGTCGTACTCACTCCTCACAACGGCCGGTCTCGCTTGTGCAAAAAACGCCATCAAATGTCACTAGTACGGTAGACATAACGAGTCAAGTTAGCGGATGCAGTAAGGTACAGTGCAGGATGTGCAGAACAGAACCGAAATTCGCTCCCCACAAACGAGTTTTAGTGCAGTCGGGGTGCTTGGACACCTTTCCTTGCACAGTCTAGTAAATTGTGCCAAATAACAAGCGCACCAGTGATAGTCCAGGATCATGGACGAAATCAGGAGTAAGATCAACCTAGGCTAGACGTGCATGGAGCCGTCGACGAGCGCGGCCTGCCACCACAAAGTTTAACCAGCCGGTTTGTGTTGTCTTTGTCTTGTGCTGGACCTGTTACTACCCACGACAGGACCGATACTGCACCCATCGGAGACGCAATACTGCAACTCAGTGGCAGCATCGCTGTCGCTATCTCTCTCTTACTCGTCGCTCTCTGACCGGACCTCTACACTCATTTACTCTGCCAGATCTCAACTCCTCGGAGAGTTGTTCTACAGTACCAGAACGAAGTAGGGCTGTGCAGACAGACAACGAACGACCCTGATCCGCGACCACTTCAGTCTACCAATCACTCCACCCCGGTCTACCGCAGACGTACGAATACAGCAGTGAGCCGCCTCTTTGACTAGGTACAAACCTACCCTGTTCTTCTTCCAACCACGCACGCCCAGAGTCCAACCCTCCTGCACATTCGTTCCCTCGCTCCGACTCGAGATCTTCCGGTCCATATAGATCTAACCAACGGCTCGTCTTGTCTCTGCGCGTGAAGTCTGCCCGAGAACCGTTGCGCTCCACCGTCTGCCAGCGCCGCTCGCTCATTTCACCGTGCAACCTTCTCTACACCCAAGAGCGCGCGCTTGTTCGCCCGTTGTCAACGAGGGGTAACGCGACAACCACAGAGTTCTCAGATCCAGCTCACATTCTCCAATTCTTTTTGCGATTTGACGACCGGACTCGAACCAGACATGGTATGATTGCGCACGAGGAGGAATAATAATAAAATATCAATATCGAGTAACGACATCTCACGATGCTACGACCGGCTACTCCGCTATCGATTCTGTACCTAATCGCATTCGTACTGTTACTGCTCAGTACCATTTCCACCCCCATAATCAAGGCTATTCCTCTCGCAACCCACGATGGCATCGACTACGGCGTTTTCGGAGCGTGCAAGGGCAACGAGTGTACCGGAATCAAGATTGGTTATCCACAACGTCCTTTTGGCTCCGACGAAGATGGCGACTTTACTCTTTCGCCAGACGCGAGACACGCTCTTTCGAGCATCCTTATCGTACACCCAGTAGCCGCCTTTCTGACCTTGGTCTGCTTCATCCTCGCAGTCGCAGCCCACTTTCACTCGCCAGCGCATTCACCGCGCTATCTGCTCGCACTTCTGATCCTGTCTTTCCCTACCCTCTTGGTCACGCTACTGGCTTTCTTGGTCGACATTCTGCTGTTTGTACCGCATGTGCAATGGGGAGGATGGATTGTACTGGCCGCGACCGTTCTAATCGTCGCCTCGGGAGTTGTCACATGCGCAATGAGAAGAACCTTGGTATCGCGTAAGGCGCGCAAGAAGAGGATTGCGGAGAACTCGGAAATGAATGGAGACAACTACTATGCCAATCGCGACATGCCGCGCCTTGCTTCCGATCACGTTGGATTACCAAGAGCAGACAGCCCACCTCCTATGCATGATCCGAAGTTACCGCAATTTGCGACTTTTGAATCCCCCTCGGAGCAGAGAAAGACGTCCGATGACCGAGAGCCGCTCAACCCGCGGACACCATCTGTACGAAGCGTCAGCACCAATGGTACAAGGAGAATTCCTCTCGCAGGTGGTGCGGATGCCCCGCCTATGCCTGGTTACGAGAATGGTGTAAATGGTGCAATGCAAGATCGGGGTCCCCAAAGAGATCAGTTCAATAACCCACCTCCAGAACAGTACGGTGGTCCGCTTCCGCCAAATGCGATCGCGATGGGGGCTGGTCTTCCGCCACCTGGTTTAAGACACCACAAATCTCGAGGCTCCATGAACAGCGACCATTCGAACAGATCCTATCAGTCAAGCGGCTCTAGGGGTGCACCACCTGGTTACAGAGGAAGAGGCGGTGGGCCTGGACCGCAAAGAGGTGGCTACCCGGGTCCACAAAGAGGAGGATTTGGCCCTGGTGCCCGCGGAGGTTACGGTGCTCCACCACGCGGTGGAATGGGTCAAGGACCATACCGAGGTGGCCCACAAGGCGGTCCACGAGGCGGTCCGCAAGGCATGAGAGGCGGTCCCGGTCCACGAGGAGGTGCGATGATGATGATGAACAGAACTCCTTCCGACCCGGCGCCTCCTGATTACGACATTGACAACTACTATGGAAGTATACCAGATGCTATGCCGCCTGCTGTTGCCATGGGATCCGCGGTATCTCGTACACATTCTCCCGCTCCAGCTTCTAGAGAGCCAATCGGACAAGCGATCGAGATGGACGAACGTAACGGCATTGCCTCGCCTCCTATGAACCCGCAGAATGGCTTCGGACTTCGCGACAGCGACGGAGATGTTGCTGGTATTGTCGCATTACAGCAAGCAAGGAACAGTCCTGGACCGGACCAACCTCGTCCAGGTGTCGAACGCTCCATGACCCCTTCAAGTCAATACTCGAATGACCGCAGGACGGATCTACCGTGAGTGATCAACGATGTCAGACTATGAATGCTTCCACTAACACCATTATAGGCCAACTGTTTACGCCCCACCACGTCTGAATTGGAACCCCAACCCCTCCCCTCTAGGCAACGCCGCTCCACAACCACAACATCCTGCCCACCGCCGCACAAATAGCGACCACTACTACGAAGACGTCGACCCACGCTTCGCAAACGACGAGCCCCTCCCCGCAATCGCCGCCGCTGCACCTCCTTCGCCCGTCCCCATGGCCCTCCAGCCGGGCGCCAACCTCAACCGCTTCAACTCACCGCAACACCTCCATCCCCACGGCCACGGCCACGGCCACGGCCACGGCCACGACTTTGGGCCTGCAACAGGCTCTTCCTCTGAACCCTCTCTCCCTCGCGCCGCCGACAGCTACGAGAACATCCCCGAAGGCGCACGCTCACCAGCCGGTTCCGACGCGAGCCACTTTACCTCGATCTCGCAACGAGGCGTAAACCCCAACTGGCGCCCCGTAGGCGGACCAAGCCCAATGGGCCCAGGCGGTCCAGGACCAATGGGACCACCTCGCCATCAGGGTCCACGACGCGACGATATCATCCTCGGCGCAAACCCTGACTTCGCGTTACCGGGCATGCAAATGGCGAGGCCGACGAGAGGGCGCGGCGGGCCTATGCGCGGTGGCATGAGAGGTGCCCCGAGCGGCATGAGTATGGGACCTATGGGCGTTGGTCCCAACGGTATGGGCATGGAGGGTCCTGGCGGCATGAGTGGGAACGGAAGGTATCCTACTGATATCTAGACGGTGATGACTTTGCTTTCTTGATGGATTCTTGACCTTTTTTTTTCTTCTTCTTTTCTTGGACCTGGGCGGGTCCCCCCCTTTTTTTTTGGAGTGTTGTGTACAGGGCGGATATTCCGCTTAGTTGTCGTCCGTCTGCTTCTGCTGAATTTGAGCCAAGAGGCGCACAGAGGGTTGCAGAACAATCCCGTTATGATTCTTGGTCCTGGCTATGGACGTTGCAGATGGTACATTGTTCTACACTGCCACTTTGTAGATACTCATTGTCTATACATTTTATTTTCTTCTCATTCATTCAATTCACAAACTCGGCGTGTGTGAGTGTACTGCTGTTTGCTTGCCCCATGCTCGACATCTACCTGAATTCATCCCAAGTCATGGAGTACCGTGGTTTCCGACTTACTATGCCTGCCGCTTCAATGTCTTTCCCAATCACCGAGACAACAAAATCAACACTGCCAGAGCTCACATGTTATAGTTTTCAATCTCAGCCGTCAAGAAGCTAGAAGAGCTATTCGTGGTAGCTCTTCTTGTCTTGTGTTTTCTAAATGTGCTATTACTGAAGGATGGATAGCATCAAAACGGGTAGCGTCAAACCAAAGTGAGTCTTTACCTCATTATGCTCGTATCGATGCTTTGAACGTCGATCACGAATACAAAAGACATTGGGTACTGCCTAAGAGTTATCTAAGTCACGATGGTTGATCTGTCGTCGTACGCAGCAGTAGGATGGGTAATGTGCAACGATGTGTATGAAGATGCTTGTAGACTCGAGACCAAGTCTGTATTGTTCCGCTCCAGTGGTCGGCATGGGTTGATGAGCTGATCACTTCGAAGGAACCAACGATGACTCGGTCATGGATGGTGTGGACTATTTTTCGACATCGATTCATGAGAGAGATTGTATGCCGACTGATGCTGTTGAGATCCATTTGATGCTTTGTTGTGCTGCTTGCAAGGCCGGATGTAGTAACCCCATTCGACGAAGAGATGAAAACGCAGGCCGTAGCGGGGTATCGCGCCATTGATCACTACTCTTCATGCAATCGCTACAGAGTAGTGCTATACTGGGGTCGTATCGAGGAGATTAATCAACAACTTGTATCTTTAGGTTCGAGCAGTGATAGGGGAGTGGTAAGATGAGCTGATTGAAGAGTGACAATTCATTACGGAATATGCAAACGCGATTGAAGGGGTAACGAAGTGATAGCAGAGAGAGATCAATCTCAATTGGGGAGAGGAGTACCTACAAGCGACGGAACCGATGGAAGCCGCAGAAAGGGCAGCGAAGAATATTGACCTGTCATGGAGACCCGCGTCAGGGTTGACCTGAACCCATCGTTACAATCAATCACCATCCTTGTTCACGATATACCAACATGCGCAACGGAACATCATGTTGTCGTGAGATGATTTCTTTTTGCCATTTCATCTGCATAGCGCAGTGCCAGAAAAGGAAAAGGTTTGATTTCCCTCAATAACTCCATGTGATTTTCGAAGTCCATCCACAACCACAGAACCCCCTTCCGTCAAATGCCAATCAACGATAATTTCCACTGGCATACGACCATCGATCATCATCCTTCCCGATTCCAAACAAACAAAATCACCTCATTCCGTCCTCTGTGTCATGCTCGTTCGATGAAGTTGCTGCAAGGGTTCGAAAATTTGCGAAGAGGTTGACGAATCGTTTATGCGGAGGAAGTCGATGGGCCGCGAGCGCCCTTTGGTGCGCCTGACTGGAAGCCGTTGCTGAACTTGCGGCTGATGTGCTTGAGAGTCCTCATGCGGCCGGTACCGGTGGTCTTTCTTCTCTTGGCCTTCTCACCCCAGTTGTCTGTCGTGGTATTAGTATGGATGATCAAGGAAGTAATCGGAGAGGCGGTGAGAGAGTAGTCGTTCTCTGGTCGGAAAGCGCTGTGCGACGGTGTTGATAGGTAGGATTATAAGAATGTACATCTTCTGATGCTCTTGCTTGGGTATCCGCAGTTGGAGCATGTGTGCTTCTGGACGTGGAGGGATCGGCTGCCTGTAATAGCGACAGTCAGCAGTTGCTCATGACATGCCATTGAAAGTGTCCTCCTCTTGTTGTTTCGCATCTTTGACAGTCCAGGATCATGGGTCGCACATACCGCAGCGTCTGCACAGAACGTGCGTCTTGTTGTGGCGTTTACCGAAGGACGAGGTACCCTTAGCTGTTGTCGAATGTCAGTATCGTACTCGATATGCGCATTCCATGGATAGACGAACTCATTTTGGCGGTGCTGTGTCGTTGATCGTTAAACTGATTGTCGTCGTCGACTTGGACTTTGCGGTTGACAACTTTTCGTGAGACGCCGGAGCTCGGTCAAACGTATTTCTCCGTGTCGCTTAGCGGCGGGAACGGGCCAGGCCGACGACTTCGATTGCCAAGACTTAACTCTGAGCTGACTCTGAGCTTCGTGTTGAGAATTGCAGAGGCACATATGACGCATCGCCTTATACTATTGTACAACGCTATTATTCAGTTGAGTCGCTGTGTGTGCAATAGAATACTTCTACCACGACATAAGCCACTGGTCTTCGTGCAGCATGATTCACGGAGTCTGGTCGATTATACATGACTTGGGACAGGCCATGGACATGAGGCTCGCCCGATTCTCTACGCATCTGCCCCGTATAGTCTCTAGTATGGAACTCAGCACACTTCAAGCGTATTTCCAGTACCCATCAGGATGGATTAGGACTTGCACGATCTATACCATCAATCTGGACCCCGTCAGATTCATCACATCACGCGCATGATGCAAGGCTGCAGGTACAGTCGAAACTTCCCGCAAGCTTTTGTCCCTCACTGCTTCCCTCACTACCATGCATATTTGACGCTGGCCACAAAAGTCGGCTTAGAAGACCTCTTAACAGAAGCGGCGACTGCATAGTACTTCCCTTCAGGCCCTTAGAATGTGCAAAGTAGGTTCTTTCATACTTCACGATGTTCGAAGCGCCAATCCTTTGGAATGACAGCCACACAAAACATGCTCAAACTCCATCGCCATTAGTCAATATTTGTTCTATATTCAATAGTTCATCTACAAGGTTAGTTGAGGAACCACATTTCAGATCAGGTACGGAGCCAATTCGCTACATCATCCAGTTCATTCGTTCCATCAAGCATGGAACTTCCATTTTCGTCGACTGCCCTATAACCTTATGCATGGCATCCTTCTATTGGCTTCGGTATGCAAGCAATACAACTAGTTCGATCGCGAAGTTTTCACGTCTAGATCCATTTCTGCTCTTTCGTGTTCCTTGACGTTCCCCAAGATATATACCTTCCGATCGTTTTCTGGTCCTTGCTCTCATCGAATCGATAGCAAGATCTATACTCCAAAAACACCACGATGCATCTTACCAAAGTCTCAGCAGCGCTGGCCTTTACGGCTACAGCCTACGCCCTGCCGGCAACCACTAAGCCGGCTAAAGACACCGTAGGATTGCTAATTCACAACCTCCACGGTAGCGACATCTACATCTCTGGCGACTGGTCCGCTGAAGACAGAGCTCAGTATGGTAGCCAGCGCATGCCAAATCAATCACATATCCTCTCGAACGGCAGCTCAGTTTTCATGCAAGCATTCCCCAACACTTCGCCGAAATACTACTTCGGCACGACACCGAATGAAGCCAACGAGTTCGTCGGCAACAAGCGCGACTCGGATACTGTCTTTGAAGCGACATTCGTCGATGACAAGGGAAAGACCTTCTACGACGTCGACGTTGAGCGGGGCTTCTCCGTACCAGTCTGGTGCCACGGATCACAGGAGGAATGGAAGGACGGAAAGGGCTGCGAGGGCGACATCCTATCCACTTGCCCAGAGAAGCTGCAGCACATGGACAAGAACGGTTCCATCGACCAGTGTCTGAGCGAGTCGACCACAGTGGACATCAAGCGCAGACGCAAGTTCTGTCCAAGAGCGTATGTCGTCTTTGACGACAGCGAGTGGGGTGTCAAGGGTATCAATGCTACGGCGTCGAGTTGTGAGTTTGCATAGTCATTTCATCACTGTTTGCTGGATAACTGATGGTTGTAGTCATTACGTGCACGATCTTGAATCCCAAGAACTCAACGAGGACTGCTCGCTTGCGGCCAGTCGATGCATGATTGTGATTGGATGGGAAGCAAGTCGGGCGTCCAACTGGTACGACAGATCGACGAAGAGATCATTGATATGACATGATGCATCAATCACAGGCTGGTTCACACATTTGGCGTTGTACGATAGATTGTTGCACTACTGGGTTGACTTGGGTTGTACGATAAATTGGTAGAAAGTTTTGGCTTCATTGAAAAGTTTGGTATCTACTGTTTCCGTCGAGAATGTTGACCGCTAACTCTTACTACGCTATCGACTCATTGTCCAGTCCATTACCGTCTTGTCAAGTCCCTATCATATTGTCCTTCAAAGTGGGATGCAGCTTTGTGCAAGGCTCTGACAATGCTTGTATGTCTGTTCACTCATCCTTGCAGCTAGTAGTTGCAGCAGCGACTGAGACCGTAATGCTAGAACTGGTTGACACAGCGGAGACCGAGACAGCACTGCTATTGCCAGCTGCGGTAGCGACAGAGAGAGCAGCACTGGTATTGGTGTAGCCGTATGGATGAGCATGCATCGGGCGTCCAGTGATTGTGGTCAGCGTGGTGAATACGTCAAAGTCTGGCTCATCGGTAGGAGCGTCGACACAAGAACCACTTTGGCAACCAGCACCGCAGTGAGCAGCTGTGTTGCCGCAGTAGCCAAAAGCCGAGCAACAGGCCTCCGCAGTCGAGTTTCCGCAGAGCGTGTTGTTGTTCTTGATACCGCAACGGCCGTTGGTGGAGTAGACGATCTTATAGTTGGCAGTGGATGGCCGAACCACAGTATAGTTGCCCTGACGCTTGGTGGTGGTGCATGAGGTGCACCATCCATCCGAGCTGCAGCAACCGCCGAATGGACCAGAGGCGTCGCAAGTGGCGCCCTCCCAGTCACAGCCACAGCGGCCATCCATGCGAGGGCCAGTGGAAGCGCAGTAGTTCAACTGACGAACAAATTTCTCGTCGTTGCAGCTGTTGCAATATCTGTCGTTGTTAGTGTATGGTACTTGCATTGCACGGCGAGGACTTACCCGTCAATGCTGCAACATCCACCAAATGGACCAGATGGGTTGCAAGTAGCACCCTCCCAGTCACAACCGCAGCGACCATCCATACGAGGTCCGGTAGAAGCGCAATATCCATATCCACGCGAGAGAACTGGCAAGTGTTTGTCGATCATGTCGGCATCAGCTTTGACGTGAGACTGAAGAACCTGGGCGTTGGTGGTGACGGGACCGCAGCTGTAGTCGTCAGTAAACAGTCTTGCTGGTTGGTCTCTCATACTCACATGTTGTCAGGAAGGCAGACGTGTCCCTGAGGACAACCATCGAATTTGCTTGTGGCATGGTCACACCCGCGAGTGACTTGAGCTGAGGTCAAACCAGCGGACAGCAGGAAGACTAAACTGGCCAGAACGAAGAAAAGAAGACGGCCCATTGTGTCAAATGCAGAAGGAAGCAATAAGGAGAGTTTTGGACTGCTGATGGTGTTGGAAGAAGACTGTCGCAAGACCAAGAGTGTTGCAGACGTGGTGGTGAAATTCCGAAGAAGAAGAAGGAGCTGTGAAGGACAGAAAAGTTATACTTCCTTGAAATACCGCCTACCTCTTGCGCGTCACGACGTGTGTATTAGAGCACGTGTTGGAGACCGAGCTCAAGTGAATGTGAAGTAATGGGTGTGTAAATGTGAAGAAGTGGACTTTCCAGATGCGGACGGTGGTGATGTTGACGACTTGGTAGGCATTTAGTAAGGGTATAGACAAACCCGCTGTCTGTCCTGTTACATACAATGGCGACGACTGGTTCGAGGTCATGATAGCAGAATACTGACGATGATAACGTAGTGTCCTCACACATCCAGGTTGTGGAATGAGGCGCGGTAGGATGACATTCTTGTATGAATAGATTTTCTCCAGAGAACATGGTTCTCAAATGACAAGTGGCCATCCTTCACGGACCAATTTTCTGCTCCAAGTTTCGTAGTGATCTTCTTTAGTTGATCCTTCTGGTATACAAAAAGAACGATCGAGTTGTGGATAAGGTGCAAAAACGATACTGAAGTCACGGAGTGTCGATACCGTATCGCTTTCTGAACTCTAATCGTGTCTTGCCTTGCGAAAAGCCAAATCAAGCCATTCTACTTTTCTATCAATGTGAAAGACCAAAAGGTACGATGACCCGAGTAAGAGTTGGCAATGAACTTGGACATATCAATAAAATAAACTTGATCGATGGTTACGCGAGGGTTCAATGCTGCGATTGATGTTGTTATATCCGTTCGTGTCAAACAAGACTAGCTCGATGACGTTGCATGGCAGCGGCTCAAGTCCAATTCACGGTTCCGTCGTTTCTCGGGTGCAGTGCACGTTCTCGTTCTCGTCACTACTGACTACTGATTGAGGATCTCGGCCAAGATTCATCAACCATTACTTGAAATACTTTGACGCGATGGATTTGAACATCGTATCGATGTAGAGCATTGATCACATTGATCCGAAACCAGACAGCAAAGGATCCTTGCGTATCGCGACAATGGCGGCCTCCAGGAACTCAGAAGCGACTCCCCTTCTCGCCGACGCCCAAGCCCAGGGTGCCTCAAGGTCACCCATGCGTGTACCAACACCCTCAAAACCGCATCGCAGCGTGACTTTCAACCCTACGATAGACACAAATAGCCCACCGAAACGAAGGCCTGTATTTCCGACCAGTCAAGCACAGTCTGCCACTTCGGTCAATACCTTGCAAAGCTCATCCCGCGATGGCGGCCAACCCATGCTGTCAGCTCTCAACAGCAAACTCAGACGAAGAAATAGTCAGGGAGCGCCATTGATATTACCTGCTGCCATTCCCGCTTCCAAAATTGGGCCCCAACGAACAACAAGGACCGCTCAGAAACTAAAGCTTCTGCCCAACCCGGAGCAAGACGACGAAGAGGTGGATGAGGAAAGTGGCAGGGAAGTATACTCTCAATTCACCAGGATCAAAGATCCCACTGCCAGGAGAGATGCCGCACGACTTGGAAAAGATGATCGCATAAAGCTTCCGCGAGTCACGGCCTACTGCACAGCTGGGTCATATCGACTGGACGATCTGATGCGCTTTCTCAAAGGCCGAGGAAAATCAAGACAAGCCGTACCAAAACTCTTCGACGAATGCATTTACACTCCGTATCAATACAACAAGCCGAGCAAAAGAGAAGACGAACCGCCGGCCGAAGTACGGTCTACACCGCAGCGTAGATTCTCCGACAGTGCGATTGAGGTCGAGGAGCAATCGGAACGAAGGAGAGGAGATCTCATTGACTTACAGAACGAGACCGCCGCCTTCGACGACTCAAATGCGATTGGTGAATCTGCTACTGCCGAAGACGCAGCTCCTGTCGTTACGCCTACCACCGAGCGTCCTGACACACCCGACTTTGATACTTCTGTTCATATTCCCGAAGTCTTTCTGTTCGACTACGGTGTCGTCGTCATCTGGGGTATGAGCCTCAAGGAAGAGCAGCGGTTTCTGAAAGAGATGGCCAAGTTCGAGGTCGAAAAGCTGTCAAAAGACGACATCCAAGTCGAAAACTTCAACTTCTATTACACCAAGGAATATCAGGCAAGAATCTACAATGATTTCATCAGTTTGCGGGAGAAGAGGAACTACATGACCAAGTTGGCAATCAGTCACGCGCTGGCGCAGAGCACAAAGGTGAGATGACCACTATAATTTGAGGCGAACGCAAGTGCTAATCTCGTTGCAGACTTCTCTCTACGAGGATCTTGTTGACAACACAATCGATACCACCAAAGAGATCCCATCTCAGATCGCTTTGACCGGACGCGTGAATCTCACCAGGAAGCAGATTAACATGCAGATCGGCGAATTGTTCATCCTTCGTATCAACATCCATTTGCAGGGTTCGGTTCTGGACGCGCCAGAATTGATGTGGGCCGAACCGCAACTCGATCCAGTGTACCAGGCCGTTCGAAGCTATCTGGAGATGGATCAGAGAGTCTCGCTTCTGACAGAAAGACTTGATGTCATTGCCGATCTGCTTCAAGTACTCAAAGATCAACTGACGCACACACATGGCGAGTACCTCGAATGGATCGTCATTGTGTTGATTGCGGCCGAGGTACGTTGGACTATTTCTACCTTCCATACACTTTGCTAACACTCTTTAGATTATCGTTGCATGCATCAACATCGTTGTTGATTTGTACGCTGGCGAAGAATGAGATACTGGAGACGCAAATGTTAGATAGCGAGGCGTTCTTGTGTCAACCAGTCAGGCCCCCCTTTTCCACTAGGGTTGTGTATATTTACTAGAGACCTACCGTAATACAACAGAGATACCCATCGTACTGCAGACGTGCCACAGCATATAGTATCATGTATTCTGCTGGTACGATTCCATGCCGAGATGTGCTTGCGGTCATCCACCTTCCTCTATCGTGCTTTGGTCCAAGTCGGGCCCAGCAAAGCGATTATCGACAGTCTATCAATGTAATACTTATACTGTACCTACTACATCTTCCTATAATAAGCATCTATTTTTGAACAAAGACGACTTAATCGGTGGGGTCAGGCTTGTTGCTTTGACGGTTGGTGTTTGTGCACTGTGGCTCCACCGTCAATCATCCATCGTATCCGTTCCGCGTTGTAACATCACCCACATTGAAAGGAGCAGGTATACAAGCATATGCGCATGTTCGACAACAGGCTCCGATTTTGAGCTTTCCAATTCCCCTATACACTATACTTGAGCAATGAGCTTTTTGTTGCCAAGTAGCCCTTCAATGCCACCTCGATGAGCTGGAACTTGCTTGAGCGCTTCATCGAGTCCGAGCACTTCAACAAGGACCCCTCGTTGACGGTAGCATATCTCGCGTACGATCTTTGATTCCCTCAGGATACCAGTCGCTGACTATAACAAAGCCGCTATGCGAGCCATGTCGGAATCCAGTACATCCTCTGCTCGAGGCTTCGACAGTTCAGTTACGAGGAGATCGAGTTCTACCTCCCCCAGCTATGCCACCTCCTCATATCTGTCGACAACGAGTCTATGGCTCTCGAAGAGTTCATAATCGATCTATGTGAAGAATCTGTAAACGGTGCACTTCTCACATTCTGGCTATTCCAAACATATCTCCGCGACTTGTCAAATGTCCCTTATTCCAACGCCTTTCGGACATGTCGAAGGATATACAACAGGGTTCAACGCATCGTGTTTGGCGCCTCGGAGCCTGCGCGGAAAGAGAAGATCAATGACAATGTACTGCCAGTCACCGTGCTCTCAAGTCTCGTACTTGCGAGTATCGCAGCCCCATTCCTGCCAGCTCAAGCTGGCCCGCTAGCAATCGCACAAGCTCGGAAACCGCGACCTATAGAAGAGCTGATTACCGAAAATGTTCAGACGCAGAGGATACAGAGGAGTCACACTGTCTCGGGAGAGTCACCACGGGTCAGAACACAACCCGCAACAACTGGTGAACGCGGATCGAGACGGGGTGCGAGGCCCTCTGCGAATCGATCAAGCGTTGCCCTTGATGCGCTTGGAGACTCGCCATCGGCGTCGAGGAAGACTTCCAGGACACATGCGCCCCTCGCGGGATATCTCGACGCTAAGAATGTCGAGGCATCGTTAAGTTCTTCATCCCTACCGGATTACAAGTCTCCTGCCACAGCAACAACACTACCTCGAAGATCTGTTCCACCCCCGATTTCTCTAAGTGAATCACGTCGAGCATCGGAGATGAGTGTCCAAAGACGACACTCACATGTCGCCAAAGCAGTGACTCCAACCACATTATCACCAAGGCAGAAGATGCGCCTGCTTCGAACCAACTACTTTCGCAGTCAGACACAGTTCCTGACCGCACTGGAGGACATTTCGAATCGCTTAGTCGCAGTACCGAAACCCGCAAGGTTGAGCGCACTCCGAGCAGAGTTGGCCCTTATCGCGCAGGACTTGCCAGCTGAAGTAGACATCCCATTGATATGTCCAGCAACGCTCGAGAATGGCAAAGCAGGACGTAGTCGCCATCACCGCGTTGTTAGATTAAGTCCGGCTGAAGCTACCAGCTTGAATAGTGCAGAACGTGTACCATACTTGTTGATGCTCGAGGTTCTGCGAGAAGACTTCGATTTCGATCCGGACTCGCCTCAAAACATGGAACTCATCACAAACATGCTGGCTGAAAAAGCAAAACCAAAGCACAGATTGTTCGACATCACCAGCTCGAATCGGTATGCTCCGGTCGCTGCCCAACCTGATCCTCAGCACGACAGTGTGTTCGAGCCTGCTTTGGGTGATCTGGCAAGTCCAGCACTTCTCCAGGAAATTGAAGGCGAGGACATGCTGAGTAAAAGACCAAAGCCGGGTAGGACACTTACACCGGTCAATGGTGCAGGAATCAGGGAGTTGCCAAGATTATCAAGCGGAGTCAGCACCATATCCAGCAATGGTCATGGAACTCCACGTACATCAGATATTCCAGTGAGCAGATCGAGTAGTCCGGGAGGTCGCATGCTAGCTCAGACCATGGCACGCACACAATCCTCTGATCAGACCGACTTTACAGCACTCGCCACTCATATGAGAACCGCGTCTCAAATGCTTGCCCAACTCGAACTGAGCAGTGCGAAACGACCAAAGGCGGAGGTTGCTGCCATCAAAGCCAAGATCATCGCATCTATGCAGTCACTTGAAGAGCAGAGTTTCTACACTGAGGATGCGTCGCAGACTCCCAGTTTCGAGACGATAATGGCCAACGCCAATAATATTGCCGCGCAAGCAGAGCCAAGCGACCTCGAAGACCACTTGTCCGACACTGCCGACCCGGATCCAAATCTCAGCTCGGGCGCAGGAGCCGCACGAATGGAAAACGACATCAAGACAGGTGGTGTGCAACGAGCCGGTGACCGCGATGACCCCTCGGCAGCGACTTTCGGCGAAGCCTGGACCATGAAGAAAGAACGCATTCGACGCAGCTCACCATACGGCTGGATGAAGAACTGGGATCTAGTATCCGTGATCGTCAAAACGGGCGCCGACCTACGACAAGAAGCCTTCGCCTGCCAACTGATCGGCGTGTGCAGCAAGATCTGGACCGAAGCCAACACCGACGTCTGGGTGAAGAACATGCGCATCCTCGTGACAGGCGAATCCTCCGGCCTAATCGAAACGATCACAAACGGCGTGTCCCTGCACTCCCTAAAACGATCTCTAACCCTCGCCTCCATCGCCGCAGGCACGAACCCCAAAAAGCGCATCGCCACACTAAAAGACCACTTCCTCAAGACCTTCGGCGCAGAAACCAGCGCACCACACATCTCAGCATGCGAGAACTTTGCCCGCTCGCTCGCAGCCTACAGCGTGATCAGCTATGTCCTACAACTCAAAGACAGACACAACGGCAACATCCTCATCGATGACAAGGGTCATATCGTACACATAGATTTCGGCTTCATGCTGTCCAACTCGCCGGGAAGCATGGGTTTCGAAGCCGCGCCCTTCAAGCTCACGCTCGAATACGTCGAGGTGCTAGGTGGTGTCGAGGCGCCGCATTTCCGCCTCTTCGTCGAGCGCATGAAGGAGGCGTTTCAGGCTTTGAGGCGCGAGGCCGAGCGGATCATCGTGCTTGTTGAGCTCATGGGTCGTGAAAGCAGGATGCCTTGCTACGGAGGCGGATTGGCGGCCGTCGTGGCGGCGCTCAGGGCGAGATTCGTTCTTGATAAGAGTGAGAAGGAGGCGGCGGTTTTTGTTGAGGAGTTGGTTGCCAAGAGTGTTGGCAGTTATTACACTAGGCTGTGAGTATTCTTTTGTGTGAATCTGGACGAGGAGCTTTACTGACAGAGCACAGATATGATACTTTCCAGTATCGCACGCAGGGTATCTATTAGATCATTCCAAGGCCATCTGACGGAACATGGGATCTGTTGGATTTTGACAAGAATTGGCGGTAGGCTTGGATGTGGCTGGTCCACGCGCAGCAGATTTGGTACCTGAATGTCGCGTCCATATTGACTGTCTCTCACTACACATCTCAGTATGTAAGGTGTTAACGAGAGATCTTCATCGTGATTCAGAGCACAATTACTCGGTAGAAGATGTATATCGGGCAGAGTGCCCATTTCACGAAACACACACTCACGTTGCGCTATGATGAAGTAATCAAGAATTAAATTGGAACTTGTCGAGTGAACCCATAATTGAGCGCCCTCGGTCCACCAGGTGTAATAAGGAAACTATGATATGAAATACCGCTGTGCCAGTCCGCCGTCTCCTTTTGAAAGTAGGAAATATGAAAGAATAAGGAAATTGCTGAAGGAAACATCGTTCGTGCTGTTTCACACCCATTGCCACGCCAAGTCCGGTCCAGTTGGTATCTCCATGCATGATAGCGTTATGCCTTCGTAGCTGTTCATGTCCGTTTCAACGTATTCGAATGCCTGGACCATCTCTCCTTTGAACGCCTTTAGCGTGAGGATAAGCTGCACCAAGTACTATTGATCTATGAAGGAGTCAGCAAGAGAGGTCTATTGAATGTCGATCTGGGGACTCGTGCTTACGCAGGACTTACGCTACCGACTCTCGTGTCTCGCGATATCTGTACACCGCAGCTACAACGCCAACAGCGAGGGCAGTAATGCCACTATCGTACGCGTTAGTAAATTTACTCAAACAACAGGATGCAGGTACTTACGTGGCGCGACCCGGTCCTCCAAACAGGCCTACAAACCAAGTACCAAGGCCGAAGAATAGTCCTTTGATAGCGGCGAAGATACTCTGTTCTGACTGTTCCTCAACCTCCATGGACTCGAATTTGGGAGCATCCGACTTTACAGTCTCGTCTCGCGACTCGTTCACGCGTTGGATCTCCTTTGCTGGCTCGGAGGTAGCGAATGGAAATGGTTGAAATCGGTCCTCTTCTACAGTATCAGACTCCCTCATATCTGGAGTCATCGGCGGAGTCAGCAACTCGATCGGTCCGGTGTGAGAAGGCATGTGCTTGTGCGAGTGCTTGTGGACATGGTGGGTTGATGTGCTCTGTTGTTCAAATCGATCATTTGAAAGTTTGTCAAGCTTACCATCACGTTCCGCAGCAGCAGTAGCCAAGATAGAAGCAAAGTCGTTGGAGGAATCGCACTTTTCAGGCTTCGAACTCTCCATGTCTTCCTCTGTTTCATTGATTGCACCAAGCGTATTCGCAGACCCGTGGCTAGCGTTGCTGAAGGAGCGGGCCAGTGATTTCGACTCCCGAGAAGAATGACTTGGAGAATAGGGAACAGCGGCGGTTTCCTCGTCTTCGTGTCTGAGCGATGCACGACGAAGATGCTGCATGATAGCAGCTTGATCAGTTGGTAGCTTCTCCAAGACCACATCATCAGTGCGATCCTGCGAGCGCGAGGATCGGCGAGCAGAGTGCAACTGATCATTTTCTGAGTTCATCGTCTCATGGTGGAGAAGTGGTGCAATGTTGTCGTCGGTGGCGGTTGCAAGATTCATTGGCGGGGTTTCGTGTTTCAAGAGAGGAGAGCTTTGCTCGAACTGCTCGACAGCAGGCGCTCTAGGTGATGTTTCATGCCTCATAAGAGGTACACCGTCATCTTCATCGATGTCTGCGGCCTTATTGTGTTTCTCGTCCTCGCCATAGTGAGATGGCTCATCGTCCATTGTCTCCTCTTCAGGTTCCGCTTGAGAAGTTGGCAGGGTAACCTCGTGTGCGAGTAAAGGCGCATCATCATCTTCGATGCTGTCAGTTGAGGCGGGAACAGCTGCGTCATCAGCACCAGCGCCGGCGTCAGTATCGACGTTCATTTGGGTCTCATGACGGAGGAGCGGTGCGGCTGCCGGGGTCGCGGCCTCTGCAACTGCTTGGGGGACGGCTGCGATATCGATGAACTGGGTAGGAACGGGTTGTTCGGTCTGCTGGGATGGTGCGGTTGGCTCTAGTTGCTCCACTGGTTTGGACTGTAGAATCGGCTTTGGTTGCTCGACCGACCTTGAAGGCTCGACTGTTGTGTGTTGCTCGACTGGCTTTGGCTCTGCAATTGGAATTGATGACTCGACCAATTTTGGCTCTTCGACTGGCAGTGAGACTTCGTCCGGCTTAGGTTGCTCGACTGGCTTGGGTTGCTCGACAGGTTTTGGTTGCTCCACGGGCTTTAACTCTTCAACCGTCTTTGACTCTTCGACGGACTTTTCCTTCTGCTCAGTAGGCACAGGCATGACAGAATCTTGTCTCGGAGGCTCAACGTTGATCAGGTTGTTGCGATTACCCATTCCATCGTCAACTGTACTGATGTTAGTGGAGGAATACTGGTTGATTGAGATCAACTGACCAATCTGCTTGCTCTCATCCAAGGCCCACCAATCTCCAGAACCCAGCCTGAACTTGTACTGGTGTTGACCTTGTTCCGTCTCGAACTCCTTGTGAAAATCATACTGTCCATCCTCCTTCTGCGTAAAGTCCATCTCGACTGGCTCCCATTGTGGTTCACTCATGGATGAGATGACATAGACTGGAGGGCATAAGCCCGCAGAGCTGTAGGATAGCAGAACGTGTGACTTCATTTTCGATTTGTCGGTGTCTTTAGAACGAGAATGTGGGAGTGGTCCGATCCAAGAAGGTTTGGTTGAAAGCTGACGAAGAGGTTGCTGAGTGAGTAGAGAAGGAGCGGCGGTGATTGGAGCCGTTCGTGGACGATCTGGAAAGGAAGACATTCGGTCAGCACTCATCTGATTGAAGTTCGAGCAGTTCCAAGGTATTGGAAAAAGTGCAGGGTTGTAGGATCTGGTTGTAGGACAAGAACTTTGATGCGTAGAGAGAAGCACGTTCAATTGAGGAACAGCGAGAGGACTGTGAAGAGCCGTGGAAGGACAAAGGTTGTAGTCTTGGTTTCAAGCCGAGTAACAAGGCATAACAGGGGTATTCAAGGTAAGGAAGTCGCGATGGGTTAGTCTCACTTACACTTTGGACAGAAAGAAATGTCGGTTTTGGCTGATGATGCTGTTGATGACTCTACAGTCGCGACAGGCTGTGTGTGGTGCAGTACACTATTTCTGATATGGATGTAAAGGTGCCAGAATGCTTGCCTGCTAGCAGACTAGGCTGTAATGGTGGGTTGAGGGTGAAGGTGAATTAGGTATGGTGGGGATGGTATACAAAAAAGCTGGGGAAAGTGTAACCCGAGGAATAAAAGCGCGTGTACACGGCAGTCGCAGTTTGGCAGAATCCGGAGAAGGAAATTAATAAAGGATGTTGATAGTTTGTGTTGCAAAGAACGATGGAAAAGTGAGATGCAATAGTCGAATCGGTAGCGCGATGCTGAACAGACCTCCTGTGCCTGTAGCCAAAGAAAAGTTGGTTGACGTGATGCAGGATGGGGCAGCCGCTGGATTGTTATATCCCAACCTCAACCATCGACAATGTGCC
>Ga0058703_1000063_pt1 | contig 19299 bp, 14 predicted proteins | sample AgamicMgMae_FD_83782 | JGI IMG/M metagenome (GOLD analysis project Ga0058703, IMG submission 83782) | Agave microbial communities from Guanajuato, Mexico - Mg.Ma.e | ecosystem: Host-associated > Plants > Phyllosphere > Phylloplane/Leaf | place: Guanajuato, Mexico | collected 2012-06-04
CGAACGACAATCGACATGCGCTTCCTCTTACTGGAGAATTCGACTACGTTGAGAATCTCGTACTCTTCGACCACTGGTTCCGAACCACTGCCGGCGGGGAATGTCTTGAGCGACAAGGTACCAGAGTCGCGGTTGATGACCAGGTAATCAAGTTCTTGTGCCGCTCTGATCAATGCCAATTCGTCAGGAGATGAAGCCTGAAACTCGATCGAGCCATCATCTTGCTTTTCGGGAAGCGCCGTGTGACACAAGGCCATCGACAGAAGAAGCATTCGTGCCTTGCGAGCAAAGACTGTCAAAGGTCTGCGCTGAATATATCGAATCATTGCTTTTGTACTGAGTTCGGGCTGCACCTTTTCCGGCCTAGCAGTCGATTGCCAGCCTGAAGTGGACTTGCGAGGAAGCATACCAGGTTGCGGCTCGTCTTCATTCGGAGTGATATCTCCAGCTTTTGGCGAGGGCATGACCGAGAGTGATGCTCTGACAGGCTTCTTACCCTTGTTTCTGGGTTTCCTCTTTTTGTGTACCAGCCGTTCTTCGTCCTCTCCGTCCTGCTGCAAATCCACGTCGTGCAGCCAGGCAGTGCCGGCGACGCTCAGTTTTCTGAACTTCATCACGTTCTCAGTCAATGTTCCGGTTTTGTCAGAAAAGACATAATCAATCTGACCAAGTTCCTCGTTGATTGTCGAAGTCCTGGCCTCGAATGGCGTGTTTGAAACTTCATCATACATGTCAATGTCGTTAAGCATCAACATCTGCACGAAGTGGACAATCTCCAATGAAACGTAAAGAGACAAAGGAATCATCGTGTTGAACATGATGATGAAGCTGACCAGGATAGGGAAAAAAGCAACCGTCGCATCGATAAGATACCAAGACTTCGATTCCGTCTGGTTTCTCCAGACTTGGTAGGCGATTGTGTTGAAGAGGGAAAGAGCAATGACAAAGATGACGATAATAATGACAACCTTGTTGACCTTGGCTTGCATCGCTGGAGCTTTGATACGGGGGTTCTTGTTGGCGTTCATGCGTATCTTACATTCCTCTCCAGAGTAAATGACCATGCCTACGGCTTCTGGTGTGTTGCGCAGAATACTACCACGATAGATGATTTCGTTGTTGGTGAGCGGTGCAGTCTGGTTTCCAAGAGTTGCTCTTCCTTCGAAATTGTACAGGTCCAGGTTGGGGTCTTCAACTACAAGGTGAGCTCTGCAAGTAACAATTGACTCGGGAGTCTTGCAGAGCTTTGCTAATGCAGTAGGTACTTGCTTGCTCTTCAGGTTGGTCTCGCCGTCTAGTGCCATGGTCTCGACGTTGGCAATGTTGTTCTCGCCTTGACTGTTCAGAAGCATGATGTCTGCAGGCACGGCCTGATTTCTTTGCAGCCTGATTACATCGCCAACCTGAAGACTGTGCCATTTAGCTATAGACCAATGGACTGGTCCCTCATTCTTGATTGTTCCCTCCTCCGGATCCTCACTCGTCGTCACTGGTTGGTAAGCGTGTAGCACTTCAATCTCTTGATTATTCTCTAGCTTGTCGAGTCGATACCGTCGAAAATCATCATAGCCTTCCTTGGCCATTGCGATCATGACGAAAAAGATCAAAGGAATAATGGTCGTATAGGTTCCAGTGGTACTGAGGCCGGGTATCATCTGCAAGATTGAAATCGTTAGAAAATAGAAATTGGCGAGTTTCGAGAATTGAGCAAAAAGTTGACGAGGAAGAAAGTTGTAAAAGGTATATCTGCTTGAGCGGATGGTGTTGGTGATGAACGGCTTTCCTGTACGGTCGTCGATCAGTGCCGATTTTCGTGACGGGTCAAGATCGATGTGTCGGCCGTCTTTGCTCGGAGGTATTTCTTGAATCCGAAGAACATATTTGCGAGAGGTGTGAAAGGCGTTTTTGATACTGCGCCAGGCAGGATTGCGCGCTGCACGTCTCTGAAGCCAATTTTGATAATTCGGTAATGCGGCCAAACCATTACCGTCGACTGTATGAGGTCTAGTGTCTTTCTTGTGAATATCGGTCGACAGATATGGTACCCTAGGCATTTCTTCCACAGGTGTGATCTCTTGTACATTGGACTCCATGCTCTTCTTGCCACGGCTTTGCGCCGCCTGCGAACTGCTTGCGCCATGCGTCGGATCCACACTATGCATCTCAATGACGGATTGTTCGTCGGCATTCCTGTCAAGCATGCTCTTTTGAAACAACGTCGTTCTCAGTGACAGACCCCTATGCCTGCCATGTGGTGACATGGGCGAAGTGGTACGCCTAGGACGATCTTCAATTGGTGCTGATCTGATACTGGCTGGTGAATGAGCCCGATTACCACCAGATCCAGAGCCGCCGGTGCGACCGACAGTGGTATTTATGGATAGATCCGATGTACTGTTGCTGACCCTTGGTATCGCTTCATCACTATTCTTCTTCTTGACCCTTCCCCATTTGGGTCTTCGTTCTGCATCGTCTAATGAGAAGCGAACGCGAGATGGCTCTGGTGATGCCGGTCCGCCGGTCCGTGGTGTCGCGTGCGTGCCGTGACTTGAAGAGCGGTGCTGATACGGATGTATGGTTGTTATTCCCGTGTGTGTGCTTTCAGTCATGGAGACGAAGACGGCATCGTCGTCGCTGGTGTCGCTATGCGTTGACATTCTTCGCCGCACACCACCACCCTCGGAAGGGGTCCGATTGTCGTCGTAGACCATCTTGGACTCCAAGTAATTCGTCAATTGTCGAGGCTGGTCTATTGTCGTGACGTTGCCAAGAAATCTCCGGAAGCCATTGAAGTGTCGGAGACAGGAAATCGCAGTCGCAACCCAGGTAGTTCCCTGCTATTGTAAAACTCAGAACGAGTGTGATGGTCCGTATGTCGAACGCGCGAGACGGCGAGGGGGGACAGGGCGGTATGTATTGTAGGAGGAGTCCTCGTAGTTTTAAGAATAGCCGGAATCAGTTGCTGTACAGTTACGACGCGATGCAGGTCAGAGTGACGGTTTCCGATTGGTGCGACTCCCGCAACTTCCAATCGTGGATGACGACGTCGCAATATATTTGTGGGCCCCGCAGTTGTCCCTGCCGTATTCAACAGTCAAAGCCACCTTCCGTTGACGAATATTGGACAGCACGGCGTAGAAAGCTCGAATGATTGAAAAAGTGACAAGTCTAAAGGACGAGATGCGTCACGTCTCACAACCCTTTGGACAGTCACAATTCACCTTGCTTTGAATTCTACTGATGAACGAAGTTCGGTAACTTGGTTTGGTGGGGTATGTCTCGTTCGCGACGTGTGCATTGCCAACTTTTTGATTCGTCGAGTGCTGGGCGGTCGGGAAAGAAACTTTGTGATCCCGTTTAGCTGAAGAAGAAGGGTGCTGGTACTGTAACATGCAGATGTTCTAGATCGTTCACAAAAAAGGCTGTATGGATTGTCATGCAAAGTTCTTTGACTATCGTGCTGATTGCCAGCTTGGTTTCTACACAGTAGGTACATGTATGTAAAAGGCACATCTTATGGATGTTGTATAAGTTACACAGGCTTGCTCTGCTTTGTGGCTTTCACTGAGATGGTCGGGCTGATAGCCAGCCAGCCACGACTTTTGTACATATTGTCATGAAGTAAAATAGAAGTATAGTGCATCCCTTCGTGCATGGCGTCGGTCAAGATCTGCACCGCTTATGAAAGTGTTCTAACGTTTGCGCCATGATATCGATGATTGGTCGTAGAATAACCTGTCACTCAACCCGACAGCTGTCGAGTTTTCCCAAGCGCAAAGTAAATAGACGAACAGTAGTCAGGCAAGACCAGCGCGCATAGGATGGTCAGGTGTTCAGAGTCTCGGACCCTGCATTTCCCATTATTCGATCACAACCCCGCATTTTGGCGGGGTGCATGAGCACGTACCACTAGCTACTTCGTTGCGTTTCGACAACATATGCCAAGCTTGATCGCAAACCAGAATCCGAATCCAGATCATCCTCACTTAACCGCGATCAACAACCCCACGTCTCGAAATATATCACACCACCAGTAGCAGTGGCTGCTATCTCATCCTCCAACATGGCCGACGTCGATGACAATACCAGTAACCCTGTCAACGAGTCCCTAGACCTGGTCCGACTGAGCATCAACGAGGTTGTCTTTGTCCGCTTACGAGGAGATCGCGAATTACAAGGACGGTTACACGTCAGTACCACCACTCTGGCTTGACCGCAGTGATTCTAGCACGTCAACGACTTGGCGACTGACAATGCCAGGCATACGATTCTCATTGCAATCTCGTGCTCGGGGAGGTAGAAGAGACGATCTATGTCGTGGATGACGAGGATGAGGAGGCTGTGAGGGTAAGATGACGTATACATAGAAGCACGATCACGGTCACTGACAACGACAGACGGTCAAGAAAAATAGTGAGATGCTTTTTGTCAGAGGAGATTCGGTGGTCTTGATATCGCCGCAGGCGCAATAAGAGAAGTGAACAGACGCGTAGGAAATGCTTATGGGATATGCAAAAAGTACGGCGAGTGAAAAAATCTGCGGTGGCAAGTGGATCGGGTGGGCGATAGTGAAGCACTGGCTACAACGGATGCCACGGATATGAGCCTGACTTGGAATCAAAGCGAAAGCGAGAAGCCGCAAAGCAAGATGTCTGAATGGACCTCAACCCTGCTGCTTTTGACGGCAGAGATCTCAGAAGATCGCAACAACGAAGAGATTACTATTATCCACTACGTACTCAAGCCACGAGCTCCCAAGTCGAAACATATCTCCAAGCCTGCCCGCACCTTTCGACATATTCCTCAGGCTTCAGTCCCCTTGCATCCTGCCCCTTCAGATCAGTCACAGCCATGATCCTGACCATCTGGCCGACGGCACCCAGCTCGTCAGGCCTGACATCGACCCACCAGACCAGTCCATTAGTCTGCATAGGCACCCTCTTTTCATTCTCGCGCATACACAAGATGTAGCAATAATCCTTGCCCGGCCCATTCTTCTGATTATCCCAGTGCTCACAGATCCTCTCGAACATGAACCTCAGAGTCGGTTTATGTCTCTCCCTACTAAGCGAAATTCGTTTTCCTGGCGGCGAAAACGAACTCGCCTTTAGCCCCTCGGTAGGAACCACCATGCTACACAGCGCAGGCCGATCCGTGTCGGAAAGTAGGTACTCCTCCCACGACGGCCGACGCCCATCGGCGCGGAAGAAACTGCTGCGATCGGCGGGATAATGCGTCTCGCCAAACTCCTCGTTAGATTTGACGAAGTGCTCCGTGGCCAGCCTGCGCACGTATGTCTGCTCGACCGTGACATGTCCCGCGCCCCAGCAGCAGTCGATGAGTTTCCACGCGCCGCCATCGATGCGCACGGCGGACCACGCGTGGCCTGCTTTGAATGGCGGGACTGGTCCGCCGGGCACGAGTTCTGAGAAACCGTAACCTTTGCCGTGGCCGCCGATGACGACGGCTTCGAGGCCCGCTTTGACGGCGAGGGCGGCGAAGACGCTTGCGTAGCCCTCGCATACTGCTAGACCGGTGCTGATTGTGCTAGCTGGTGTTGAGCCCTGGACGTTTCCGCCGAAAAAGTCGCGCACGTTGTAGTCGATGTTGTAGTGTAGCCATGCAAAGAGGACGCGGGCTTTGTCTGTGGCTGAGGGAAAGGGGGAGCATAAGTTGTGAGCAAGCCAGCCCAGGTCGGTGCTTGGAATGCTTTCGCGTGGGAAACGGGCTGCATGGGCGTCGACGGCGGAGAAGTCGCGGCAGCGGAGACATGAGCCTTGAGAAGTGGGAGGTGGAGAATTTTGTTGAGACGTCGCGATCTGTGGAGCGGGACTCATCTTTGGCTTTGAGGCAAGCAATTTGCTTAGATCTGGACGACTGGCGGTTGGAATAGGGGCCGGTGTTCCATTGGTAGGGAGTACAGAATCTGATCTTGCTGATGCTATCGGCTTGTTGTTGCTGTTGCTGAAACCCATGGACAAAGCAGATTTCCTTGGTCTTGGTGGCATCTCAGGGTTCTGATAACTGGTTCGCGACGGAGGACTCGGAGGTCTTGCTCCATTCATGTTTGGACTCGTAGGCTCAACCCGAGACAGGCTAGAAGACGAATGCGATTGTGGTAGAGGTGGATGCGCTGGCTCCTCGGATTGCCTTTTCGGCGGCAACTTTGGTAATGTTGAAGCATCATATGATGGCGCTCTAATCGTGAATTGAACATTTCCGACTTTGTTGTTGCTGGACTGTGCTGACACAGATGAGCGTGCAGAAGTCGTAGACTCTGCCGAATCTCTACGAACAATGCTCTGCTCCGATGGCCTTCGTGGAGGAAGCGGTGGAGTAATTGAAGGCTTTTGGGCGGTCGAGTCCTGTTTGTTCGTAGGTCTACGAGGTGGCAAGGCTGGACGAGGTGGTACGGTCTGTGTCTGTGTGTTTTCGTTGATCGCTGCTGGTTGATTTCCAAGCCCTCCACCGTACGAAGAGAGATTGGCACCACCTACCGGTAAGCTCGCAGAATTGGATCTCTGTGTTTGACGGACTGGACGTGGTGGAGGAATTGGCTTTTTCTTGAAATCTGTATTGTACGATGAAGGATTACTTGACTGCCGCCCGACTTCGTTCAACTTCAATGCTGCGATGCGCTCAGCTATGGAATTCGGCTGTACTGTTTCGGTCATGATTAATGGGATACGACAGGTGATGGAAGCTTCTGCTTAGGTTTATGAAATACGCAGGTTCCGCGAGGTGTCTCCAGTACAACAACCAGTGAGATATCTGCTACTTGGATATGAGTTGGTCTAATTAAATGGCGGAAGGCTGTGTAGTCACCCAAACTTTCCCAATGCAGTTAGTCTGTCGAACCATGGTCCAGCAGTTGACCGAATCGATCTCTGAGACGCCAGCCAAGCATCTTCGAACGGCGGTGAACAGGACGTAGCATTATTGTTAGAGCCATTAGTGTCTGTTGTCGAGAAGTCGAATGTTGGTTGGAAAGGCTGGCAATATTGTGCCTTTGTGTATATGATATGTATAGAGCAATGCAGAGGCTACTGGCACAGAAATGATTTGTGTTTACTTGTCATTAGAGTCAGATACTTGCGCTCAGCTAAAGGAGAAACCATGATTCTGTCGAAGCTCGAGAATACAGACTAATAGAGACTTTGTACTGCTTTTCGACGACCGTGTTTGATATCCTTCCAATTATCGATCTCGGAGCACTGCTAGCCAAGAACAGAATGGAGAAAAAGGCACAGTCGAACACCGGTCCAGCCAAGGAGAGAAACAATCGCTGATGCTAAGGAAAGTCGTAGCAGTCTTCAAGTCTGCTGATCGCACAGTTTTCACCTGCTGGCGTTTGTGATGTCGAACCCTCAATTTGTAGACTGGCACCCCCAACAATCGAAAGGGAGTGCCTCATGTGTGGCACCAGGCTCACCATTGTCTACCTCTTCCTCTTCTTACCCTGCCCAGAAGGCAGAGCAGGGGCAAGAAACTGTCCGTGAAACACTGGGGCAGCAACCTCGTCGTCATCGTCTGCGGCTTCATTACCGTCTTTCTTGATTGAAACACCCATATGACGTCCATAGCGACCTCTTCGTCCATTTCCTTCATCTTCACTGACACAGCCTTCAGCTCCGATACCTGCATCCTTGCATCGACCACAAGGACGTTGACGGTCACAGCCCTTCTTGCTCTTTCTGCATCGCTGACAACGAGGCTTCGAGGACAGATCCTCTTCATCCGGTCCGAGGTGGTTGGCAGTCGAGGCCAAGGAAGCCTTACGAGATACAGAAGGTAAAGAAGCTGGAGAAATTGGTGTCTTGCTGCTTGTCTTGACCTTTGAGTTGATGTTGACAGAAGGTCTTGCTTTGCCCGAGTGAACGGATCCGGAGATGGAAGAGGCCGAAACACTACCTCGAGATCGGCTGGTTGGCTTCAAAGACTTGCTATTCCGGCGATGGTCCGTAGCACTCGTTGCGCGATCTGGCACAATGTCATCGCTTTCGCCCTTGAACGACTCGTCGTTGTAATCGTCACCACTGCTCTCCACACTGTCACTGCGAAGATTGTCCTCTTCAATACGCTGCTTTTTTCTGCGAGGTCCAGCACTGTGGTCAGTTCTGGAGCTCTGTTTAGCTGGTGGTGGGAGAACCACCTCTTCCTCGTCCTCGCTTTCTTCCCCAGAGGATGCTGCGTCGGCTTTTCCGCTTAAGGCATCATCGGCAGTCGAGGTCGAGGTTCGACCATGGGAGAAGTTGGAAGCGTCACCCAGACGCATGAGCTGCAGTGCAACGTCTTCGTCCGAGATGACACTACCGACCGTGGGTTCGGGTGTTGGGAGGATACCACCTGTGGATTGTCTGGGCGGTAGGTAGTTGACAGTACCGCGTCCCCGAAGCTGATGGCCGTTCTGCTGTGCACTCATGCCATAGCTACCGACGTAAGACCCATTTGGCGTGTACTGCTGCTCAAGTCTCGAGTGGCTCTGTGGTGACGCCATTGGCTGGTTGTAGATGAAGGTTCGTTGGTTAGAGTATGGCAGAGGAGATGCGGCATCTCCATTCACTCGTCTCTGAGGAGATACCGAGGATATGGACGTGGTGATTGGAACCTGCGGTGGCACAAAAAGCGGCAATTCCTGCTATGTGTAAGCGAGTCCCCATGACAGATGTTATCGCGCAACTTACTGAGCTTTCAAACTTGGCCCTTTTCCTTCTGCCGCCCTCGAGGATGTTATTAACACTGATCTCTGCGCTGGCATGGCCCTCACGTCGAGAGCTAGTGACAGATCCATTACCGCCGTCGCTGTCGCTGTAGACATCACCGTTGTCACCGTACCCACCAGATTCCTCGCTCTTTTGTGTCCGCAATCTAGCCTTGGCGATCGGAGCTGTCGAGACACTGCGATGGCTGCGGTTTGATGAAGGAGAGGGGCTGCGATTACGACCCTGTGAGGCCATCCTCGCTGGATGCGTCGGTGGGCGCATCTCAATCGCGGCACCTAGCTTGGGCTTTCTCGGTGACATTGAGTTACGAGGAGAGTTGCGGGGAGAGCGTTCGGTCAGGGACTGAGAGATTGGGTCGATATGAGTGACTTTGACATAGACTGTCATGTTGTGTTCAAAGTTGTCGTAAGCGGCGATGAGAATGTTGCCATCTCGATCTTGGAAGCTGACGCAAGGGCCCTCGTAGAGCCCGTAGAAGTTTTTGACAGTGGTGATGATCGAATCGGTGTTGTCATGAGGAGAAATCATAACTCGCATAGGTAAGCGAGCACGATGTTGTGGCAGGGGAAGCAAAAGCTCAAAGGTAACCTGCTTCTGATCCTTGGATCTCGGTGATGGCTTGGCTGAGCCATTCAAGGCCGATCCTCTAGTGATTGTGCCAGCCATGGTGTTGTGTGTGCTCAGAGTCTTCTCTATGCTCTGCAAAGCACTTGGATGCCAGGTAGGTTCTTGTTGGTTGAAGCGCCTGTCCTCAGCCCTTGATTCCACTGGTAGACGACCTCCTCCTCTATTCAGAAACGAATAGTCCATAAACCACTTGTGTATATCTTTTCAGGCTTCAGATGCAAGGATGTTGTTCTACGAGAGGTATGTCTTTTGTTGTTGTTGTGGAGGTAGCGTCCAAAGGCAGAATGTATGCCCAGACGTCTGAAGCGATTGAGTCGTTGAGTGGTAGGATAAGAGATGCTTAACCTCGGCCTGCGCAAATGCGAATATTAGCATACATGACTTCAATGGCTATCATCATGCTTTTTGCATGACATTTGTGTCGATGAAAGTGTTGTGTGGTGATGTATGCCTCGTAAAAGGATTGCTGCGTGGGCGGTAATCGGGACTTCGGCAGTGCGAAGGACGGTCAGAAAAGAACCAACGACATACCGTATATCGATTAAAAGGTTGGATCAGTATGGTCGCGGTAGACTTGTAATAGTCTGGGATGAGTTACAGGACTTGACAGGTATGTCAAGGTGGGCAGAGATGCCTTGTCGCAGAGGATGATACAGTCTGCGAGGACTGACGGAGTGAGACCACAGCGGCGCCGCTGCTTCCAGACAAGAGATTGAGTAAGAAGTGATTGATGATGAAGGACTCTTGATGGTTCGGCAGCGCTCTCGAAATCCAAACAGAGGAGCGGTAAGAGCCAAGTTGGCGGTCGATGGTGAGAGAGAGGAGGATTGGAGGAGGGTGGAGGTAGTCTAGTTAGGCTTCGGCCGGTTGAACCAGAGACATCGATCACGCACACAAAAGGCACGCAAGTACACGCAATCTGCACTTTTACAATCACAGGAGTGTCGACAGATACATATAGTTTGACTCAAAGAGTTTTTGACATAAGAATGAATGCCGAGTAATTGGTCAACATGATCCCTGGGCGACTATCGCTAAGAATTGGGGCGAATGTCATATCATGCACGGCTTGTGCCAGGCAATGGCAAGCATTCCTCGAATGTAATAAAATCTGATCGCTACTGGTGCAGTGATAACATTTGGATCAGAAGATCCTGTCTACAGGCTGGTGCAGAGCGCTTGTTCTGAGGCAATGCGACAAGGGCTAGCTAGATAGATGGCTGCATGCTCGGAACTGGATGGCGATTGATATACAGTAGTAAACGATAGCCTGAAAGCAACTAACGTCCTCGGTCCCCTCTGCGCCAATCAGCGACGTTTAGACTGCCATCATGCGGCACACCGTCTATCTGCATAAAAGCGCATGATCCTGTGCAATTGTATCAAAGGCTTGGAACTTGTTGTGCGTCTTGAAAATTGTTTGTGACAATCGTGGGATGCATATGGACATCGCTAAATTCAGCCATGTACCGCAGCACGTGTGGGTTCCATTCTACTAAGTCGCCCAACACAACGATGTCCTCTGGCGACTCTCGCCGAGTATGGAAAGGTAAGCAGGCACTCCAAATCAGGTCCTGATTCTCAAATTGGCACAAGTCAAACACGTTCGTGTGAAGCAGACTCGTACAGCAGAGTTCAGCAGGCCAGGAATCGGAATCCTGGCTCGTAGGTGATTACCTACGTACCCACCACTGTCATCTGCCGCCGATCGGCGCCTTTTCGCACCTAATGACGAGTGACGAGTGTCGCGGACCTGCGCACATAGGTACAAAGGTAGCGACCTGTAGACTCGTTTTCGAGCGTGTAACAACAGGCGCTAGGGTGTGCGACAAACAAATGAAGACTAACCTTGGCCCAGGTTGATTCCGAAACAGTCGGGTTTGAGGAATTCAGTGGGTGAAGCATCTCCGCTCTGATCAGCCGAGTTGCGTCGATTCGTATGCTCCGACATGTACCGCATATACCAGATCGAACTTTATTTGGAGGTATTGTACTGTACATCCGCAAAGCGAAGAAGATCCATGGTCTTTTTTCAGTCAGCCACAGAGCGGATCATGGATAGCTGAGGTGTGGTGGGTAAGCTGGAGGTTTTTGTTTTTGGAGACCTTTTGCGGGCAGCTGCCGAGCAATCGTTTCAGGGCTTCACCGCCGTGGCGCATCCTGTTCTGGAGCGAGACTCCGATCTTCGCCATCGATTCTGTCAGTCGAACGAGCACTTAAAGGCGGCGAGTTGCCATAGACTGCTCAAGAAGCTAACACGAACCCATCAAAGAGCAAATATGGTCGTTCGCGCCGACCAGAATTGGGACGAGCAGGTCGAAATCGCGGGATCGAAGTCACGTGAGTCGCGCCAGGAACGTGAATCATGACGTTGTTCGGACCGCTTACACGCTGCAGATTCAAACACGCCGTAAAATCCACACATGTCGCAGCGCATTCGTTCGAATGCTGTTTCGATGATCGCGGCATAGTTTTCGAACTGCTGACATGTTTGTTTGATATGCGACCGAAGAATCTCAATGTTGAAGTACGAATATGCAATTCTGGTAGATTGGAGGAAGACGCGCCGCGGAACGAAGCGACTGGGGAAGGAGCATCGTTATTCGGGGCCGTGCGCAACTGCCAAATTTGGCTGATCTGGCTCAGAAACCCAAAATCGCCTGGCGCGGTACGGCACGGGTCTGCCCGGCCGTTGACTTCGTGATTTGCAGAAGCCCTGCAGGCGCATAACTAAATCAATGTTGTTGTGGGTATCAACAACATCCAAATCAACTTATACCGGGCTGCTCCAATCTCTTGTTGACTCTTCATACATTAGACAGCATTTACATATCGAGGACATGTCCGCTTGATACGCGTCAGAAACAATTACCCGCATCTTCGTCGCGGTGGTATCTCGTCGACAACAGCGCCTCCAGAACACTCTCCTTTCGACACTGCTGTCATCGCACGACATTACCAACGCCATTAGTCAATAGTAGCTTTTCCAGAAAGAAAGACATACCATCAGTCAACAATGGATGCAAAGGTAATACCAATTCTACCCTCCATTCTGAGACACATATGCTTACCATCCGTCCTCTAACAGCCGTTGCGCGCGCCTCGTCTACACGATGAGAATGCAATTGCTGCTGGCCAAATCGCGGCGAAGTCGGTCCACCAACGTAACAAGTCGACACCAGCTCTCCTAACCCTATCACAAATTGGTCCAGTGAGAGGAGGAGTCGCGACAAAACGTACCGCGTTTGCCGACGTGAGCAATACTCAGAGGGTGCAACAAGCTGCCAAGGACGACTCGGCCATCGATGGCAAGGTATCGTGCGAGGATGCTAAGGCAGCTCTCTCTCACGTGTCAAAGCTTGTCGTCAAGAACAATGCTTTATCAAAACCGGCTCAGCGTCCTCTTGCTGTCAAGGCCATCTCACAGCTGCCGGCATCTACCACCACGACAACAACCATCGTGCCCGTCAAGGTAGCTGCTGAGACCGTCAAGCCTACCACAACTCGGACTGTTGCATCAAAAAAGAGTACTGCAGTATTGAAGGAGTCTGACGCGCAAGTGAGCGAGCCAGTGAAGGAGCAGTCAGAGAAGCCTTTCGCGACCGAGGATCTCCTCGCCCAATTGAAGGAGAGCAGCTCGCAGTCTTCCTCCAACTCTGCTATCGACGGAGTGATCCTCCCCTCAGCAGACGCGAGAGTAGTTGCACCCCTGGCAATCCACCCGTACCCCGACCAGGTGCAGCAACAGAGCGTGCTTCCGCACGTCTCGGCCTATCAGCAACCGCACATCCCTGCTGGCTCTCAGGCCGAGCAGCAAGTTCTCCTTGCCCTCGAGCAACAAGCACAGGCCCTCGAAAACGAGCGCAACGTCGCCCTGGTGCTCAAGCAACTGCAAAGTCAGCCGTACACAGAGGAAGAGGAGGAGGACATGTACTATGACGATGGTTATTCAACTACCAGATCATTAAAGCTCCGTGGTGACACCACTGGAGGTGCGACGATTGTCCTTCAGCCCAAGTACACGACCAAGGTCAACGCTGAGATTGCAGCAGCCAAGGAGTTGGTTGAGCAAGCCCGCACGCCTGAAGAAATCGAGGACGAGCAATGGGACACCTCCATGGTTGCCGAATACGGAGACGAAATCTTTGAGTACATGCACACTCTGGAAAACCGCATGAGGCCGAACCCAAACTACATGGACCACCAAACAGAGTGCCAGTGGTCGATGCGTGCTGTTCTGATGGACTGGTTGGTACAGGTGCATGCTCGTTTCCAACTACTGCCAGAGACCCTTTTCCTCAGCGTCAACTACATTGACCGTTTCCTGTCTTGCAAGGTTGTTTCTCTTGCAAAGCTGCAACTGGTTGGTGCCACTGCCATCTTCCTCGCGTCAAAGTATGAGGAAGTCAACTGCCCTTCAATCTCCGAGGTCGTCTACATGGTCGATAACGGCTACTCACAAGAGGAGATTCTCAAGGCAGAACGCTTCATGCTGAGCATGCTTGCTTTTGAGCTTGGCTGGCCCGGTCCCATGAGCTTTCTTCGTCGCATCAGCAAGGCCGACGACTACGATCTAGAGACCAGAACTCTTGCCAAGTATTTCCTCGAGGTGACCATTATGGATGAGCGGTTTGTTGGTTGTGCTCCTAGCTTCCTCGCCGCTGGCGCACATTGCCTGGCCCGACTTATGCTTCGCAAGGGTGACTGGACTCCAGCTCATGTGTTCTACTCCAACTACACCTACTCGCAACTCCGTCAGCTTCTTGGTGTTATGGTCGAATGCTGCGAAGACCCTCAGAAGCACCACCACGCCGTTTTCGACAAGTACCAAGACAAGAGATACAAGCGTGCATCCTTGTTCGTGCAGGGCGAGATGCAGAACGGCTTCCAACTGCCTGGTACATCGAGAGTCAGCTCCAGTGGGTGGTTCGACAACACTCAAAGCTGGAGGAGGGCAACATGATGTGAACGGTGAAAGATGCATGCTTTCGACAGTGAGTACCTCCAAGACAGATCCCCTGACCATTACTAACCTCTACTCTCAGATCGCTTACAGTCCTCGACCGCTATTGCATATTGTAGCAGACACTCCTTTAGTTCCACATTGGCATCGGGATGGCGTTCAATTTGATGGTTCAACTCAATCACGGGTACCTTCTCGACATTGGCCTGCAAGATCAAATGGTTGGACACTGGCTTGAAATATAGTCGGCGACTGGCTATCAGACGGACGGACCAGGAGAGCAGGGGCATGAAGGCATGAATAATGGCACGACGCAACGACAACCAAAGTACTAATAGCTGGCGGTCTGCCTCAGTCGGTGGACACGCGCAGATGTTTTCCTTTTCGCTTCTTCCTCAACAGTCATTTCTTGGACGCGTTGATTGAAGAGCTCCTTCGCAATTGTTTCCTTTCCAGGCGTTATGCGATCCTCGGGGCGTTCTGGGGTCGCTGGGCATGATACCTTATCCTTGTACAGAAGCGAGGTTTTTCTTCTCTTTCACTAAATCAGAATGACAAAAATCATACATTGAAATAGCATGAGCATCAATTGTCTGTTGTGCATAAATATGATGTACCGATGTGAAGGGTGGGATCCCATGCTATCTTTGTATCGTGATCCGATGCCAAGCATTCATCTTCCCCACCTTGCAATCCCTGGTCGTCGCTCGCACTTCGCTTCCCACTCAGGGCCGAGAGTCCACGTCTATTCAATGTCCATCACGCGTATCAATGACTAGTGCGATTAATTCTCCGATGCTGCGAGATCCACTGTCTACAAACTCCGGTTCGGAGAATAGAGAATCTGACATTACGGTACTTGTTCAACGTCGGGTCTTCCAAACGTCGTCCTCACATCTCACGTCGGGCGTCGGCTCCCCACTCCATAACATGTTCAACATTCGAGCTTCGGATACAGTAAGACTGACAGGGAGCAAGTGTTTAAGTATGGCAGGTCGCTCTGCCACAAGGTGTGATTTGTTTTCACTGTTTTCCCTTACTTCTCCTTCTCACGATACCCATTGTCGCCGCATTTCCCGTTTCGCAACCACATAAATCACATCACAAGAGCTAGAATACTTCAAGATGTCTCAGGGTGTCGTTACTGTTCCTTCCGCCTCTCTGCACGGCAAGGTCGCCATTATAACCGGTGCCGGTCGCGGTATTGGAAGAGGATGTGCCATTGAGCTCGGCAAGCGTGGCTGCAGCGTCGTCGTCAACTACGCCAACAGCAAGTCTTCCGCCGATGAGGTCTGCCAGCAGATCGAGGCCAGCGGCAGCGGCGCCAAGGCTATCAGCATCCAGGCCGATGTATCCAAGCCAGCCGAGATCGAGCGTCTCTTCGTCGAGTCCAAGAAGCACTTTGGCAAGGTCGACATTGTCATGAGCAACAGCGGTACCGAGTCATGGAACAAGACCGAGGAGATTACTGAGGAGATCTACGACCACGTCTTCAACCTCAACGCCCGCGCCCAGTTCTTCGTCGGTCAGGCCGCCTGGAAGCACCTCGAGAACGACGGTCGCTTGATTCTCATGAGCTCCATCGCCGCCGGTCTCCTCGGTGTCAAGGACCACGCTCTCTACAACGCTTCCAAGATGGCTGTCATCGGTATGATCAAGGCCTTCGCTACCGACTTTGGTGCCAGAGGTATCACCGTCAACGGTGTCGCCCCAGGTGGTATCAAGTCCGACATGTTCACACAAAACGCCTGGGTAAGTCCATCCAAATCGCGAACGAAGGGCTAAATGAGGCTAACAATTCCACAGCACTACATCCCAGGTGGTACACCAGACATCCCAGCGGCGACTATCGAGAAGATGATGGCCGACCACTGCCCTCTCGGCAGATGCGCGCTCCCAGAGGACGTTGCCAGAGTCGTAGCTTTCCTCGCATCAGGAGACGGTGGCTGGGTCAACGGTACGTCCCATACTTTTCATATTTCTTTCACACATACTGACAAACTCCAGGCCAAGTCATCACCATCTCCGGTGGTTCATCCCAGTAGAGCGACGCCGGTCAAGATTTGATAGAGGAAATTGCATAAGAGGAATGAATACCTACCTACCAATATGAAATCGCGGGGTATGATCCGAAACTGTGGGGTCGGCATCGGGAATTGAATTGATGGCGTCACTCACCTCATGCATGCACGCTTTCGGTGTCGGACAAAAAAGCCGTCAACAACGCAAGGATACATACAATTGAAATCTCTCATAGAAATGTCAATATGATTGTTACGATTCAACAATACTTCGCTCACCTGGATGCCGTGTTCTGTATCATCTACAGAAGGTTGGTTGGACCAAACAAATGTCTGCGTCACACAATCATCTTTCTGCGCTTTCGGAGATTTTACGACGCTAAACAAGAGATAGGCAACGATCGTCAGGGACGAAGGAAGCAGCATGTGCAGATCCGCAATCATTGATCATCGAAGCTTGGCGGTGTTCGATTTTATCCTTACCCCATAGAAGAACATCGATGAATGCTCATCAACAGTAGTCCACGAGAGTGGGTTAGACTAGAAGCTTGAGATGCGTCACGGCATACACGACTTTTATTACTGTGTTTGATAGCAAGGAACGTCGATTGGAGGGTGCTTTGAAGAATAGCTTTCAAGCTGAGTATAGAGCATGCTACTTCAGAATACTTTCCTTTGGACTGGTGCAAGTTCTTCATTCAAGATTTATGTTCAGGTGCCAACATCATCTGTCGTAACGCGGTCGTTTCTCGTCTCTGCCCCCTCTATCATCATCTCTTCGCCGCCTTTCGCCCACCGCGGCAGCGTTCGCACCACTCGGACCTTCTCGATCGTACTTATTCGCACCATCATCTCGCCTTCGATCCAGATCTGCGCCCCAGCGTCCGGTGTCTTCGCTCTTCATATCGCGGTACCGTGTCCGGCCTTTCTTTCCCAGTTTCGACAGGTCACGTATCTGCATGTACTGCGGCAGTAATTCGCGATTGACCGCGTCGCCTTCGTATCTCGCGCCCATGATGTCTCGATCCTTGAGCGCAGCCAGTTCTTGTCCAGCCTCGCCTTCGTCGCCTTGGAAGAATGCGCCCTTGTGGAAGTACTTTTGCATGAAGCCCATTTGGCCCTTTTCTCCCCGCTCCTCGGCTTGCTTCGCCAGGTATTCTTCGTCCTCTGCCTTGCGCTCTTCGGCTGTGAGGTTCCGCCTTCGTTCGATTTCCTCGCGCTCTTTCTCTGCGACTTCGATCGCTTCGCGCTCCCGCTTCACTCGTTTTAGTTCTCGTAGTTTCCAGGCTGCGCGCTCGGCTTCGGGGTCGACGTCGTCGGTGTCGTCTACTTCGTCTACCACGTTGTCCTCGTCGTCCCAGTCCCGGCGTCCTTCGGCGCGTATCCTTGCGTCGCGCTCGATCTGTGCTCGTAACATCTCGTCTGCCTTTTCTATCCGCCGTTGCTCCTCGGCCGCCCATTTATCGTCCTCCGTCTGCTTTTCTACTTGCGCTTGTGCGGCGCGCTTGTGCTTCGGTATAAATGTGGGTGCGACGAAGCGGGGTTTGGCGTCTTCGTCTGATGATTCGTCCTCTTCGCTCTCCTCGTCTTCGTCATCCTCTTCCGAACCTTGCTCTTCCTCCTCTTCTGATTCGGATGCTGTCACAAATCCCTCCTCCTCTGCCTTTCGACGTTCTAGCTCCTTCGCTTTCGCTGCTGCGGCTGCTTTATCTCGTGCTTGTAGGTCCGATGTGATTTTGGGAAACGATGCAGCTTTCGGTGGAGGCTGCCTTGGTGCCGGTTTCCTCTGTACTTCTTCGTCGGATTCTGAATCGGACTCTGATGAAGGTTCGTCGTTGCCTACTGGTTTGCCTGGTCGGTATCTTAGAGGCGCGACCTGGTTCGCGGTCATTCGTTTTGGAGGCATTTCGATTATGCTGTCGTTTGACCTGGATAAGGACTCGAGGAGCTGGTTGGGAGAAGTCACTCATGAGGAGAGAAGTAATCAAGAATATTATCTGGAGAATCTCCGATGATGATGGAACGAAGTTGATACTGAGTCAAGTATTGATATGAAAGTCATTCAGAAGCCCGAAGCTTGACTCGCGTTTGGAAGATACGCCACGTGACCGAGGAACGTCTATGATCAAACCTCCGACCCTTCGAGAGCACTCGCGTTCCGTCCTCAGGCTTAGACAATGGTGCTACTCACGTCGCATCAGACTCAACTTTCGCCTTGAGCTTTCTACCAGTCCATAAGGCAACATGATCGGTTACTCACGGAATCCAAGACTTCGGTCTCCACCCCGAAACGAGAAACCCCGAGCAGTTCACCTCGAAGATTCTGGTAAATTGCACGACGCTACCAAGACTCGTGACCTCTTGGTCCCTGTCGTCGCACATGCAAGAATGGTAAGGCGTATTCGTACCGCGTAAATAAGGCTTTTCCAAGGCAAACGTCACGATTTAATTTATGCATGTCCAAGTGGATCGTCATCTCTCCGAATCTGCCGACAGGGCAAAGAATTATATAGCACACTGATCGCGCGCCTTAAGTGGTATATTTGGCCCCAGGCAGGACATACACTATCTGTTTTGTAAGTTCACATCCATTTGAAGCAGAAGTTCACATACGTGGAAGTATTTATTCAACCAATCATACGTTCAGCGCATATATCATCCGATTTTCTTGTTAACATAATTCTCGTCATGGGTGTCATTGTAAGTGTTTCGCCTGCATCATTTCATTTCTCATCTCCACTCGCCCCAAGTCCATGAACACGACCACACAGACTCGGTCGCAACCTTTTTCGCTTCAATAACCGAGCATGTACCATGCCGAGACATACTGACAGCATCTAGGGAGGCGCATGTCTTGGACTGATCGCACTCTTCTTCCCGCCATTCCCAGTCGTAGTTCGTACAGGATGTTCCGTCGATCTTCTGATCAACACCCTCCTCACTCTCCTCGGTTGGCTACCAGGAG
>Ga0058703_1000065_pt1 | contig 19192 bp, 11 predicted proteins | sample AgamicMgMae_FD_83782 | JGI IMG/M metagenome (GOLD analysis project Ga0058703, IMG submission 83782) | Agave microbial communities from Guanajuato, Mexico - Mg.Ma.e | ecosystem: Host-associated > Plants > Phyllosphere > Phylloplane/Leaf | place: Guanajuato, Mexico | collected 2012-06-04
AGCTCCCAGCGAGAAATCGACACGACGATTCATCTGGGACAAAGACTCGGCACGTTGTCTTCGGGTTGGTCCGTGGCCGCGAATAGAGGTGACACGAGCAAAGTCATCTGACAAAATCCCTGGCTCGTTCATAGCAGGCGACATGGGGACGCCGCCTGTTGAAGGCACGAAGGGTGGATCTTGCGATTGCTGCTGTTGGTATTGTTGTTGACGCTGCTCCTCTTGCCATCCAGTTGGATTGTCAGGGTGACCGTTGCGTCCCATGCCCGGAGTAGCCATATGTGGTACACTCTGAAGATAGACTGGGAATGACTCCTTCTGTCCTGGGTAACGCATACGTGGACCTTCAATGCCGAGTTCCTGCATTGTTACCATCATGGCACAGATGAACTTGTTGCGACGGGCAAGACGAAGACCTTCGTTTTGCCAGTTGGATTTGTAGAAAAAGACGACATTCAGACTGATAGAATGGGCCTCGGTAATTTCGCGGAGTTCGGTAAGGATGTTGGACTGGTATTCGCGTTTCTCTGATGTGACAAACTCGAGCAAACGGTTGCGAAGGCCTTCGATCTGTTCCAGAGTAGTACCGTACTTGATAGTGATCGAGACGGCTTCGGCAAGACCACCGGACCGGCGCTGGTTCAGGATGAAAAGCGTGTTTAGATAGCTGTTCGGTGCCTGCACCACGTGGCCCTCCATTTTCTTGAACTCGGTATAGAGCAGAGAAATCTCTTTCACGAAATAATCATCTCCTGTGCCGAGGGCACCAGTGTTGCCATAAATCGAGACACGATCGCCCACATCAAAGGGGTGCTTGACAAAGACGAAGATGCAAGACTGGAGGAACTCTTGTGCGGTAACAGAGAAGAGCCAAGACAGGGCCAATACGGAAGATCCGAGAGATGTCAGAACACCAGCTGCCGAGGTAGAGATCAAGGAGATGAGTACCAGAACAAAGACGACAAAGACGACAAACATGAAGACATCGTCGAGTTTGCTAACCACAGAGTCAAGGTCCTTGAGAGAGGCCGTGATGGACTTGCGCTCACGACCAATTTCAACACAGACAGCCTCGAGCTCTTCCATCGAGATGTCGCCGTTCATGTCCTTGTCAAACATGGTGAATGCGGCATTGGCCTCATCTCCGTTCTCAAAAGCATCGGTCAGATCATCTTGATGGACGGTCTGAGTTTCCTCGCGAGCAAATGTACGGTAGAGACGACGGGCCAACACTTGGCTGCCGGTGGTGGAGTTCAAGAGGGTAAGGATGACCTGATGAGGGTGAGTACTCTTGCTGACCTTTTTGCCGGTGAAATCGCCGAGAGCTTTGCCAGCTACGTCTCCGAACTTGTTGACAACGTCTTTGGTCTGCTTGGTGGCTTCGTTGAAGAATTGACCAGGAGTTCTTGCTCCAGAGCCGGGACCGGAAGGAGCCTCGAATTCGTAATCCTCCATCTGGAGCCTTTCTTTGGAGAAGATGTAGAGTTTTGTCAGGCTACCAATCTGGAACTTGTTGATCTCGATGCGGTCGGCGTAGGTCCTCAGGTGGAAACTGATGGCGATAAGCTGAATAATGATCTTCTCGACGAAGTTGAGGACCGCGGCGACAAAAAGGGAAATGATGACCTTGTTCAGATATGTCATCCAGTCCTGGGTGTCTTTGGTCCCGTTGATCTGATGGTTCTTCATGGTCGGCAGAAAAGAGATTTCGATAGCCAACCACCAGAAGAAGAGTGTAGCCGGAATCTCAAGCTGCTTTCCCATGTCGCGCCACTTCTTGCTGTTGTTGGTGACCAGACTTGACAAGACACCGATTGGCCATGGCAGGCACTTGGCCAGAAGACGTCCGGCCCACAGAGTCAACCAAACGATTTCGAGCCAGATCATGAACCAGACAAGCTTGACATTTCCAACGGAAGCATTCTTAAAGACCAGAGCGCCAAGAAGCAAGGGAATTAAAAGAATGATGACGAGCGGAGTGATGTAGACCATCCATCGGACCAGAAAGTTTGATTGATGGACCCTCTTGATGAATTTGGCAAAGTTCGAGGCAGGGTGAGCAGGTGGGGTATAGATGGCAGTCTTTTCATGGATAGGGTTGGTTGCCTCGTCAAATTCGTCGATAGTGTCGTCTCTGCGCGAGCGAGTCCTGGATAGGTTGTTTGCTTCGGCCAGAGCCTGGTCTTCGGCGGCCTTGCTGATCTGTCTTTCGATCTTGAGCATTTCCAGGTCATCGCCGAGTTTCGAGTTTTGTTCCCTGGTGCGCGAGTGACTTTGATAAGCTCTGAGAGGATCGCCAGGATCATAATCTTCCGCAGTCTGAGCGGTAAGGTGACTGTGCTGCCGACGGAGTCCTGGTTCTGGATCTTTGTACTTCTTTGCGTCTGTGCTCGCAGCTCTTTCTGTATCGTCTACCATGGTTCCCTCCTCGTCCGACGAACGTTCGTTGAGATTGTTGTGTGAGCTGGCGGCCGGCATGGCGTAATCTCTCGCTTCGTAACCGCGTTGGTATTGCGGCTCCGGGACCTCGTCGATTGGCGTAGTCATGATGAACTATGGTGCCAACAGCAATAGACCAGCTATGCTTCGACGTGTGAACGAATCGAACAATATTACGAGGCGACGTTGATGGGCCGGAGTTGTTGTTAATAGTGTGATCGCGTGCTTGGCATGTGACGCCGGGTGGCAGCGAGAGAGGAAGTGTCTTTGTCGGTCGTGGAGCTCGTGATTATGTATGCTTATAACGACTGTGTTCTGAATTCGTGATGTCTATGGATGGAAACAGAGATGGAAGAGATTGGATGAAGGAACTAAAATGGTGGTGGAGCGGTAAGTGATGTTCAGGAACGAAACCGGAATAAACAGCGAACAAATATTGTCTAACTTATCACATCAGGCACACAACGCACAGCGAGGAACCAAGGATCATCGGCCAAGAACGACGCGTTTCACTGATTGGAGAATAGACGATTGTTGAATGCGCAGATGCATAATCGGCGTGTGGTTCGCAGCACAAAGTGTAGCCGTGAGGCTCATCCTCCCATCCACCTTATCGTCATGGCCGTTGTTTGACCTTTTCAGTGTGACGTATCTCTACCATTCATTCCTTCATCCACTTGTTCCAGGGACTATGAAAACATTCGACCTTGGAGCGGTCTTTACCGCAAGCAGCGCTTCTTCGAGAGGATCGACATCGCTGCTACGATGACGGATGGCACGAATCGATTGTGTTTTGATATTCACTTCTTCCACACGAGTCACAGTGCGACGTGTCTGATACATATCGCAATCTTTTTCAATTTCTGTCAGACACACCACTCTTGACATGGTGGCGCTCTACTGCAAGCCACAATTCAACGTTAAACGGATGATCCAGTCCTTTCTTCTGCCCACAGCTAAAAACAGCAGTACTTTTAATCCGACCATAGAGAACGATTCATTTACTGGTAAAATATGGAGCCTCTCTCCTCGTGGTTAAAGAAAGGGACACGCCCGGGCAGACAGCCGAATGTTCGTGCATTTTATTATTCCTTGTGCTGCTACCCAACTGACGCCGAACCTATGCAGGTACATAGACTTTCGATGCGAGATTATTAATGCTTGTATACGCGAATCAAAAACGGCGCAGTAAGTCAATAAATGCTCGACAGGAAGACAAGTCGATTTGCAGGGGTCATTCTATTATTTCTCGACATCGGTCTTGACATGCGCGTCCCTGAAGATCATAACCAAAGACTACCGCTGTCCAGATCGAGGGTCAATGAGAAAGGCGTGTTTCTGTACCCACCCGCCTACGTCTTCCCCATCAATGCCCAGACGCGATACGAGGTTGTGCCCACCAGCATGAGAATCTTGGACGATTGCGTTTTACAGCTCCAAGTTTGTGATCGCTAGGCCATGGCCAGATGATTTCAACCAAGCAGTTCAAGGTATGCTGACCTGTATTTCATGGCTGTGAACATCTTTTCTTCCTTCTTTTATTCGGTGTTTCAACAATTCAGCGGCATTTCGCCCTCATGGCTTGAAACCGTAAGCTTGATTGCACGTGAAACAGCACTGACTCGAGTCATCTCGATGAATTCAAAGCCGCATTGCTACCGTGCTATCTCTTGGCGCGGGTGAACCAGCCGTGTCAGCGTACTGGTATGTACAGTGTACCCTGATAGACTACTTTGGCAGTTCACTTTAACCCAGTACAAAAGTTGTGGTTTTCTATCTTCCAGAGATCACTGTCTCTACTAAGATTTGGAGTCATGTCACCACGTCGATGAAGAATCGCAGGTCTATATTGCAGCCTAGAAAGAAACACAGATTAGGAGACGGCCATGATAACCAGCCGCTTGCGGACCGATCGTGGCGTTTTTATGCTGTTGCCTGTAGGTATATGCCAGCTTTGGTCAACTTCAGGCAGGTGAATGAGCCGCCATTTCCCCTCACAGATCATGATGTATGGGATGGGGTATAAAAGGTAAGCGCCTCGACATGCTCGTTTCAACCCGGTAATTTCTCCTCAAGTGTCAGCCAGAAAAATCACCTCACAGTAATCCTCACCTCCATACATATCGAAGCCCAAAAAGGCTACGTGCAATCGCTGTATCACTATGTGGAACGAACTCGAGAGCTTGGTCAAGAGCCAAAGCAGCAACCCGGGCGACGTGGCCGACGTGCTGGCTTATCTGGGCTCACCGTCAACCTCGATCGCTGTACTAGATCATGGCAAAATCACAAGCAAATGCTACTCCACAAACAAGGCTCACAACACCGATACCGTCTTCCAAGCATGCAGTATCTCAAAACCCATGGCCGCTCTTGCAGCAATGCGACTTGTCGATCGCGGCCAGCTCGACATCAACAAGCCGATCTCTGAATACCTCTCCCCCAAAGTCCTCGAAATAATCAGCACACCAGAAACCGCGCACCTCGTCTCCGCCATCACGTCCAAACGGCTAATGAGCCACACAGCCGGCCTGACCGTACACGGCTTCCTGGGCTACCTGAACGACACACCAGACATCGAGACCATTCTCTCCGGCCAAGCCCCCAGCAACGTCCCCCAAGTCCGCCTAGCAGACTTCCCAGGCCACCGCTTCACCTACTCCGGCGGCGGAACCACCGTGCTCCAACTCGTGCTACAGCAAATAACAACCCAGTCCTTCCCAGAGCTAATGCAAGATCTCGTCTTCGGACCCCTTGAGATGACCCAGTCGCACTATAACCGGCCCTCATCAGGTTTCGCACCAGCACAGCGCTCCGGCACACAGCCCTACGAGTTCCCCTACCGCGTCTTTCCCGAGATGGCCGCAGCAGGACTATGGACGACACCGACGGACCTACTCAAAGCCTGTCTAGCCGTTCAGAAGAGCGTCGCCGGCGCGCCGTCGTCGTTTCTGAAGCAAGAAACCGCCCGACTGATGCTGACTGAGGTGCAAGACGGCTTCGGGATAGGATTCATGGTGCCTTATCCGGCATTCGGCCACAGCGGCAGCAACGTGGGCTACAGGTGCGATTTGTTCGCGTACGACGGCTCGAAACCGGACGTGCCGGAGTACAGCGGCGTGGCTGTCATGACGAACAGCGATGAGGGTGTGGCCGTGTTCCAGAAATTGGAGGCCGCGGTGCTGTATCTCATGTCTTGGCCTGATGTCTCTACTGAGCCACCGTATGCTTCTAATGCTATTGTGCCGTTGTGCGATTGTGCTGCCACGGTCGACGCTCAGTGGACTGATTGGAGTGGTCGATGGGGAGATTTTGAGATTAGTGAGAAGGAGGGACAGCCTCTTCTGACGTTTGTTGGCGGTGGTCTGAGTCAGAACATATCGCTGATACCGGCTGCCAGACCGAGGACAACAGATGGTGCCATCGATCTTTCCGCCAAAGGACTGGAGTTGATGGTTCGGCTGACGAAGAAGGATGGGGAGAAGGTTGTTGAGCTGTGGCATGGACGCAGAGATGATATCAGGACCTTACACAAAGCTGCGGGTCACTAGACGAGGGTGCGGTCATTCACGAAGTCATGACAACAGGAAGTCTTCATCATGCGTAAATGTAAATCTCTCGTTCTCAATTCATCTGGTATCGAAGAAGATATCCCTATCGCCATTCCGTTTGCGTTCTCATGCCGTTCGCCTCGCTTTGTTTGTACTGTCTGTCTGTCACCTAGGAGTTCGGCTTCTCCAAGGGGACAGTTCTCGGTCCATCTTATCAATTCAAATTGTCGCTCCCCAAAAGTACAGCTCCAGAAATGCATCGCTTAGGACTGAAATACCCTTGCGTTTCCAAATCAAAACTCCATCATCCTATTTCGCTTTTCACTTGATCGGTAACAAACGAGATACCCACGAGTGATCGGCATTCACTGTGGTCTCCAGACTTCAATGCTTTGAGCATCCGATAATTCAAATGTGCAGGTCGTGCAAGGAAAAAAAGCTAGAAGGGGAGATGATGTCGGGTGGCGAATCCGACATCGTTAGTGTGAGTGATCGTGAAGCGTACCTCTTATTATTGACTCAAATTCTGCAATGCAGAATTGGGGTTTGCGTCAGATGCACTCGTTGTCTGCGCCGTTGTTCGTCTTCAATCATCGTTCGCTGGTCGTGCTTGATTCAATTCTCTCGCCAACCATGAATCAGGTCACACCAACCGCTTTATTCTGTCCCTTCTCAAACTTGTCTCTCCGACTCGGGCTGCCGTGGCTCTCGGTGCTGTCGTTGCGCATGGTGTAAGGCATCTGTGGCGTGTTCAGATTACCAGTATTGTTCAACTCCGCATTGTCCTTGACGTGACGGACACTGCTCTCGTTCTGCCATGCGTTTGCTTGACTTGGATCAGTGTCGACACGCGTAGCGACAGGATTATGAGCCGGCCTATTGCCTTCACGTGAACGAGGTGATCCCATCTCGTCGGCTGAAGGGTCTGTGATGGTCGGCGTATGAGCAGGACCTTGACCCTTGTTACGATCTCCGTAGCGCTTCAGGATCTCTTTGGTCGTAATGTCGGCACTAGAGGAGAAGAGTGAAGAGTCGTTGAGGATCAACGAAATGTCCTCTGGAATCTCGCAGAAGGTTTCGTTGTATTCAATAAGAGAATGCACAGCTTCAATACCAAGGAAGCTATCATCGACCGGAACGTCCTGGTTGCCCATGTGAAGGATGTTAGGGGCCATGACAGTCGCCAAGTTGTGGACGTCCATCTTGCTTCCAGACTCCTCGTCGACGTGTGAGAACGACGCGGTCCAGTTAAGAAAAGTGAAGAGCACCTCCATTGTGTCGCGGTGAGTTTTGGGCAACAGACAACAAGTGAGATGAAGTACGCGTCTGCGCTTTTCTTCATCCGAGATTTCTAAACGCGAATTAGCACATTGATATCGCCAAGCTGTAAATGAACCTACTTTGCGACGTGATGAACAGTCTGTGAAGCTTAAAGGTAAGCAAAGGATCAGGCAAATCTCTCAAGAAGCGCTTGAGGATCGCAGCGACCTGGACAGGATTCTCCTTGGTAAGGTCAAAGTCCATCGCGCCGTTCTTGTCAATCTCTTCCTTGGTCTCGTTTAATCTCTTAATGTTGCCGTTCTTCCTGAAGACTCCCTCGACGGACATGTCCATTGTTCGCATGGCTGACACGGAATCTTGAACGACTGCTGGGATACGAAGTGCTCCAGGTCCAACACCGTCTGTCGACTCGGCGTAATCTCTTTCAATGAGCTGATCAAGTCCGACTCCAAAGACACCCTTTTTCTTGCCCTTTGGCTTGTTCTTGTCGTTCTTGAAGGCGCTTCCAAACTTGCCCCAAAATGTTGGTCGCTTCGTCTCAATGAGGTCGAGAAGCTGCTCTTGGTTAAAGTGGCCCTCGAGCAATGGCTCCATTGACAACACCGCAACATGGCGTACGATGAAGTACTCGAGCGCGGAAAGTTCGGAGAAGTATTTCTTCGTCCGTCCACCTTCAGCCATCAGCAACTTCTCGTGGTCGATACCACCAGATGGACTTCTTGTGTGTCCGTTGACAAGCTTGACTTTCGGGTCTTGCGGAATCATCGGCTGACGGGCATATCTCGATGCATTGGGTCTTTGCTCACGAGTCTGCTGCGCTTGTACCAGACGTGGAATATCATCCAGAGTCATGGCTTGGTCATTTCCGAAACTGAGCTGAGATACCGGGTCTCCATTGACGTCTCTGTCCTCGACAATCTGGAATGTGCCAGTCCTTCTTCGCTCGACTCTGCCTGGTGAGCCTGGAGTCGTCGCGTCAGGCGCGTCTATTATTCTTGAAGTTCTCGACTTCTTATTTGCGCTGGATACCTGCTTGTCCATTCTTGTCGAGCGGAGTCGTCGAATATCGGTCATGGTCTGTTCGTATCCAGGCGACTGCTCCCTGCCAGTCGAACCGGCATATGACTTGGAACGAGTGTTGGATCGTAGCATTGGTGGGTCCAAGTTGCTTCCAGAAGGACGATGACCGCTTTGTGAATCGTAGTCTGACAAGTTGGGATCATCCGAGGTGTGAGGTAACGCGCCGCTTGTTCGAAGCGTAGCAAGTAATCTCGCGTGCGCGACGCGTAGGAGATACACGTACTGCTGCAGCCGTGTTACTTCGGTAAATTGGCCACCGTCTACACTTCCAACAATTCCAGCATGCTTTTCACACAGCACCAGACGCTGCGCTTCACTCCATCTGGCCTCATTCGAGCAATCTGCAAGTTGCTTGGCGCACTTTGTGCATTTTAGACATTGGTGATGCACGAGCCTCTCGTTCTTCTTGAAGCAGCGATCTTCGACAGGTTTGTCGCATACACCACAAGAGTCAGCTGACCGTGCGGCGAACCCGTCGGTCTCTCCTCGTGAGTCTCGGGTTGCTTCGTATTCCAGGCGATCGTCCAAACCGTCAATATCTTCAAGAAATTTGTTAAGACCGTCCACTGATCCAGTCTCCCTTTCGAGTTTGAGTGCGCCTTGAAGACAAATGCGAATCAGAAGTTTGAGGTAATGTGCGAGTCCAGTAACCAGTGAGAGCAGCTCTTGCGTGACACCAAGTCTTCTTACACCAGTCTCTTGTGATTCCGCGAGCAGCTGGAAGAATGCCACAACCTTCTTACAGAGAAGCTTTGCCTCTCGAGAGTACGACAGACCTGGCCTAATTAGTATGTGTCGAAAAGCTCTGCCAGGAGAGTACTCACCCTTGCCTGTCCCGCTCATCAAGATCGAGTCCAGATCATCAGCAGCGGCGAACAGTAAATCGACGTGGGTGATGAACTTTTTCGCAGCCACCACTCCATCCATGTAGGCACCGTTACTAACGTGTAACAACATGTCAGAAATGCAAGTAGCCGATCTTTCTTCAAAATTCGATAGTGTCCGCCATATCCAGAGAACCTTGTCCTCGACTCTCTCCTCGCTATTCTTGACAGCTCGTCGCAATTCTTCAGTGGCGTCTTCTTCGGACATTGCTTGGTCGAATGGATCTCCAGTGCCCTGATATAATCTAACGTTCCAGTACTTGTGGATCATGTAGCACTCCGGGTGCCAGTGTTGATTCTGGCCGTTTCTGAAGATCTCGACAAATTGCTTCAGGATAGCCGTCTGGCAGCCATTGCATCTCTGAGCGAATTTTGTCGAATAGTGGTAATGGCAAAACACGTTTCCTTCGTGTTCGTAGTATGAGTCTTGCGCACCGAACACGGTCGGGCAGACGGAACACGTAAAGTGCTCAATATGGTATTTGCGCTCGAGTGCAGTGATGTACGATCCTCGAAGCGCGCCGCCGCAGGTCGAGCACAGCAGGTCAAGTCTTCGGAAGTAATCGGTCTCGCAGAGAGGGTATTGGTTTGGCGGTTGTTCGGGTACCGGGAAGAATTTGGAAGCAACAATCTTGCCGCAGTCCTGTCATGCTGATTAGTGGTTGCTGAGCGTCTAGACTGGCGGTCACTTACGGTACACGTGAAGCACTCGAGATGGTATGTATCACCAAGCGCTCTCACGAATTGTCCAAGCAGTGGTTGTCCACACTTCCCGCATACTCTAGATTGTGCACCTCGCTTCTTACGCGAACCGTCCTTTGATGGACTGATGGAGGCATCTCCATCTCTTTCTTGCTGTCGTGTTCCATGTGCATCCAAGCTGTGCTGCTTCCTATGCCTTACAACAGCGTCCTGCTGGTCGTCTGAACCACCGCTGGAACCGGCAGGATATGTCTGTGAGCGATCCGGCATGTGGAAATGTGTTCGTTGTGGATCTTCATTCCTCCCCTCTTCATGACCATTGCCCAGATTATTATCCATTGCTGCCATCTACAAGCTCTTGCTTTATCGCTCCGGATTGCGAAAATGTTTACTGATGTCGACAGACAGACGCGTTGTGGTCGCAGAAGAGCCGTCAAGTCAATAAGTGGTCCAAAGCCGCACCTGACGAGCTCAAGCACATGCAAATGCAGGATAGGTGGATCGACACGCTATCCAAGTGTAACACGATGCCCAGGTCCAAGCTATTGCTTCGCGAGATGAATTCCAAGGCTCGAGATGGCGATGTATGTAGATTTGCGCGTCATGTGCCAGAAGTACTAAGGAGCGGACGACTGGAGACGGAAGATCCGCAGTCAGTGAGAGATGATGATGGGTATTCGGTTGAGCAAAATAAGCGCAGCTGAGTAGGTTCGAACAATGGACGATATCTGATCGTGTCGGAGAATTTTGTTGTTGATGCTAGCTAATTGGCTGAAGCAAGCATAGCAAGAATGCCGCACGATCAACTCGGTGAAGCACCCGACTGTATTATGCAACAACAGCGGAAACAATTGTCGATATCCTGATTTTGTCACTGCCTCGCAGGTGTAGAACAGTCCTTGCGACGCGAAAGAGTATGATGATGAGATGGAAACGATTGATCGTCTGAGATGCAGGAGCCAGGTAATAAACAGGGTTAGAGGCACGACCGGTGCATCCCAGTACAGTACTAGGAGTACGGATTAGACTAAATTGTCTGTCTCGTCACGCGCGACAGGTCCACGCTTTTCGTGATGCGTTGTTCAAGCCTTTTACAAAAATAGCTGATGTCGCAAGATGAGGACGTGATAACGAGTGTGATTCAATTCGGAGGCAAAGGCAGAATGTTTGAGGTGGTGAGGTGATTTGGCAGTGTTGTTACCTTTACGCTTGGATCTTCAAGTTGCTCTGCGCGCCTGCTGTGTTCAGTTCAATCTGCGGAGACTGAAGGCGCTTGAGCCAAGCCGGGCAGCTTTAGATGCGGCAACTCCCGCCTTCCCCTGCCCGAACCACGAACATGACATGAGGCTCTGCGGTAAGATATTATTGTACCTGCAGCTCTAGGTATTCACCTTCACACGACCACTGACATTTCGCCTCGAATTGGTCTCGCGCATCGTCCTCCGTTCTTCCTCGTCCCATCCCACCGGACAAGGCTAACCCTATCAACCACAATGGCAACAAACGGAGCCCCCGCGCAGCCCGCAGGACCACCCCTCCAGTCCCGACCAAAGCGACCCATCACCGGCGACGAAGAAGCAGGCTCTACTCTGCGTCTCGGCGAGTTCCAGGACGTCCCAACTCTCAATCTCTCGGAAGCGCGCACCATCATCAACGCCGTTACCAAGTACCGAAGGAATAAAGACAGCGAGACCTTAGTGAAGACACAAGACTACCTCGAATTGTTCGCGCGGTATAAGCAGCCCGAACATGTAAACGCGGTGGAGCAGCTGTTGAGCACCAGGACGGAGCTGGATAGTTTCGAGCGAAGTCAACTGGGTAGGTTTTGCGCGCCTTAGTGGCTGTTAGCAATACGAGGACGAAGGAGGAACTGATGCGTATTAGGAAGCTTGTGTCCGGACAGTCATGAGGAGGCCAAGACGCTTGTGCCATCGCTCGAGGGAAAGATCTCGGATGATGACCTGCAGGAGCTGCTGGATGAGATGATGAGACTGAGGAATTTTGTACAGTGAGCGAATGGATGGATATGAGCGATTTACGATGGAAGGCAGCCTCGTCAGAGCGGATGCGTTATACGACAAAGACAGAACATTGGTGCATTGGTTCAGCGAGGCGTTGGTGGGAATAATTCAGCGAGCGGTCACAAAAAACACACGCCGGATCACAAGGGGCAAAAGTGTTTTGCTGACAAGCAGCGAGATATTGATTTTTCAATGCATTCCGTGTAGGCACAGCCTACCACAATGCTGGATAGTAGTATACGGTACGATAAATGAAACGTCTCAATGGACGCGCGAAGCCAATCTTGATCCCTTGACCTTCAATTTAGTCTTCCCAAGAACAATACTCAAGAGCAAAATACCCATTCGTACAGACTGGTCCTGATTGTAAACCACTCGAACTCCGCCAACGCCGCGCTGAGAAGAAAGCAACCAGACCGAATGAGAGGTGATGTAACAAAAGAAAATCAGATGATATACAGTGATGAGAGAGTTCTCTCTAGTGTCCTGCATGGACTGGTGAGTGGCGTCCCCTTGGTGTCGGGTCCGGATCTTGATCGCCACCCTGTGGACGCGGGGTAGCGTCCATGTCGATTTCTTGAGTATCATTTCCAGGTGCCAATGGAAACAATTGAGGCGGTGTTAGGTGGCCGTTAGCTTCGACCACTTTAGCAGGTCCGACCAGCTCTTCCGGTCCTTCAGGCTGCTCTGTGATAGATCGAGGTATCGATTTATCGCGAACAACACTGTTGGCTCCATCTGCTGATATGTCACTTTCCTGACTGTTGGTTCGAAGCATCTCCTGAGCCAATTTGGAAGAACCGCTAGGAAGCTTCTTCTTTGGTGAACGTGAGCGCACTTGTGCATTGCCTAGCTCCTCATCTTCATCGTCCCCGGCGTTGCCGGATTCTTGACGACGGAGCTCATGCGACCGCCTTTTAGCGGTAACCAACTCAACAGCATTCTTTTTCAAAACTGGTGATCGACTAGACTCGAGCGCCGCGGGAGCCGACTGTTCGTGAATCAAAGCGGGCGGACGCGGAACAAGAAACTTTTCATCCAGGTTCTTCTTCTCGCTTTGGGCGTCGCCTGATATGCCGAGTCCACCAAAGTTTCTCTCGAGGTCTTGCTCTGACCAATCAACCGTAGGTTGTCGGCTGATGATCACAGGAATGCTGTCCATATGACTCTCCACTTCTCCTAGAGAGCCCGAGGTGATTGAATCCTCGCGACTGGATCCGCGAGGTCCAGAAGAGAACATGCCCATACTAGAGGCTGTTGTACTAGTTGGGCTGTCATCTGTGGCAAGCGATCCTTTGCGAAGATTCGATGGAGGCATGCTATGCATCTGAGAAGGCTTCCAACCAGGAGGAGGTGGCTTCCATTGACAAAGACGGCCGAGGACTTCGGTCAGCTTTTGTGTATCCGGGGGCTTCTCCACCAACGCGTCAAAATCGTGTGGCGCCTGAAGCTCCTTGAGATATCCAGTGACTGCGACGATGGGTGTGTGCGAGTTGGCGTTCCTAGTCTCCCTTATCATCCTCGCAACATCCGCGCCATTGACTTGTGGCAGCTTGAACTCCATCATGATGACATCGAACTTGACTTCGCTCATTGCGTATCTAATCGCTTCCTGACCGTTTTGTACCGAGATCGTTCGACACCTGAGTTTCTCGAGCAGACGCTCCATGACCAATCGAGACACTGGATGGTCTTCGCAGATGAGCACGTCGAGTGGGCGGAACGAAGGACCTTCGGCGAGCGTGATCTGTGACATCCGTCGCGAACTTTGACGCCGACGCTGAACTCTCAACAATGCTTTTTGCCGTTGATCTTCTGTATCAGACGATGATGGAGAGACATCAAAGACCTGGCTCTTTCTCTTCTGAAATGGTGGCATCAGATCAGGTACCATATCGTTATCCTGATTGCCTACTTTAGGAGACTTGTCTTGGTCGCCCACAGTATGTGCTCGCTGACGAGACGGAGAAGCGAATGATGATTTTCTGGTTGAAATCATCGGTTCTTCTTTTGACATCGGCATAGACATGGAAGCTGGCTTTGCAATCTTGATGGGTGAGGATGTTGTCGACACTGCTTTCTGACTTCCAGGCATGCGAGGGACCTCGAAGAAGCTTCCGGGCTGCGAGGCGTTACTGACTTGTTGCGACAGAGACGACGAGCCACTGGACGTCTTCCGACGCTCATGATGCTGGCCTGCGCTGAAAGAGACAAGGAGCGGTGAAGATGGCTGAGAGATTCGACTTGGCGATGGGGTAGGCTGACTGAGCAACGAGGGAGATGCAGGTCGATGTAGTGGACCTCTGTTGGCAGACAATGCACGCTTTAGTGGTCCTGGTATGATCGGACTAGCATCAAGTGATGGAGAAGGTGAAGAATTTACAGGCGAATTCGTCGCTGCAACAGCGGCTTTGCTCTGGGCTTGCATAGCTTCAGCGCGAAGCTTCGACAGAACATCCTTGTTGGCCTTCTCCAAAACCGGCAAGTTCTTGAATTGAAAGTTCCCAAAGTCATCTGGTGCGGAGGGCTCGCTCAGACGACGGCTTCGGCCATCACGGACATGCGGCGGGATATGCAGCGGCATCAGGCCTCTCTTAATAGAATTGACCTTCATCCTCACGCGTGACAAAGCGTCGTGCGGTCTGTCGGCGTAGTCTGTTGGGGTACCAGCCGGTGACGAGACCTGATCTTCGAACTCTGCGTTGAAATTCTGAAGCGAAGCGCCTCTTGCATCAAAATAATCGGTGTCCTCCAAGTTGGCCGGATTGGGTATGAAAGAGGCCTCATCCTCTCTGAGATTGTCCCAGTCGATTTCGACAAACCATGGATGTGCGCGAACTTCATCTCCACCACTCTCAAATTTGTCGTCGGCATTGGAGCCGAGACGCTTCTTCGGGTCCAGAGTCATCAGCTTGTTCATGAGATCTTTGGCCTCCGAGGAGACTGGGACGTCGTCATCGTCCGGCCAGTGTATGTCGCGTGCGAGGATGTTCTGGAACACCTCGTCTGGAGTGGGTGCGTGAAAAGGAGGAAAGCCGTACAGACACTCAAAGAGGATACAACCTAATGACCACCAATCACTCATCTCGTCCTGACCAACACCATTGATAGTTTCAGGGGCAAGGTAATCAGGAGTGCCTACGAAACGTCTGGTGTTGTCGTCAGGATCGAAAAGTGCCATTGGCGGAGGCAGCATGCCCGACTGCTGGGGTGGCGTTCCTAAGTGCTGTTGGCTAGTATTGCTCATGACTGACTGTAATCCATAGGTACCCGCGTCTGGTGATTCGCCCTCGCTACCAGTTTCCTCTTCAATCTGCTGACTCTGGAAACTCGATTTTGCGCCATCCTCATTAAGGGTAAATCGACGAAACATCGCCTGAAGAGCATCGCTCTCTCCACTATTGCTTCGCTGGACGGAGAGTCTACGCCCCGAATCCGCCGAAGGTTCTCTATTTAGGTTGAAGTAGGACGGCTGCGGGAAATCCGTGATCGGTGCTGGTGTAAGTCCAGGAGTACCTACTGGAGACTGGATAGCGCCGTTGAAATCGAAAGAAGTCGACCGCGACGAAGCGATCGAAGGAACTCTCTTGAAAGGGTTATGCTTGAGGAGATCTGGTACCTCGGTCGGTTTACTGTTCTGTATTCTCTTTTGACGACCGACCAGACCCATGCGAGACAGACCAAAGTCAGTCAGCTTCAAGTGACCTTTCTGGTCAATCAAGAGATTGTCGGGCTTGAGGTCACGATGTACGATTTGTCGGCTGTGAAGGTGCTGCACGCCTAGCACTACCTCTGCAAGGTATTTCTTCGCCCAGTCTTCGGGTAAGCCTCCCAAAGTCTTGATAAGAGATGCACAATCTCCGCCGTTCAGATACTCCATCACGAGATACAGAAAATCTTTGCTTGCAAAAGTCCAGTACAGCTTGGCAACAAAGTCACTTTCGCCCTGCCACATCATAATTGCTCGTTCAGCCTTGACGTTGGTGATCTGATTCTTGGCAACCATGTCACCTTTCTTGAGGACTTTGATAGCGTAGTAGTCACCAGTGTTTTTCTTTCGAGCGAGATAGACACTACCAAAAGCGCCTTTGCTGATCGGCTTGATAATCTCGAAGTCCTTGATGGAGGTTTGCACGGCCTTTGGTTGGGGGTTACTGCTGATCGCGGCAAGGTGAGGCGAGCCCGGAGCCCGTATGCTTTCACCCAATGCGACAGATGATTGTCGACGATGGTGTTGTTGCTGAGCACGGATGATAGGAGATGTGAACTCGGAAGCGCCTTGAACTGGTGATGTGATTGGCGAAGCGCTAGTTTCCCCACCACTAGTATGTCGTGACTTGAACGTACGTAGCGGAGATAGCGGAGGCGCTCCGACACTTCTTGCGGGAGATTCTTGTCGGACGGCAGATTGAAGACTAGGTAGAGCAAGACTTGTGCGCTTTCGGCCCCTAGTGCTAGCCACCCGGCTGAGACTGAGCTCTGCTGTAGGAGATTCGCCAAGTTTCGACGCTGCTGCGGAAGTGATTGATGAACGAAGACTCGAATCGCTTTCTGCACCTGCATCGCTCTCGAACACGATTGAGTTACGCTTCGCTTGTGAGGCAACAGGAGGCAAGGATCCCACTATCGATCTCGGAGTTTTGGATCCCATCGGACTGTTGGAACGAGTTGATGCTGCAGTTGACGAAGCGCGTCTGAGCGAATGTCCTGCCATACTAGGGTCGGAAGCATTGCGAAGGGCCATTGCTAATGAACTTGCAGCAGGACCGAATGGTGCCCTGAGTATCGGTGCGGCCTCCGGACTGACGCTTTCTCGGGAAAGTGTTTGTTCAAGACTCAGTGACTCGGGCTCCTCCATAGCCTCGTCGTCGCTACCGGACGTATCACTAGCATCGCTCAGTTCTCCGGCAGCAATTCGGGCAGCCTTGGACATGGCTGCATCGATACACTCCTGTACGAGGATGTCAAACTCGATTCGTAAACGTTCGGAGTACTCAAGAACTTGGCGATGTCGAGAGACAGCTTCGACTTTGAGTTTTGAAAGATTCGCAGTATCTTCACAGAGCAAAGACAGACCCTCTTCTGACTCTAACGTGCCGGCACTTGGCGACTGCCATTGGAGGACCTGAGAGACTCGGCTTTCGGACTGCGGTGACTGTGTTCGGATCTCGATACCCATTTGTCCACTGTTATCTTTGACCGCGGGTATGTTGATTTCCATAGCAGTGTCACAAAGATCCAAAACTAGCTCAACAATTCGTGCCAGCGGTCTTCTGACGGCGAATGACCGAGATCTATGGTGTCCAAAGCCATTTGCCGATAGCTCCCGACCTCGTGAGGCAGCTGGAGCGGCAGGCGACGCTCGACCGGAAGAAGACGCAGACGGAGGAGAGGAAGTTGGCGCAGATGATGGACCGATGATCAATCCTTTATAGTCGGCCTGCGGTACTGGAGCCGGGGAGCCCGTGTCGGAAACCGTAGCGCGAGATCGTTTTGATTGTGCTTCGAGCGCGTCCAAGACTTTGACGATGAGGTTTCGGTGCTCTGTCAAGCTCTCGTGGGCAAGTTGTATTTCCATCTCCGCCCGGTTCTCTTGTAGACAGAGTTCTGTATGCTTTTCGAACCACCATGGTGTTATCTGGCGCTCACAGATACGACATAGTACAGGTAGTGGTGGTGCGCGGTCTCCAGAATCGGCAGTACTTGATTCAGCAAGGGTGGTCAAATATTGAGCCAGAACGTGTGCGCCTATACCCAAGGACTCGACGAGTACATCAGGAAGGTCGATGGTAATCTCTCGTGGAATTGCAGGCTTGATCATCCACATGGTATGACTCTCTTCTCCACTATTGCGATCGTAGACCATGATACCCTGTGCCTCCAAGCCAACATCGTGAGTTTGATCCACTTGATCCTGACTCTCGTTCTCTTCATCCGTCGAGACATCTTTACACTCAGACTTTGGTGTGTCCACCTTGGGCGGGTTATACTTGACGGTAAAGCGGATGATACGGCTCTTGGAATCGTCCTTTCTCATCGACTCAACAGCATCGACGAAGATCTTCTTGTTGTCCAGAATGACATCGCAGACTGGCCTCCCGACAACAGAGTCGGGTGGGACGCCGGTGATTTGTTGCCAGGAAGGACTGATCCAACGAACAGTACCATCCAAATTCAGATCCATGATAGCATTGACAGATTGTTCCGCGGCTCTTTTCAGATCTTCTCTCTCTTCACGAATATCCTGACTGACTGTTCTCTCCATCTGACCACGAAGCGAGCTCGCGTCAGCGTGAGACTCCTTCAAGGCAGTGACTGCTGGCGGGGCCAGAGTCGGCGGCCGAGACTCGGTAGCCATGTCGAGTGCGAGTATAGCTTGTTCAGTGATTGATAATAAGGCGTCTCCGCCCAGCGGGCAGGTATTGGTACCTCAAGCACACCGTAGCAGCGCGACCATCATGATGGGGAATCAGATGGACGCTGGAGTTGATCGATAGGCTGATAACCGTAATTCGACGCTCACGCAGGCGTTATTGGTCAGAAGAGCACCAGTTGAAGGAATTCCACGACCACTTGATCGCAGCAAGAACAGAATGTCACTGGATTCGCATTTCCTCGTCGTCCAGTGGTCTCTCGGAGATTCGTATGTTGACAGCACAGACAGAACCAGCACCCAGACGAATGAAGTTCACAACAAGGGCATCCGCAAGTCGGAAGCGGTAAGCGCGATTGGCTATTTTACGGTTCACTGCGGGGTCATTTTGACACGCTAGGAAAGAACACTAGGGGAGCTCCCGTGCCTGCCAACCGCTTTTGCCGAGAGAAAATACAGCGGCCGACCCTGGTTTTGGGGGCCTTCGGGCATCTTTTGGCCAGCCGTTTGACCGCTGATTGAAAAGTTGCCAGTCATTCGTGCATGATCTTGACGTGGTATCACTGCATTATCACCGTCACTCCACGCATGCATGCGTGACGCTGCAGCATTGTGCATGCACGATACTATACCACAGCAACCGGTCACCGTGAGATGTTCTCAATGAGCCCTCAGTGGATGGGTCCCAGACGGCATGATCCCGGTCAGGCCACGCATCTCGTGACACAGAAGTCAATACAGAAGACGGTTCATAGGCCAAGGTAACCCAATCTCACACAATCTCGGTCAGGTTCGAGGCCGGAACGTGTGCAACAAGTACGCCATGATACGATAATGCACTCCACACGAGATTCGCGACGATAC
>Ga0058703_1000067_pt1 | contig 18721 bp, 10 predicted proteins | sample AgamicMgMae_FD_83782 | JGI IMG/M metagenome (GOLD analysis project Ga0058703, IMG submission 83782) | Agave microbial communities from Guanajuato, Mexico - Mg.Ma.e | ecosystem: Host-associated > Plants > Phyllosphere > Phylloplane/Leaf | place: Guanajuato, Mexico | collected 2012-06-04
AATAAATTCGGCGGGCCAGAGTGCCTTGAAGTCATCATGGCGACGATTGGTTTATTACCCAGCGACATCAGTAACCAATCCACCGCCGATGACGAGGACTGGTTCTTTTCTGTAAATTCCGAACTTGTTCATGGAGTCGACAATACTGAGAAGGGTCTCGATGGACTTGGCTTTCTCGCCAATCATGGTCTTGTGGATGGAAAGCTCAAGCTTGTGGTGGTCAAAGTACTCTTGGAGCTGAGCACCGTAAACATCAAAGATGTTGGCATCCATGACGGCCAGAGCGCGGCCCCATCGCTTGTAGCACTCAGCGAGCTGAGAGTTCTCCTTGTTGAAAACACCATCGAGGAAGGTGAAGTCGTACTCGATCTTCTCGTAACCCTCGACGTGGAAACCAGTTTTGGTCTCCTTGACGGTAGCGTTGAGGTCAGACATTTTCGCTGCGAAGAAGGATGTAGAAGAAGGTGTGTAAGAGTATGTATAAATCAGGTCACAGAACGATTGGTTGTAGTGAGCAAGATCTTCGTGTTGAAGGAAAGTTGGAGGAAGAAGTTGAGTTGTGGGTGAAGAGTGAAAGAAGAATTATTGAGCAGAAGTCGCGGGGTCCAGTTTGTATATATGAGTGCTAGTGCGTGGTCGGCCTACAGGCTACAGTATACACTTGCCGATCGGGGCAATGGTGACTTCCTCAGCAGCACTGACAGGGAAGGAGCGAATGGCGTCAACGAGGTGGTCACGTCGTCACAAGAATGGTGGATCATCGACTGAATGCATGACAGTCGCCAGAGAACTCTCGTGAAAGTCAATTGTGGTCTAGCGAGCGGGTACTTGTCGCAGAGGCAGGTTTCTGATCGCTTGGCTCTTCCAATGGCGGCAGTCAATGCAGTCGTTAACACCTATACCTTACCTCATCCGGGATTTCTTTTGGCAGCACATTTGCTTTGCCGATCACTTTCAACACGAGACATGGCTACAGTACCTATATGGCTCGCACAATGATCATTCGAATGCGACTTGATCTGCAGGGCAAGCCAATGGCATTGTGGGCCATGGATCTGGCAAAGCGGGAATTGGGTGTCCGTCGCCAGTACTGACATCGATGCGTGATTGTTTTCGGTCAAAAAGAGCCAAAGGTATCGTCATCGGCATGGTGGGGCAGCCACAGATCTTAACCCAATCTACCCGTGTACGACACTAGGATCTATTGAACTTGTCGATCTGTTTTTGTCTACCGCGGTTACAAGCTTGGTTGTAAGCATCATGCAATTCTTCAATTAGATTGCGAGCCGAACACTTCTCTCCCAGATCCTGGCGTTACTGATCAATTATTCATGATCCTGGCAAGCAATTGACTCCCGTCGTCCTCAGATGCAGCAGTGCGGGAGCGACTGGAGCTGCATGAATAGGACGAACAGAATTATAAATTTCCGAGCGTGAAAATGCCCCGCTCCAAGTTGTACCCCACATGTTCCACGTCATGATGCTGCTTGCCCGCCGTTCAGGACTTGCCCGCGCTGTGCCTGGAATTGCTCGCGCTTGCCTTTTCGATACAAGGATACATGCCCTGCGTTTTCCAAGGAAAAGGAAGTCGAAGCAGAGATCTACTCCTGCAGGACTTCTCCGTTCAGATCACGCTCCAGAATTTCGACTCGCCATGAACCTGTACATGAACTACCTGTAACTCGTTTTTGCACACACCCTCAACAATACAATCGCATTGCCGGCTGTAATGTCTAAGTTTCACATGTAGAAGTAGATTACCTCACCACTTGTCGAGCGGGGGATAGCTTCATCAATGTCTCAGAAAGCTATTGATTGTGCATGGACAATTCTAGCACTGTGAGTGGGACACTAAAGAAATACCGTACTCATACATTCGCTACATTGCAATGTACTCGGTACGAGATCCACTTTACGCAAGCCAATTGCCTCACTAGCCGAGGCCTATCACGTCACTTTGCTGGCGTTGAAAGGAGCTACGCGTCTTCCTTGGAGGGGTCACTGTTCTCCAATGAGGGGCAGAATTTCTGGCTGGCAGTCAGAGCGAAACGACATCTTTCGGCAACAAACATCAAGCGAATAGCTCACATCTTCCAAAAATTCACAATGGCTTCATTTCAAGACTCAAAGGCCTACCAAGGCAAGACCGAGACATTTTTCGACGATGGTCGCGAGGTTGAGTTGCTGCACTTTATTCACAGCAAGCCAGACATTGAGGAGATCCGCGACTCACCACAAAAAGTTCTGGCAGCTATTGACGAATATGCACGCACCAAAAAGTACCTCATGAACGTCGGCGAGGACAAGGGACGTATTGTATCCGATTTGATCGCCGAAGTGAAGCCAGAAACGATGGTGAGTGTGCTGGGTGGTCTGGCGGCAATCACATTTCTGACCATTTTCTAGGTGGAGTTGGGCGGCTACATTGGTTACTCATGCATTCTCTTCGGCGACGCTGTTCGCAAAGCAGGCGGTAAGCGCTACTACAGTCTCGAGAGAAATCCAGAATTTGGCGCTGTCATTTCCTCTCTGGTCGATCTTGCGGGTCTCAGCGACGTTGTGAAGGTAGTCGTGGGCTCCAGCGACGTCTCGATCAAGAGACTACACGACAAAGGAACGCTCAAGCGCATTGACATGATGTTCCTTGACCACTACAAGCCAGCTTACAAGACCGACCTCAAGCTGTGCGAGGAGCTTGGCCTGGTTGGTCCAGGATCCGTCTACGCTGCCGACAATGTCATCACTCCTGGAAACCCACCATACTTGGAGTATGTCAGATCCACGGTAGCAGAGAAGAGGAAGGTGGCCGAATCCGGCGACGCCGAGTCTGGTCCAGACGCTCGTTTCAAGGACACTACTGCCAAGCAGTACGCAAAGCGACAGGGTGAGGAGAAGTTGGGCAGTACCAAAGGCAACCCAAACCTCGTCTACGTCAGCAAGTTGCACAAGAGTTTCGAGCCAACTGGCGAGGAGGTATGTTGTCGTCGTTCTAAAGACTAACAGTCGGACGCACACTAATCAATGGATTAGGACGGTGTCGAGGTCACACGATGCACTGGAGTCGAGTCCTAAGCGGAATTGGGCGACTGAGTTGAGGCGGTTTCCACTGGTCTTTGCCATTCCAGATGAAGCCAGCAGTTCGGTCTGAAGCCCCGCCCCCAACACTTCCTACCCCAGCGTGAGGAACTTTAGAACTACGGGCACCAAACAACAGACGAACTCATGACACGAAGAGCCTAGAAGACCAAATGAAATAGGAAGTATAAAGGAGATATGAATACATTAGCCAAGCGAGCACTCGCTCGACAATGATGGGCAAAAAGTTTACGTAGCAACAATGATGAAATCAAACAAATCTCCGTATCTTATCACCCGTGCCTCCATCATCCACTTTCAAAAGCCGATCGGATCACTCCGCATCTACGATCCACCGCCATTGAATTCTGATCAATATCGCTAGCGTTCCTTCCGACTCGAGTCATTACTCCTAGCGCACACTGTGGAGACGCGTTATGACGTCCGAATTTGGCCGAGTTGGAGAAGTTGATGTTCGCAGGCAGCACACCTTCACACAACAACACTAATTTGTCAAGGAGAGCTTCACTCCGACGGCACACCCACTCAGCTAAGCAGGCATTGGGGATCAGACAATTCCACTGACAAAACGTGACTGTCTCTCCACCAAGTGGCATCTCAAGATGCTGTCAGGTCAAAATTCACGTTTGGCTCATGCCTGGCAGGATCTCCAACTTATTGCTCTGAGTCTTGCTCTTCTTCCATTGAACACCTTCATTCTTGCTCTCAGTTACTTTGCTGGCTTCATCTTTTACTTCAAGTCTACCGCTCACCGCTACCATGTGCGTTCCACCAACACTCCATACTTCCAGCCTCGCACCATCCTCGTCACTGGTGTTGGAATGACCAAAGGCCTTGCACTGGCCAGACTGTTCTACGTCGCTGGTCACAACGTGATTGGTGCCGACTTTGAGTCTACCCTGGTACCATCGGCATCTGGACATGTCTCCAAATCGATCAAGGCATTTCACCGCTTGCAGAAACCGGACGGGACCAATGAAGGTTCTGCTCGTTACGCGCAGAGCATCCTCGACATCATTCGCAAGGAAAAGGTCGACCTCTGGGTGAGCTGCTCAGGAGTCGCAAGTGCCGTCGAAGATGGTCAAGCCAAAGAGATGATCGAGCTTGTGACCAACTGCAAAGCTGTTCAATTTGACATTGCAACCACCAAGAAGTTGCACGAGAAGCACACTTTCATGGAACACACGCAATCACTGGGTCTTGCAGTCCCAGAATCGCACGCAGTCACATCCAAGAGCGAGGTTTCGAGAGTACTCCAACAAGCACAGCCTGGCAGAAAGTTCATCATGAAGTTTATCGGCACCGATGACACCGTTCGAGGCGATATGACCCTCCTCCCGTTCTCCTCACCTGCTGCTACTCAGGCTCATATCTCGCGTCTGCAAATCTCAGAAGATAGACCGTGGATTCTCCAGCAATACATCGACGGCCCGGAGTACTGCACCCACAGTCTGGTTGTCAACGGTCAAGTCAAAGCGTTTGTAGCTTGTCCATCTGCGGAGCTGTTGATGCACTACGAAGCACTCCCAACCGATTCAGCTCTTAGCAGAGATATGCTCAGATTCACTCAAGAGTTTGCTGCTGAAGGCGGAAAAGACTTTACTGGACACCTCTCTTTCGACTTCCTAGTTGACGCCAAGGATGCAGAAGCTGCTCAGCGTGATCCTTCCAGACATGTAACCCTTTATCCGATCGAATGCAACCCGCGCGCCCACACTGCCGTCTGTCTATTCAACGACACCCCGGAGATGATTTCCAAAGGTTACATGTCTCTACTTGAGCCTTCACAAGAACAGGGCAACAAAAAGCTCCAAGTCAATGGTACAATTCCTCCGGCTCCGGTTTACCCTCGATCGCCTGCCAAGTATTACTGGATCGGTCATGACCTTGTCGAATTGGTCATCTTGCCAGTGATGAGCTTGATGTCGTTGCAAGGAACAACTTTCTCTGAGGCATACACTAGTATCATGCGATTCCTTAATCACTTGATCTGGTGGCGTGACGGAACCTTTGAGATCTGGGATCCTCTGCCTGCTTGGTGGCTCTACCACGTCTCATGGCCTTGTCAGTTCTTGACTGCTATGATGACCGGTAGCAAATGGAGCAGAATCAACGTCAGTACCATGAAGGTATTCGGCTGCTGATCAAAGAGAAAGACTCAACAAGGCACTAAATCAGTGGTGGCACGAGATGATGCAGGACAGATGATCAATGACAGCAAAATAGAAGAGAGCCATGGCCTCACGGTCGTAGTCATTCACGCCGAATGCACAATCTTATCAGATGCAAGAGATCTAGACGCTTTTGTTTGTTGCCTGTGCCTTCTCCGCATGACACCTTTATCTCCGAATCCCGCGCATTAGTGCAGCCGCGAGAGGTTTGGCGCGTGCACTTTTGACAAAAAATAGATGAAGTGCACCAACATCGCGACCTTCACCTATGCGCCCACCCTCCATCTCGTGAGACAATTCCATCACGTTCTTGTTTCTTTTTTCTCAGAATTTCAAGAAGCACGGCAGGAATCGCGAGTATCAACCATCACATTAACCCACCAGCCTGCGACAGTACGACACCGCGCACACCTTCTAGAAGTACATTTGCGAATATAAACGCCAATTGCACAGAATACATAATCAAGATGGTTTCTTTTTCTTGTGAGGTCCGTATATTGGTTATCTATTACTACGCAACGAGACTGACTCTTTCAGGGCTGCGGCGACGTGCTAACGAAGAAGAAACTGGATCCTCATCGTAACCAGTGCTGGAACGCCTCATACACTTGCATTGACTGCATGGTGCATTTTCAAGGAACGGACTACAGATCGCATACCAGCTGCATGACCGAGGCGCAAAAGTACGAGGGATCCTTATACCGAGAAAAGCCAAAGAAGGGCAAGGGACCACAGCCGAAAACAGCCAACGTTCAAGAGACCGCCATGATCCCTCGCAAAGCATACGTTGAGGACGAGTCTGAAGTTGGATCGAAGAACAGCACAGTGGCAGTCGTTGATGTACTTCCGGAAGCACCTAGCCCACCTCCCGCAGCGGTACTCCCAGAAGGCTTCAATGTATTTGATTACCAAGTCAACGATGAGACGCCAAAAGCAAACGGCAAGGATCGTCAGAGACATCACAAGGGTGATAGCCAGGACGCGCATTTCACTACTCATGGATACTCTTACGGCACTGCTCCAATCGAGCCTTCGTTCAGCCGCTACGAATCGTATGCGTCTCTACCCGAGCCTTCGCATCAGGCATCCCACGTCACACCAGGCCCAAAGAGCTCAAGAGAGCAGGAGGGTAGTAAAAGCGACAAGAAGAGTGACAAGAAGCGAAAGAGGGACCAACCTGGAGGACTAGATATTGAGCGTGCACGTCAAATCCAAGATGCGGCAATGTCGGATGCGCCACCTGTGTTGCTACACTCTGGACTTACTGGAGGACTCAATAGGCTTCTTTCTCGACCTGTTGATCAGCTTGAGCTGAACGGTCAGTCTGCGCCAAGTCCACTGAGCCCACTGAAAAGAGCAAAGTCGGGTGCAGTCGACGCAAACACAAACGGTCACCGAGTCGCGTCTGGAAACACACAGAAGAGCTCGAGCTCTAAACGTGAGGAGAGGCATGCAGACGACGACGAGCAAGAACGAAGAAGGAGACACCGACACCGGCATCATCGGGATTCTTCATCGAGCGATGACCAGAAACGGCCATCGCGAAAACATCTCAAGGCTATTGAGTACCGTTCTGAATCGGTTGAGCCAACCAAGTCCAATCAGCTCGTAGCATATCACTCGCCCGCTGAGCATTTCATGAGCTTTGTGAACAAGGGTCCCGAAAGCGAAAGAGGGGTAAGCATCAACAAGGCGCTTAAAAGATATCACAGAGAGCGTGACGCCCACAGCGACAAGGACAAGCAGAGCATTGACAAGGAGCTTTTCAAAGATTTGAGGGTCAGGCGTAACGAGAGAGGAGAGTTTGTTCTATTCTTCTGAGTTTAGACGTTGCTACTTGGGCCGCGAGGAATCTGTGTTGTGGTGGTTGCATGGTCGTGGACGGCTCAGCCGATCGATATCAGCATATTCCTCTGACGGCATTGGGTAATATCTAGTTGCAGCTCTGGATACATTCCATTATGATACCCCATTTCTCCAAAAGTTTGCCTTGCTTTCAGACATCCCACGCTGACCACTCACCGCAGCACACATGCTCATGCTACTGTCATCAGGTCACGATTGTGCCGTCTTTTGCAGGGTGCCCGTGCCGTCGACTGTCGCTGCAAGCAGCACACTTCTCATGACATGCATTAACGCGAAGCATAATTTTATGCGCCGTGCATGCTCCAGCCAATGCAATTGCCGCGGACGTCCCTCACGAATCGCGCCGACCATGGTGAGTTGGTAGACAGGCGTAACGCTGCAGCTTCACGAGCGAGACGCTCGCAATGAGTTCTTGTCGTCAAAGCATCGAATTGCTCGAAGTCTGAATGCCACAAATTTCGGAGTGTTACAGAGGTAGTCGTCTTTGATGCTGGCCGTATTGATTGAGTTGATAGTGGTTGGAGAGAGTACTTTGTGTTACGTACGTTCGATTAGACCAATACCGAGAACGACTTAGCTGCATATACCACGTGTCAGACGATCCTTGAGGTCCTAGTCATTCTACCGAATGGGCCGGCCTGTTCAGCTGGCTGAGAAGTGCCATTGCAAGGATTCCGTCACATAAGGCCGCCATTTCGTGGATCAAGTCTGCCGCGTGCCACGATCAAGGTTCGAATCCCGGTCATAGCAGCTCACGCGCGGTATAGCAGCGGCGACAAGGTAGAAGTGAGTCTATGGCATCGAATGATCAAGGAATCGCTGGAGTGGACGATGATTCGAAGGTTCAGGTGGGCGCTTAAGTCCTCGCACCACTGTGCCGACACGTCTGATTCGACCAATCACACGCATCACGTCTTGCCCCTTCAGGCTAGCTCGGCGGCAGCTTCGACATCCCATAGTGAACGAAAATAAACCTCCTCCAACACTCTATCCCTCACTGACCATTATCTGCACGTTACGCGCCCGCATCTACTTTGCATTGTCAGATAAGCAGCAGACTACTGGCGCCTCTACTAAATATGCTGTCCCTCGGCGGTACCGAGATCTGTAAGTCAGACACGCTTTAACCCTAGTCTCTTGCTGCTTTATTATTGATCGTGTCGAGCTCTTTCCCTCCCTTTCTTCTTCAGCGAAGCTCTCGTAGCTCGTCAATCATTGTCACTGCCTTACCGTTCTTTTCATCAGTTTCTCCGTCTCTCTCATCAATCATTCCCACCATATCCACCCCAATTCCACTCTTCCCCCAACGTGTGCACGCAACAACCTGCAGGTCAACATGTCAACTACTGCCACAGAAGCTCCTCCAGCGGCCACTACGGCAGCAATCTCTGCTGCGTCTGGACTGGACCCAAAGGCCAAGCACAATACAATCCAGACTCCAGTCTCCGCTTCCTACCCTTCCGAGCTTCGAAGCCCGCATCCAGGCACACCGACCTTTCTAAAACGAGAAGAATCCATCAAAACGCCTATCACCACTCCACCAGCATACTATGACTTTCTCAAGAGCTTCAGTCCGGCGATGATGACACCACCCACAACTGGCAGTACTTCTCGATTTCCGTCATCGGAAAAGTCCATCACCTCGCAGTCTTCAACGGCAGAAGAAACAGGCCCGAAGCCAAGCGATTCAGCAAAGACAAGTGATCCTGTATCACGTATGCAATACCAACCACAGTCTGCTCTCTCACGACAAATATCCTCTGATTCCACAACAACGACAACCTCGGTCTCGACAGCCTCGTCCGCATCTTCCAGCTCCACAGAGTCTATCACAAACACAAACACAAATACCATCACAAAGCAACCCCCAAATCTCACTCGGGCTCGCCCCGAAAGTCCTCGAATCATAATCCCACCCTCGCCATTCATCCGTCCAGGCCCTAATTCCGCCCGTCGAACAATCCCCCCCTCGCCCCTCAGCGGCGGCATGAGCGCCCGCAGTCTGCAATCACCATACACCCAAACCCCCTGGTCAGGGACTTTTTCACCTCGCTCTTCCATCGCCGCCTCATCAGCACACCCCTCGTCAGCTCTCACCCACGAGAACCTCCGCGAACGAGACCGCAACATCGACCACACCTCCACTCGAGAAAAAAGCATCAACACCAACGCCAAACCCGACGACGAGAAAAAAGGCACCGTCTGCGTGCGCCAGACCGTCACGCGGACCGTCATGTACTCCCGCGCTCCGAAATCGCGGACCACGCCGTTGGATCCTGCGCCGAAGGGCAAGAGACGGCGTGTCGAGGGGCCTGAGAAGGGAGATGGGGTTGCGACGAAAAGTGAAACTGAAGAGGCAAAGAGTGAGGGCAGTACGGAGTAGTTGTCGAGTGGACTATCGACACGATTGCTCATGATGTCGAGTTATGATATTGGCGGAAAGAGTCAAGCGTGGTGGGATCCCGGTACTGGGAATTAAGACACGAAGCACGAGATATGAGGTATTGTCTTGATTGGGGGGGACTTTGTGGAAAACATCAACCTAGCATGGCGTTTTGGAACCGGTGTTTGTTTTGTCGCAGACCAGCTGCTCGTGCATGAATGGCTTTGGTATATGGTCATGGTAATGAAAAAGGTTACTCTGCAATACACTCTCCTTCTAGCACATCACGCGATATCCGTGATGTGAGTTTGTGAGTGATATAACAAATCTCCACGACTGAAATTCAGACACTGTATGGTATACCCTTACCCTACCCAAGAAACGCCCATTTCAACCGCTCGCCTATACAAGCCCGTTTCCCAGACTTATTCGCCAGTAATCTCAGCCTCCAAATCCCTTCTGACGGTAAGTTCCTGCCACCCCTCTTGGTTCTCAATAACCAAACCCTTTTCGTTCGCCAAGTGCAACAGACAGATAAAGCAGTAACTAGTACTGATATCCTCCATGGCCTGTTTAGGGTAAACGGTCTGTAGATTATTGACCACGTCCGTAAACTTCAATACTCCATCCTCGGTCCGCGGTACAGTAACAGGCTGTTTCGACGGCGAGGCAGTCGATAGTTTCTGTCGAGTGTTAGTCGCATCCGCAATGAAAGTACGAGGAGTAGAACTCACTTCGAACCCGGTGCCGATCCACGTCTCCTCCTTCAACCGTCGTACGTCGACTTTTTTCGCTACACGCGCGTACTGTACGTACTCGGGCCTCAATCGTCGACTCTGCGTCACGAGTTGCGATCCAAACGCGCCCTCTTGGCTGCCAGGCAGCGCGCCACCCGCAGCATCCGCCTCGTCGCTGATGGGCGGCAGCATCTCAGGCGCGTCGTCGAATACGTCATCGTCATCGCCCGCGCCGCCTGGCAGGGGCAAATTGTCGTCGTTGAAAAAGTTCGCGTCGTAGTCGGCTGCCGCGTCGTCGCCGGCGCCTGCCATGTCAGGTGCTTGCTGTGCGGCCCAGTACGCCTCGTCGACTTCGCCTTCCGGTAGCGTCGGAGCTGCGGTCCAGGTCCTCGCGCCGAGTTTGCGGGCGCCCATGCGGGCTTTTGGTTTCAGAAAGAGGCGCAGGAGGTCTTTGGAGTTGAAGTGCTTGTCGTCTGGCAGCAGGTTGCGGGTGCGGCTCTTCCATTGCGTTTTGGGTAGGCTAATGGATGCATTCGTAGGCGCTGAGGTGTATAGCAAATCGGCCAATTGCTGTGTCATAGGCGCGAGAAAGTCGATTTCGAATGGTTCCTTCTCTTTGCGCTTCTTTTCCGTCGGAGCGGCGCGGGTAGCATCCTTGACCTTTTTGATCTTCCAGTGTTCGGGTCCTGCCCAGTTCTTGGCTAGGGCTGCGTCAAAGTAGCTAAGGATATTCTCTTGCTCGTCGTTTGGCCTGTGGATCAGAGTCACTCCGAATTGCTTGCCATTGGCATCGAACGTGCCGACCTCGCCATCCTCTCCAGCTGCTCCATCTGGATCGTCAGGTCCAAGCGTATGCGGTCGTATTTGAGGAGCGATATGTGCTTCCTTGGCCCATACTTCGCCTCCTTCGCCGAATCCAGTCTCGGCTGGGAGATCAAATCCTCCAAGATCGTCGTCGTCAAATCCTATGGCGTTGTCATCGTCCAGCACAATTCCAGAACGTGCGTCGTCGTTCGCGTCGTCTTCCTCCTCCTTCTCTTTTCGCCAGTCTTCAGCCGCCTTCAAAAATGGTACATCAAGACTTCCACTACCGCTGCCAAGTTCGAACGTCTTTAATGAGGGACAAATGTCTTGCGAGTCGAGCTTCGCGAGATCTGGAAAAAAGCGAGCTCCAAGTCCTGCAATATCGACTGGTGCATTCTCGAGGTGCGTCGAAGGAATGTGCTCCTTTGTCGTGCCGTCTTCGCCTTCTTGAAGCATAGTGTCGCGCTTTGATGCATCTTCAATCTCGTCCTGTGCGTCGTCGCTGCTGTCAAAGACGATGCGTCCAGTGTTATCTATGCAGAGATGGTTCAGAAGTAGACCTTTGGCTCCACCTTCATCAAAATCCGCTGATGCCTTTTTAAATAATGGATCGACTGAGAATTCAAGTTCCATCTTCTTGAGTTGTAGTTGCGCAAAAGAAGTCGCCAATGTCGCTTCCGATGATCGCTGTGTCTGTTCACTCTTAGTACAGCTCCCGTTGTCGCATATCGACATGTCGTACCTTCTTCCTGCTCTTCTTCTTCACGCCATCCTCGCCTTCTTCATCCTCGTCCTCTCCCTCTGCGCCATCTTCGTCCCCTTTCGACTTTTTGTTGCCGCTGTCAGCTAGACCACTCAGGAGCTTTCCCGTTTCTGTCGCGACACTGTCTACTCTGCTGGTGTAGATCTTCACACATCCATCGAGCGTGCAGCTTGCCTTTTGAAAGTTGACACTATCACCCTCCCGAAGCAGCGACATGTCGTGAAAATAGTCGATGAGCGCAAAGTTCCAGGAGTTTGTCGCATTGATTTTCTGTCCGCGTTATCAGTACAATTTAGCTGTCGCGCGCCAATCTTGCTCACATTGTCCGTCGCCATCTTCATCCACTCTTCGAAATTGGCCAGAATCGGTACGCGCTTCATGGGTGTCACTGCCGCTCCGCCTATATATATATCCTCGTCATCGCCCTGCTGTGGAGTGTTTGGTCCATCGCCGTTTGGTCCGAACGACTTGCGTTTCCGTACGGGTGATGCTGCTGCTTTGATCGAGTCTAGTTGCGCATTGTGAAAAGCCTGCCGTGATTGGAAGCGCTTTGCTTTTTCTTGTCTGTCATCATTCAATGGTATCCTGCCGACCATCAGCATGTCTTGCCTCCCACCATGTACTCTGCCTCTTACTTGATAGGCGCCTTGAACGGTGACGGCTCGGCCGCTGACGGCGCAGCGCCGCGAACTCTAGGCATCGTGATCTGCTGAATGAGAGGTCAACCAGTCGAATAGCTGTCACTTGAAGAACCAGTGCCGTGTTAAATGTCGTCAATGATGATTGTCGCGCTTCTTAGTCGTGTTGTCGTCGTCGTGAAATGGATGGGTGTTTTCTAGGAGAGCCGCTTCGTAAACAAACGAATCTGGGGTAATGGATCGACCCGCTGATAGTGCGGCGCTTCTGCACAGTGCTACGCAAATCCCGATCAGTCGTCGAAGCCGAACGTCATGTCTTCGCCAAGCATAATTGATCAAGGCATAGAGGGCCTTCGAGGCCGAACCATCCTTACTCTCCTCTCAGTGTCGTAATTCTCTTCCTTCCGACTGTCGACTCACCAGCGGAGGCAGAAGATGCGTTCGTCGGGATTCAAGACTCACCATCGCGCCAGAACTACACCGAATCAACCTTAGATGGCTCAACCGACCGAGATACCGCATCTCACGCGACCGGCAAGATTTCGACATGGTGCACGACAAGGACGACGTTACTCGGCGCGCGCCTTCTGGCTGACTCTTGCGATCTTTTCCTTCCTCGCTCTCGTCGCCTATGGCTCAACGTCAGCCAAAGAAGCGGCCAAACCTGTTCAATTAGAGGTTCATCATGCAACGCTTCAGTCGAGAGATGTTGGGGTCCTTATGTCAGAGGAGGAAGAGGTAGGGCTCAACAGGGTATGACAACGTTACGTTTACTGACTGTCTAAGTGTCGCCTCGTTCACAAGGCCCGTGACCAATGCGCGTACATCAAGAAGCATTGCCCTGAGGACGAGCCTGGCTTTCTTGCCTACCTCGACCTATACTACTGCTCATTGAGCAATGCCAAACCTGTCGCATTTGTGATACTGGTCGCATGGCTTGGTCTTCTCTTCAGTACTATCGGTATCGCTGCTAGCGACTTTTTCTGTATCGACCTGAGTACGATTGCGACAATACTTGGCATGAGCGAGAGCATGGCTGGTGTGACGTTCCTCGCGTTTGGAAATGGTAGTCCGGACGTGTTTTCGACCTTCGCAGCGATGAGCACAAACAGCAGCAGTCTCGCTATTGGCGAACTTATCGGTGCAGCTGGCTTTATTACAGCAGTCGTCGCTGGATCTATGGCTTTAGTCCGTCCATTCAAGGTCGCCAAGAAAAGTTTCATACGCGACGTGGGATTCTTCGTGGTTGCTGCTAGTTTCAGTATGGTCTTTCTTGCCGATGGCCGTCTACACCTGTGGGAATGCATCGCCATGGTTGCGTTCTATATCTTCTATGTCGTTGTGGTCGTAGTATGGCATTGGGTTCTGACACGCCGATTGAAACGCAGAGAAAGGGAAGCCAAGGCTCGAGGTCATTTCGTGACACCTGGAAACGAAGAAATAGCGGTTCAGGAAGAATATCACGATGACGAGAACGCAGGCGAGACGAGTTCACGACCCGCAGCATCAAGAGGAGTGTCGGCGGAGAGCTTCTCATGGCTGGAGCGTGGTAACGTGCCCCGCATCGAAGAGCCCGAGGAGGATGATGACGAAGAAGCCCGAGACAGATGGCTTGGAGAACTAAACACCAACATGCGCATCAGCCGACCCAACAGAGGACGGCGCAATACAATCACACCTGTCAGACCCAGCTTGGTTGGTGCTCTTGAATTCCAGTCTGTCCTAACCCAGCTGAATAAGCAACGAAACATCCAACGGATACCGTTGTCCACTCGAAGATTCTCGGATGATCCAAACTATACCACTGCTCAACAACAGGAAGCAATCTCTCCAGCACTTTCTTCGAGCGAGGATCCGCTTCGCCATACGGAAGTGTCAGATCAGTATGGTGAACCGCAAAGACCGACTCTGGACAAGCGGACCGCAACTGGCAGTAGAGCGCGAGCAGTCTCTGTGAATGATGCAGCTGCTTTGCGAGTAGATCCAGCGTTTTTGCAAAAGCATGGCCAGCAGGTGCCCACGTTGGTCGACATTGCTGAAGATGACGAGTCGAACACGAAACCTCAATCATCTTCTGGGCCTCCATCGCCACAAGAAACCAGAACGAACCGGAGCTTGAGCCCAGCGACTCATGAGACAATACTTGCGTCGACATCGAATATGTTGGCCCCTCCAACGGAAGGAATGCCAGACGGCTTCCGCAATTACACACCTACTGAGCATACCGAGCATGGGCTAAGTCCTGCACAGTCACCAAAATCCACGCCACGACATTTGCGACTAAGGATACCTTCCGCTTCGAGGTCTCCACTATCGAGATCACCGATGAATTCCTCGCCTTCATCGCCGTTTCCCGAATATAGAGACGATCCCTTTTCCATCCGCGATGAACTCCCTAGTCTCTACCTTCCAGCTCCGAGCGCATCGGTTGATGGCCAACTGTATTCTGACGACGATGAAGCCGACGAGGAGAAGCCAATATGGTGGTGGCCCAACCGCATTCTGCCGTCTCCGTGGGTACTGATGGCGACTCTCTTCCCGACATTGTACCATTGGAGAGAAAAGTCATGGTGGGAGCGATCACTGGCTATCGTGGCTGCTCCAAGTGTGTTTCTGCTGACCATCACGCTTCCAGTGGTCGAGGCAGAAAGAAACGAGGACGAACTGGGTGATCCTGAATTACAGTTTGACAATATGCCCTCGAACAGCAACCAGACCAAGACCATCACAGGTTCTCCTGCTGTCGCGAGTCCAGCTGCATTGACATCGCAGAGCGAATCCAGCAAAGGCACCGATGCAGTCAACAACCCTCTTAGCGACTCCTTGGGCAATGGATCCGCCGGCGTGGCAGCCCGTGCAGAACAGCAGAACTCGAACATGCCCGCAAAAAGCTCACCTCTCCCTTCCGGACCCGTGAGCCAGCAACCCACAATCCACTCTCATTCCAAACCCGTTCCGAAGCTCTGGAACCGCTGGCTGACAATCGTCCAACTCTTCCTCGCCCCAATCCTCATCGTCCTAATAATTTACACCCAATACCTCGCACCAGACGACCCCTCAGAACTGCCTCGACTCCTTCTCAAACCTATGCTAATCGCCCTCCTAACCTCAATAATCCTGCTAATCCCACTCCTCCTAACAACAACACCGACCCACCGTCCTCGAATCTACGAAACAATCCTCTCACTGCTAGGCTTCACCGTCTCAATAGCCTGGATCAGCACCATCGCCTCACAAGTCGTCGCCGTCCTAAAATCCCTCGCCGTGATCCTCAACATGTCGCACGCGATCCTGGGGCTGACCATCTTCGCCGTCGGGAACTCGCTCGGCGACCTCGTGGCCGACATCACGGTCGCCCGTCTCGGATACCCCGTCATGGCGCTGAGTGCGTGCTTCGGTGGACCCATGCTGAATATCCTGCTCGGGATCGGATTGTCGGGTAGTTGGATCTTGATTCGTGGAGCTGAGCATAGGCATCACAAGCACCCTGACAGGCCGGTCAAGTTTCGCACGTATGATATCGAGGTCAGTGAGACGCTTGTTGTCAGCGGTGTGGGGTTGTTGGTTACGTTGATTGGATTGCTGGTCGCTGTGCCGTGGAATCGATGGATGATGACGCGCGGGATCGCGTTTGCTCTAATTGGAGTTTGGGTTGCGTTTACGGTCACGAACGTTGTGCTCGAGGTCGTCGGGGTAGGGGAAAAGAAGGCTGCTGGGTAGATATCCTGCTGTCCTAATGTCATGTAGTATAGCACCTCAATGAATACTTTTGCGAATATTGGTATCTCTAAATCAAAGCTATCCTGATTTTAACGCGTGTTTCACTCAGCCGGCTTCGAGCATATCGGCATAGATATGCAAACCTGTGCCAATCACATCGACTATCGCCCACGTCTGCGCGCCGCGGAATATTGTGGCCCATACCCTCAACACGCCGGCGCTGAGGTGCTTGTAACTAGCTGCGGAACCCATCTCAATATGTGGAGGCAAGTCAAATTCGGTCTCGTCCAACATAGTCCGCACTATCCTCCCAATGCGCTGCTCGTCTTCAGACACTGGTGGATCTGGATTAGGATGCGAAAGTGCTTCCAGCCATTTCGAGAGTAAGAACGCACACTCGAGCGAGCAGAGCGAGTGCTGAATCGACCAGATGAAAGTCTGAGTCGCAGCCACGAGACGGATACCTATTTTGACAGGTATGCTAAGGGCGTGAGCTGAATGAAGTACTGCTCGCACGAGTTTGGGGCTTTTCAATGCTGGTGACTCTCGGAAGGCATTAGCTATCTGGATCGGATCGCGGGTGTCGAGAGCACGCCCTGGGCCAATGTCGACATTCAGACGAATGTAGGCGAGACGCAAAAGCGCGGTCGAATTGAAGGCTACTGGACCGTTGGGGTCCATTGGGTCGAGCGAAGATTCGGGATTTCTGCTCCAGCCCAACTGCCAATTTCGCAAAGCTTGTTCGAGTGTTTGCACATCGTCTGGCATCAAGTCGGTGTTGCCATTCAGCCGATAGCGAGCGCTTTGGCGGATGAAAAAGATGTTCTGGATCAATGCGTGGATGAGGACGTAGTTGCCAAGAGAAGTGTTGGTTTCGGTAGATTCCTTGCCCTGTCGAGTGAACAGTCGATTCAACACTTCTTGAAAAGGCTTTTCCGCAGGAGCTCTTTGCCTGACCTCCTGCCACTTGACCGCGGTTTCTGCTCGAAATTCAGCAGCTGTCGATGGCAGATTCAGCTTCATCTCGGAGCTGAGTATGAGAGGCGGTATATTGTACACTATGCAGTGAAGGTTGAAGAAGCTGTAAACAATAAATTTTGTTCGTTTCGTGGTCTCGTAACGAATCCAGTCTTCCCAGGACACATCCGACGATAGAGGGGATCCTTTGAGCCCATCATCTCTAACGATCGTGGCCAGAACGCTCTGAATCGCGAGGGCTTCTCTGAGAATCTCCTTGTGTTTGGCCCAAGTCGCCATGGCCATGAGAAGTAGAAGAGCCTGGGCAGTCTGCACCAAGTCTTCCCGCTCCATGACAGGCAGATCAACATTGTACTCGTAAGGCAAGCCAAGAGGACCAGGTCTGGTCTGATATGGGGACATTTGGCTGGTAAAACTCTCATTGTCAGCAGGGTTCTGTCGATTATCCTGGTTCGAAGCGGGCCCAGGCGACATGTTTTCTTGTTTGAAGCCAGCCAATTTCGCATCTCGTCGACGTATTCGATGAGCGGCAATGGCATGGCTAGCATTGAACAAGTCAACGCCCTTGTCGCCTTCGAAGCAATATTGAGCGCCAACAGCAGCCATGGCGAGAATCAGTTCGATGGAGCATCTCTCTGCTGACATGGACGGAATATGCAGAAACGGCAAATGCTCATGGAAGCCATTTACGTACGCAGCCAGATACCTCGAAAGAGCAAGTCTGCTAGGCAACTGAAATTGTGGAGAGAGAATTGCAAGGTATGGAGATACCTTTTGCACGATAGCCTCACGGTCTTTTTCGCCAACATCGGCAAAGCCTCGAGCACGCGGTGTTCGTTGAAAGCTGTGTGCTGCGCCTTGAGTACCCTGAGCTTGATCTTCGGGTTGCAAGGAGGGCAGTCGAGATCCAAAACGGGAGAACGAGCCAGGCTCGTCCATGTGTGATTGTAGCTGATTGAAATGAGGCAGGTTCAGATTACCCACATGTGATGTCGGATCGGAATGCATCGGTAGTGATTCGGCAGGTGAAAAGAACGGCATTGGTTGCTCTGCAGAAATGACAGATCCAAATTGATAGCTCGATAGCGGATTGTTGTCGATAAAATTGGCCAGACTGTCGAGAGACTCTTCAAAATCGAGACCAGGATAATGATTGCCCAACGGATCGGGATTCCTACCGATTTGTACGTCCTGATGTGTCATCTGCATTGGAAGCGGCTGCTCGTTGACCTGAACAGTTGGGGGAATGTAGGCATCTTGAAGGGCTGCTTGTTCGGCAGCCATTGACAGAGTAGCCAGGGAGTAGGGATGATCAGCCTCGATGGTCGAGTGCATAGAGTCCATCATACCACTACTACTAGCATAGCCCATGTTAGGAGCCATTGGAGCAGCGTAGTGGTCATGGTCTGTAATCTGCAAGCCCTCGCCGGATGCCGTACGCCTTCTCTTTGGAGCCCTCTGACCATCTTGTACCTGTGAACCACCTGTGCTATCCCTTACGTCCGAGTTTCTGTTGCTGTGCGACAATCTTTCATGACGGGTGAGGAGATCACTGAAAATTGGTC
>Ga0058703_1000076_pt1 | contig 17908 bp, 16 predicted proteins | sample AgamicMgMae_FD_83782 | JGI IMG/M metagenome (GOLD analysis project Ga0058703, IMG submission 83782) | Agave microbial communities from Guanajuato, Mexico - Mg.Ma.e | ecosystem: Host-associated > Plants > Phyllosphere > Phylloplane/Leaf | place: Guanajuato, Mexico | collected 2012-06-04
CGGCGGGCTCGGCGGCGGGGCGGCGGGCCTCGGCGTGGGCGGTGCCTCGGCGGCCCTCACGGGCTCGGCCTGCCGGGCCGGGACCTTGGCCGGTACGGGCGGCGCGGCGACGGTCGGCGGCGTTGCCGGCGCCTGCCCGGTCCGAGGCGACCACAGGAACTGGACGAGGGCCGCGAGCACCCCCGCGACCACGAGGAGCGCGGCGACGCGCAGCACGGCCGAAGCGTTGAGCATGGATCCCTTCCGGGCCGAGGGCCGAATTCTCTGCAATGGTTAAGAGATTTGCACTTCGTCGGAAATGCGGCTGGGCCGCGATCCGCCGGTGTCGTCAACAGGCCGCGACGGATTCGGGCCCGGTCTTTGCCCTGCCCGGCGGCGCGCCTATGTCAGGGCCGGTCCGTCCGCGTGCGGACGTCGTCCGGGAGTTGCCATGCACCGCCTCGCCAGAGCCGCCCAACGGGTCCTGCCGTGCCTCCTCGCGCTCGGGGCCTCGCCGGCCTGGGCGGCGCCGGCGGTCGAGGGCGCGGTGCGGCTCGCCAGCCACCGGGCGGTCTACGACCTGTCGCTCGGCTCGAGCGGCGGCACCCGTGCCATCGACAACGCCAGCGGGCGCATCGTCATCGACTTCCGGGGCGATCCCTGCCGCGGCTACACGATGCAGACCCGGCAGGTGACGGTGCTGGAGAGCGGCGAGAACGGCGCCCGCACCTCGGACCTGCGCAACACCACCTTCGAGAGCGGCGACGGGCGCGAGCTGCGCTTCAAGACGACGACCCTGATGAACGGCGCGCCGAGCGCCTCCGTCGACGGCACCGCCGCGGTCTCGAACGAGGGCATCAGGGTCTCGCTCAAGGAGCCGAAGCGCGACCAGTTCAAGGCGCCCGGCGACGTGGTGCTGCCGAGCGACCACATGCGCCGCCTCGTCCAGGCGGCCCGCGCCGGGCAGACGACCCTCTCGCTCAAGGTGTTCGACGGCTCCGACGACGGCCGCAAGGTCTACGACACGCTCGCCGTGATCGGCCGGCAGGTCACGGCGCCGGCCACGGGCGAGCGCGACAAGCCCCTGAAGGAGGGCGCCCTCGCCGGGATGCCGCACTGGCCGGTGCGGCTGAGCTACTTCACGCAGGGCGAGGGCGAGCGCACGCCGATCTACACCCTCGTCTTCGACCTTTACGAGAACGGCGTCAGCGGCGCGCTCACCCTCGACTACGGCGACTTCGCCATCAAGGGCGACATGACCCGCCTCGACATGGAACCGGACGGGGTCAAGCCCGAGGCGGCCTGCACGCCCTGAGGCCCGTCAGCGGCGCGGCTCGCTCCGCCCCGGACCGGGGTTCGGCGCTCCGCCGGTAAAGGCGAGCCCCCGCTGGATGGCGCCGGGGCCGAACCGGGCCCGGACCCGGTCGAGGGCGGCTTCCCGGCGCGCGGCCTCGACGGTGCCCGCGTCGACGAGGTCGCCCCGGTCGGCATGGACCGCGTCGCAGAGCTCCCCGGCGCCGATGCCGACGAGCCGGTAGGGAGTGCCGTCGCAGGCCTCGCGCAGCATCGCCTCGCCTTCCGCGAAGAGGCGGGCGGCGAGCTGCGTCGGCGCCAGGCCGCCCCGCGTCCGGGTGCGCAGGCGAAAGGCCCGGTCCTTCAGCTTCAGGGTCACGCTGGCACCGGCGAGGCCGGAGCGCTTCAGGCGCTCCGAGACGCGTTCGCACTGGCGCCAGAGGATCGGGCGCAGGGAATCGAAGCCGGCGACGTCCTCCGGCAGGGTCGTCTCGGCGGACACGCCCTTCGCCTCGCGCTCGCTGCGCACGGCCCGGGCGTCCTCGCCCCGCGACAGGGCGAGAAGCCGGCCGGCGTCGCGCCCGAGCATGCCGTGCAGGCGGGCCGGGTCGGCCCGGGCGAGGTCGCCGACCCGGCGGATGCCGAGCGTCGCGAGCCGCTCCGCCGCCGCCTGGCCGATGCCGGGCAGGATCGTCACCGGCCGCTCCCCGAGGAAGGCTTGAGCGCGGGCCCGGTCGAGGATGGTGAAGCCCCGCGGCTTGTCGAGGTCGGAGGCGATCTTGGCGAGGAACTTCGTGTCCGAGAGCCCGACCGAGACGCTGATGCCGACCTCCCGCTCGACCCGCGCGGCGAAGCGCGCGAGGACCACGGCCGGCGAGGCGCCGTGCACCCGCTCGGTGCCGGAGAGGTCGAGGAAGGCTTCGTCGATGGAGACAGGCTCGACCAGCGGCGTCAGCTCCAGCATCATCGCCCGCACCTGTCGGCCGACGCGGGCATACTTCTCCATGTCCGGGCGCAGGACGACCGCCTCAGGGCAGGCCTCGAGCGCCTTGAACATCGGCATCGCCGAGCGCACGCCCTGGATGCGGGCGATGTAGCAGGCGGTGGCGACGACGCCCCGGCGTCCGCCGCCGACGATCACCGGCTGGTCCCGCAGCGACGGATCGTCGCGTTTCTCCACCGCCGCGTAGAAGGCGTCGCAGTCGACATGGGCGATGGCGAGGCCTTCCCCCTCGTCGAGGGCGACGAGCCGGGGCGAGCCGCAGGCCGCGCAGCGCCGGGAGCGCGCCTGCTCGGCGAGACAGTCCCGGCAGAGGCTCGTCACGCGAAGCTGTCCGGGTCCGGCGGGGCGTGGCGCCGCCACTCGGCGGCGATCGCCTCCGGCTTGACGCCGATCGTGCGGGCGCAGGCGACGAGTCCCGCCTCGTCGCCCATCACGAAGTCCAGCACCGCGGCCGAAAAGCCCGGCTCTCCGGCCGCCCGGCGCAGGTCCGAGGGACCGAGCCCGGTGGCCTGCAGGAAGGCCAGCAGGCGATCCTCCTCGCCCGCAAGCCAGCCCAGGATTTCCGGAACCAGCGTGGTTGCCGAGTCATCGCCTTGAATCGATTTGTTTTTCGTCAACATCTATTGGCTTATCTGCCCTTCTCGCGAGCTGCGGCTCGGGAGAGAATGAGCGTCGCGCGCGCCGGGGACAATGCGTCATGCCGAAGACGGTGCTGATCGTCGAGGACAACGAGCTCAACATGAAGCTCTTCAACGATCTCCTGGAGGCGCATGGCTACGCGACCCTCAAGACCGCCAACGGCGTCGAGGCGATCGAGCTCGCCCGGGCCCACAAGCCCGATCTCATCCTGATGGACATCCAGCTTCCCGAAGTCTCCGGCCTCGACGTGACCCGATGGATCAAGGAAGACGAGAATCTGCGTCACATTCCTGTGATCGCCATCACGGCCTTTGCCATGAAGGGCGACGAGGAGCGGATCCGCGAGGGCGGGTGCGAGGCCTATCTTTCCAAGCCCATCTCGGTTGCGAAGTTTTTGGCAACGGTTCGCACCTATCTTGGCGACGACAAATGACCGCGCGCTCGTGTCAGTATTGATTCGAGCCGCCGCGGATCTCCGCGAGGACCGATGTCGGCCCGAGTTCTGATCGTCGATGATTTGTTTCCGAACGTGAAGCTTCTCGAGACGAAGCTCGCGCTGGAGTATTTCGACGTCGTCGCGGCGATGAACGGCCCCGACGCCCTCGCGATCTGCGAGAAGGGCCTCTGCGACATCGTCCTGCTCGACGTGATGATGCCGGGCATGGACGGGTTCGAGGTCTGCCGGCGCATCAAAAACAACCCTCTGACCACGCATCTGCCCGTCGTCATCGTCACGGCGCTCGACCAGCCCTCGGACCGGCTGAAGGGGCTCGACGCCGGCGCCGACGACTTCCTGACGAAGCCCATCGACGACACCGCCCTGTTCTCGCGGGTGCGCAGCCTCGTACGGCTCAAGGCGATGACCGACGAGCTGCGCAGCCGCGCCATCGCCTCCCGGGACATCGGTCTCGGCGATCCCCTCGCCGCCGCCGCCGCTGAGGGGGGGCTCGGCGGCAAGGTGCTCATCGTCGAGAGCCGCCGGAGCGCGGCCGAGCGCATGGCCGCCTCGCTCGGCGCGCACCACACGGTCACGATCGAGCCCGATCCGCAGCGCGCGCTCCTCCTCGCGCCGGAGGGCGGCTACGACGTCGTCCTGGTGAGCCTCGACATCGAGGGCGGCGACGGCCTGCGGCTGTGCAGCCAGATCCGTTCGCTGCAGCGGACCCGGAGCGTCGCGATCATCATGATCGCGGAGGATCACGATCGGGACAGGGTGGTCCGCGGGCTGGAATTCGGCGTCCACGACTACCTGATGCGGCCCGTCGATCGGAACGAGCTCGTGGCGCGGGTGCGCACGCAGCTGCGCCGCAAGCGTTACGCGGAAGCCCTGCGGGGTGCCGTCCAGGCCTCCATGGAGCTCGCGGTGACGGATGGGCTCACCGGCCTCCACAACCGCCGCTACCTCGACACCCATCTCGGCGCGCTCTTCACCGATGCCGCCGCCCGCCAGCGTCCGCTCGCCGCGCTGATCCTCGACATCGACCGCTTCAAGGCGATCAACGACACCTTCGGCCACGAGGCCGGCGACGAGGTGCTGCGCGCCTTCGCCGACCGGCTACGCCTGCACACCCGCGGCATCGACGTCGTCGCCCGCTACGGCGGCGAGGAAGTGGTGATCGTGCTGCCGGAGGCCGATCTCGCCGACGCCCAATCGATCGCCGAGCGCATCCGCGAGCGGGTCGAGGAAGCCCCTTTCATGCTCCGGGACGAGGGCCGGACCATCGCGGTCACGGTCTCGATCGGGGTCGCCGCCCTGATGCCCGACGACACCGTCCCCGGCGACATCCTCAAGCGAGCCGACCTCGCCCTCTACCGTGCCAAGCATTCCGGCCGGAACCGGGTCGAGCTTCAGGCAGCCTGACGGCGGCTGGGCCTGGATGGCCCGGATCGGGATGCACGCGGTTTCGGTCCGCCGACGGGATACGCACCGCGCCAGCTTATAATCCCCTCACCGATCGCGGCTTGTGGCCGCCCTCCCATCCGCTTGCGGCTAGATTGGACACAATCCAATCTGCGCCCGCCCGGGATGCGCTCCCCGGCGAGGGAGAAACACCATGACCACATCGCGTGCGATGGCCTGGACGCTGGCCGTCTCGGCCTGCCTGTCATGGCCCGCGTTGGCCGAGGAGGCCGACTCCGGCGCGATCGTCGCGGCGCAGTTCGCGGCCGGCGGCAACAACCAGGGCGTCCGCGCCAGCGGCGCCAAGGGCGTCTGCGTGAAGGGCACCTTCACCCCGGCGCCCGGCGCCGCCGGCCTGAGCAAGGCGCCGCATTTCGCCAAGCCGACGCCGGTCACCGCCCGGTTCTCCATGGGCGGCAGCAGCCCGAAGATCTCCGACAAGGCCAAGCCCGTGACCCGCGGCTTCGCCGTGCGGATGTCGGACGGCCCCAGCGACATGACCTTCGTGGTGATCTCGGCGCCCGTCTTCGCCGCGCGCACGCCCGAGCAGCTCCTCGAGTTCTTCAAGGTTCGCGCCCCCGGTCCCGACGGGAAGCAGGACCCGGAGAAGATCAAGGCCTTCGGCGCCCAGAACCCGGAGACGACCCGCCAGTCCGCCTGGCTCAACGCGCGGCCGGTGCCGGCGAGCTTCGCGGGCGTCGACTACTGGAGCGTGCAGGCCTACACGCTCACGAACGCCAAGGGCACGCCGACGGTCGCGCGGCTGAAGTTCGTCTCCGCCGACAAGGCCGGCCTCTCCGACGACGAGCTGAAGGGCAAGCCCGACAGCTTCTACGCCGACGAGCTGAAGGCCCGCCTGGAGCAGGGGCCGGCCCGGTTCGATCTCGTCGCGATCCTCGCGGAGCCCGGCGACCCCACGAACGACTCCACCGCGAACTGGCCCGAGGAGAGCCGCAAGACCGCGACTCTCGGGATGCTGGCCATCACGGGAATCGAGCCGAACGCCACCTGCGACGCCCGCACCTTCGATCCCGTCGCGGAGCTGCCGGAGGGCATCGCCGGCCCCGCCGACGACCCGATGTTCGCGATCCGCTCGCCGGCCTACGCCGTCTCGCTCTCGAAGCGGGCGAACTGAGGCCCATCGCGAGCGGTCGAGCGTGCCGGGAAGGCCACCGGCACGCTCGACCGGGCCTGCGCGGTTCGAACCGGCGCCCGAAGGATCGGCTCCGTCAGACCTCGGGCTTCTTGCGGCGCCGCCGCTCGCGCTGGGCGGTGGGCAGCGCCTCCGGCACCAGGGTGACGACGACGGGATTCGGGAAATGGTCCATGGCCGCGCCCGTCGCCGCATCGACGCCCATGCCGATCACGCCGCCGGCGATGATGTTTCCCGCAAAGCCTGCCGCGCCGCTGCCGGCGACCTTGGTCCGCACCGGGACTATCTGCGGCTGGAAGCCGGGCTTGGTGAAGGTCACGTCGAACTCGTCGCTGCGCTCGACATCCAGCGAGCAGGGAGTCGAAGGGCAGGCGTAGCCCTTGGTGCTCGTCATGGTCGCGCCGGACGGTTCGGAAAGGAACGCCATCTTCTCGGACGTTCCGCGGGTGATGCTTCCACAGCCCGCGACCACCGCGGCAAGGCATGCCGCAGCCAGGACTTGACCCTTCATGGCGTATTCCCCCTCGCCGCATCGTTGGCGGCGCCGCCCTGTTGAGGGATCTCCTGGTCGGGTTGCAACAGGCATCGCGCGTGCGAGGCGCAAGCATTGTGGACGACGCTGCCGGACCCGCAGCCTCGTGGTGGGCGGTGAGGGACTCGAACCCCCGACCCTCTCCGTGTAAAGGAGACGCTCTACCAACTGAGCTAACCGCCCTGACCACCGCAGGCCGCCGCGGCGCGCGGGGCGCGCCCGCCGCCCCGGTCTGGTAGGCGAAGCCCGGGCCGGGGCGCAAGTCCGCCGAAGCGCCGCCGAGCGTTCCGTGTTTCCAAGAGAAAGGCCCCGGAGCATCGCTCCGGGGCCTTTCTCGTTCTCACGCTCGCGCCCGCGTCAATGGGCGACGAAGGCGGCGCCGTCCTCCTCGCGGCCGGCCTCCCGGCCGGTCTTCGCCGCCGGCAGCGGCTCGTCCCAGGAGATGGCTTCGGGCTGGCGCACGAGGGCGCGCTCCAGCACCTGCTCCATCCGCGAGACCGGCACGATCTCGAGGCCGTTCTTCACGCTGTCGGGCACCTCCGCGATGTCCTTGGCGTTCTCCTCGGGGATCAGCACCGTCTTGATGCCGCCGCGCAGCGCCGCAAGGAGCTTCTCCTTGAGCCCGCCGATCGGCAGCACCCGCCCCCGCAGGGTCACCTCGCCGGTCATCGCCACCTCGCGGCGCACCGGGATGCCGGTGAGCGTGGAGATGATGGCGGTGGCCATGGCGATGCCGGCGGACGGCCCGTCCTTCGGGGTCGCCCCCTCGGGAACGTGGACGTGGATGTCCCGGCGCTCGAACAGCGGCGGCTCGATGCCGTAGTCGACGGCCCGCGAGCGGACGTAACTCGCCGCGGCCGAGATCGACTCCTTCATCACGTCGCGCAGGTTGCCCGTGACGGTCATCTTGCCCTTGCCGGGCATCATGACGCCCTCGATCGTGAGCAGCTCGCCCCCGACCTCGGTCCAGGCCAGACCCGTGACCACGCCGACCTGATCGTCCGCGTCGATCTCGCCGTAGCGGAACTTCGGCGGGCCGAGGAAGACGGGCAGCGTCTCGGGGTTCACCTCGACGGACTTCACCTTGGTGATCAGGATCTCCTTCACCGCCTTGCGGATCAGGTTCGAGAGCTCCCGCTCCAGGTTGCGCACGCCGGCCTCCCGCGTGTAGCGGCGGATCAGCATGAGCAGGCCGTCATCGGTGACCGACCACTCCTTCGCGTCGAGGCCATGCTTCTTCATGGCGCCCGGGATGAGGTGGCGGCGGGCGATCTCGAGCTTCTCCTCCTCCGTGTAGCCGGCGATGCGGATCACCTCCATGCGGTCCATCAGGGGCGCGGGGATGTTCAGCGTGTTCGCCGTCGTCACGAACATCACGTTCGAGAGGTCGTAGTCGACCTCCAGGTAATGGTCGTTGAAGGTGCTGTTCTGCTCCGGATCGAGAACCTCCAGCAGGGCGGCAGACGGATCACCACGGAAGTCCATGCCCATCTTGTCGATCTCGTCGAGCAGGATGAGCGGGTTCGAGGTCTTGGCCTTGCGCATCGACTGGACGATCTTGCCGGGCATCGAGCCGATATAGGTCCGGCGGTGGCCGCGAATCTCGGCCTCGTCACGCACGCCGCCGAGCGACATGCGCACGAACTCGCGGCCCGTCGCCTTGGCGATGGATTTGCCGAGCGAGGTCTTGCCGACGCCGGGGGGCCGACGAGGCAGAGGATCGGCCCGGTGAGCTTGTTCGCCCGCTGCTGCACGGCGAGGTACTCGACGATCCGGTCCTTGACCTTCTCCAGGCCGAAATGATCCTCGTCGAGGAGCGCCTGGGCGCCGAGCAGGTCCTTCTTGATCTTCGAGCGCTTGCCCCACGGGATGCCGAGCATCCAGTCGAGGTAGTTGCGCACGACCGTGGCCTCGGCCGACATCGGCGACATCTGGCGCAGCTTCTTCAGCTCGCCGAGCGCCTTGTCGCGGGCCTCCTTGGTGAGCTTGGTCTTCTCGATCTTCTCCTCGAGCTCGGCCAGCTCGTCGCGGCCGTCCTCGCTGTCGCCCAGCTCCTTCTGGATGGCCTTCATCTGCTCGTTCAGGTAGTACTCGCGCTGGGTCTTCTCCATCTGCCGCTTGACGCGGGTCCGGATGCGCTTCTCCACCTGGAGCACGGAGATCTCGCTCTCCATCAGCGACAGCACGCGCTCCAGGCGCTGAGCCACCGTGGGGATCTCGAGAATCGCCTGCTTGTCGGAGATCTTGACCGCGAGGTGCGAGCCGACGGTGTCGGCGAGCTTCGAGGGCTCGTCGATCTGCGTGACGGCGGAGACGACCTCGGGCGAGATCTTCTTGTTGAGCTTCACGTAGTTCTCGAACTCGGAGATCACCGAGCGGGCGAGCGCCTCCGCCTCGACGCGGTCGCCGAGCTCGTCCGAGAGCGCCTCGGCCTCGGCCTCGTAGTATTCGTCCGAGCGGGTGAAGCTGCTGATCTTGGCGCGGCCCGAGCCCTCGACCAGTACCTTCACGGTGCCGTCGGGCAGCTTCAGGAGCTGGAGGACGGAGGCGAGCGTGCCGATCGTGTAGATCGCGTCGGTGGCCGGATCGTCGTCGCCAGCATTGATCTGGGTCGCGAGCAGGATGTGGCGGTCGGTGCGCACGGCCTCTTCCAGCGCGCGGATCGACTTCTCGCGCCCCACGAAGAGCGGCACGATCATGTGCGGGAACACCACGATGTCGCGCAAGGGAAGGACGGCGTAGGCGCCCGTCGAGCCCGGGACGACCGGCTGGCGCGCTTTCGACTGAGTCATGTCTGACTTCCTCTGGATGGACCGCCCGGCCTCCGCTCCCTCGTCATCGGAGGCAAGCATCCTGCCAGGGGGCCGACCGGGCCGCGAGGGTCGGGAAAACGTCTTGTGCGGCTGGTAGCGCAGCACCGCACCTCGAAGGAGCGTGGGGCCGCCGCGCTGATGGGAAGGTGGCCCCGCTGCGCGCCGCTTTCAAGCGGCGCTCACCGGCGGCAAGGCAGCCCGGCGCAGGGCGCCGGACGCCCCGTCAGGCGCTCGCGGCGGGCACTTCCTTGTTGCGGTCGCCGTGGATGAAGAGGGGCCGCGACTTGCCCTCGACCACCTCGGGACCGATCACCACCTGCTCGACCGAGTCGAGGCCCGGCAGGTCGTACATCGTGTCGAGGAGGATCGTCTCCAGGATGGAGCGGAGGCCGCGGGCGCCGGTCTTGCGCTCGATGGCCTTGCGGGCGACGAGCGAGAGCGCCTCGTCCTGGAAGGTCAGGTCGACGTTCTCCATCTCGAACAGGCGCTGGTACTGCTTCACCAGCGCGTTCTTCGGCTCCTGGAGGATGCGCTTGAGGGCGGCCTCGTCGAGGTCCTCCAGCGTCGCCAGCACGGGCAGGCGGCCGACGAACTCGGGGATGAGGCCGAACTTCAGCAGATCCTCGGGCTCGACGCTCCGGAAGTCTCGCCCGTGCGGCGGTCGTCGGGGGCCTGCACGGTCGCGCCGAAGCCGATCGAGGTGCCCTTGCCGCGCTGGGAGATGATCCGCTCCAGCCCCGCGAAGGCGCCGCCGCAGATGAACAGGATGTTCGTGGTGTCGACCTGCAGGAACTCCTGCTGCGGGTGCTTGCGCCCGCCCTGCGGGGGCACGGAGGCGACGGTGCCCTCCATGATCTTCAGGAGCGCCTGCTGCACGCCCTCGCCGGACACGTCGCGGGTGATCGACGGGTTGTCGGACTTGCGCGAGATCTTGTCGATCTCGTCGATGTAGACGATGCCCCGCTGCGCCCGCTCGACGTTGTAGTCGGAGGCCTGGAGCAGCTTGAGGATGATGTTCTCGACGTCCTCGCCGACGTAGCCGGCCTCGGTGAGCGTCGTCGCGTCCGCCATGGTGAAGGGCACGTCGAGGATGCGGGCGAGCGTCTGCGCGAGCAGCGTCTTGCCCGAGCCCGTCGGCCCGATCAGCATGATGTTGGACTTGGCCAGCTCGACGTCGTTGTGCTTCGTCGCGTGGGCGAGGCGCTTGTAGTGGTTGTGGACCGCGACCGAGAGGACCTTCTTGGCGAAGTCCTGGCCGATGACGTAGTCGTCGAGGACGCGGCGGATCTCCTTCGGGGTCGGCACGCCGTCGCGGCTCTTCACGAGCGAGGACTTCGATTCCTCGCGGATGATGTCCATGCACAGCTCGACGCACTCGTCGCAGATGAACACCGTCGGGCCCGCGATCAGCTTGCGGACCTCGTGCTGGCTCTTGCCGCAGAACGAGCAGTACAGCGTGCTCTTGGAGTCGTTGCCGCCGGTCTTGCTCATGTCGGTCTCCGAATCGTGCACGCGGGCCGGCCAGGGGCCGCGCGCGCATCGGTCAAAGGTAGGGATGGCCGCCTAAAGAAACAGTCACCTGCGGGCCATCCTGGCTGGGTTCTGCCGAAAACGCGATGCAACCACGCGGCCGCGTCGGTTTCAAGGCAGGGAGCGTGCCGCCCGCCCGCGTCCGTGGCGCGCAGGCGGCTCGGGTCCCGCCTCAGGCGGCGGCGGGCTCGGGGCGCTTCTGGAGCACCTCGTCGATGAGCCCGAACTCCTTGGCGGCGTCGGCCGTCATGAAGTTGTCCCGCTCCAGCGCGCTATGGATCGTGTCGTAGTCGCGGCCCGTGTGCTTCACGTAGATCTCATTGAGGCGCTTCTTCAGGGCCTCGATCTCGCGGGCATGGATCAGGATGTCGGTCGCCTGGCCCTGGAAGCCGCCCGACGGCTGGTGGACCATGATCCGGGCGTTGGGCAGGGCGAAGCGGTGGCCGGGCTCGCCGGCCGTCAGCAGCAGCGAGCCCATCGAGGCGGCCTGGCCGACGCAGAGCGTCGTGGCGGGGCAGCGGATGAACTGCATCGTGTCGTAGATCGACAGGCCCGAGGTCACCACGCCACCGGGCGAGTTGATGTAGAAGGAGATCTCCTTCTTCGGGTTCTCGGCCTCGAGGAACAGCAGCTGCGCGACGATGAGCGAGGCGCCGTAATCCTCGACCGGGCCGGTGAGGAAGATGATCCGCTCGCGCAGCAGCCGGGAGTAGATGTCGAAGGCGCGCTCGCCGCGGCTCGATTGCTCGACCACCATCGGGACGAGCGCGCTGTTGTAGTAGTCGACCGGGTCTCTCATCATCCTCGCCCCAGGGCTCGAAGGGACCCGGACGCGCGCGAATCAGGCGCGGCCGGGCGGGTCCAGCAAACATGACGGCTGTTAACGCCGCCTGATTTCACGGGAACCGACCCTTCGGGGCGAGCCCCGGACGCGAAGGATCGGTCTTACTCGGCCTTGGCGGCCTTGTCGTCGGAAGCCGTTGCATCGGCCGCCTTGCCGGCGCCGCCCGTCTCCTCGTCGTCGGCGAAGAGCGTCTCCTTGGAGACGGGCTCCTCGACGAGCTTGACCTGACCGAGGACGTGGTCGACGACCTTCTCCTCGAACAGCGGCGCACGGAGTTCGGCCAGCGCCTGTGCGTTCTTGCGGTAGAAGTCCCAGACCTGCTGCTCCTGGCCCGGGAACTGCCGGACCCGGGCGATCAGGGCCTGGTTGAGCTCCTCGTCCGAGATCTTGATATCGGCGCTCTCGCCGACCTGCGCAAGCACCAGCCCGAGGCGCACGCGCCGCTCGGCGATGCGGCGGTACTCCTCGCGGGCCTTCTCCTCCGTGGTGTCCTCGTCCTCGAAGGTCTTGCCGCGGGTCTTCAGGTCCTGCTCGACCTGCGCCCAGACGTTGGCGAACTCCTGGTGGACCAGGGAGGGCGGCAGGTCGAAGGCGTACTTGGTGTCGAGGGCGTCGAGGAGCTCCTTCTTGAGGCGGCGGCGCGACTGCGCCTCGAGGTCGCCGCCCATGGCCTTGGAGACCGCCTCGCGCAGCTTCTCGAGGTTCTCGAGGCCGAGATTCTCCGCGAAGGCGTCGTCGATCTTGGCCTCGCCCGGCGCCTGGACGCGGGTGACCTTCACGTCGAAGGCGGCTTCCTTGCCGGCGAGATGGGCGGCCTGGTAATCCTCGGGGAAGGTCGCCGTCACGACCCGCTCGTCGCCGGCCTTGGCGCCGACGAGCTGCTCCTCGAAGCCGGGGATGAAGGTGCCGGAGCCCAGCTCCAGGTCGACGCCCTCGGCCTTGCCGCCCTCGAACTCGGTGCCGTCGATGCGGCCGACGAAGTCGATGGTGACGCGGTCGCCAGTCTCGGCGGCGGCCCCCTCGTCGCGGTCGGCGAAGGGCCGGTTCTGGCCGGCCATGCGCTCGAGCGCCTCGTCGATCTCGGCCTCGCTCGGGCTCGCGACGAGCTTCGTCAGGCTGACGTCGGAGAGGTCGGCGAGCTCGAAGCTCGGCAGCACCTCGAGCGCCACCTTGAAGGAGACGTCGCCCCTGGCGTCGAGCGCGTTCTCGACGACGGCCTTGTCCTCGGGGAACTCGACGCGCGGCTCGAGGGCGAGCTTGAGGTTGTTGTCGGCGACGATCTTCTGGTTGGCCTCGTTGACGGCGTTCTGGAGCACGTCGGCCATCACCGAGCGGCCGTAGACCTTGCGCAGGTGCGCCACCGGCACCTTGCCGGGGCGGAAGCCCTTGAGCTGCACCTTGTCCTTGAGGCCGGACAGCTCGGTCGTCAGACGATCCTCCAGCTCGTTGGCGGCCAGGAGCACCTGAAACTCGCGCTTCAGCCCCTCGGAGAGTGTCTCGGTCACCTGCATCGTCGTCTGTCCGCTCTGTCGTCCGTTGATCGTCTCGAAGTCCGGTCCGTCGGCCGTTGTCCGGGCGGTTCGGCACGCGTCGCGGCGCTTGGGAGTGCCGGCCGGTCGGTCCCGGACGCTCCAGGTCCAGGGGCCGGCCGTGCGGCGCTGGTGCGGGCGGAGGGGCTCGAACCCCCACGTCTTGCGACACTGGAACCTAAATCCAGCGCGTCTACCAGTTCCGCCACGCCCGCGGCAGCCCGAGTGCGGCCGCCCGGCCGTCGGAAGCGCGGGTCTATAGCACGCGCGTCCGGGACCGCAGCAAAAAACTTCGGGCTCCCGCACACGGGGGCGCCTGCGGTGGCGCCGCCGGGGGCGGGCGGCTAGAACCGCCCTCCCGACGCGCCGCCCGCAAGGGTCGATAGGGGTCCATAGGGGTCCATGCCTCCGTTCCGACCGACCGTCCCGCCGATTCCCGTCTCCCGCCGGACCCTGCTCGCGGGCGCCGCCCTCGCGGCGCTGACGCCGCGGGAGGCTAGCGCCCAGGGCGCCGCGAAACCGCAGCCCTCCGCGCCGCCCGCCATCCAGCCCGAGCCCGTCGCCCTTCGGGCCGCGCCCGGCAACGTCCGCCTCAAGCCGGAGCCCGCGCCCGAGACTGCGGTCTGGTGCTTCGACGGTAAGGCCGAGCCGCCGGTGATCCGGGTGAGGCTCGGCGAGACCGTGCGGCTGAGGCTCGAGAACCGCACCGACAAGCCGCTCTCCCTGCATTGGCACGGGGTGCGTAACCAGAACGCCATGGACGGCGTCGGCGGGGTGACGCAGGCGCCCGTCGCGCCGGGCGCCGACTTCCTCTACGCCTTTACGCCGCCGGACGCCGGCACCTTCCTGATCCGGCCCCTCGTGGTCGGCGGCTCCAGCGAGCCGGCGGGCCGGGGCCTGTCGGGCTTCCTGATCGTCGACGAGAAGACGCCGCCGGCGGTCGACCGGGACGTGACGCTGCTCGCCCAGGACCCGCGCCTCCAGGACGACGGCAGCCTGATGCCCTTCGGGCAGACGCCGCTGGCGGCGGCCGGCGGCCGGCTCGGCAACCTCGTCACCGTCAACGGCCGCCCGGTGCCGGCGCGGATCGAGGCGCCGCCCGGCGCGCGCCTGCGCCTGCGGCTCGGCAACGCCTGCAACGCCCGCTCGACCCGGGTGCGCTTCGACGGGCTCAAGGTCTACGTCGCCGCCGTCGACGGCCAGCCGACCGACACCTTCGAGCCCCTGAAGGCGACGCTCCCCTTCGCGCCGGGTTCCCGCTACGACCTGATGGTGGACCTCCCCACCGAGGGCGAGATCAAGGGTGCGATCACCGCGCTCGTCGGGGGCGGCTTGGTGCTTGCCGAGATCGTCGGCACCGGCGCCCCTCTGACTCAGAAGCGCCCACCGATCGGCCCGATCGGCGACAACAAGCTGCTGCCCGCCGAGGTGAAGCTCCAGAACGCCGTGCGGCGGGACATCGTCATCACCGGCGGGGCCGTGCGCCCGAAGGACAAGCCGGAGGCGGAGCCCGTCTTCACCGGCGATCCCGCCAAGGTCTGGAGCGTCAACGGGGTCAGCGGGGCGGCGGGCGCCGCGCCCTTCTTCTCTGTGAAGCGCGGGCAGGTCGTGGTGCTCGCGATCCGCAACGACACCGCCTTCCCGCAGGCGATCCACCTGCACGGCCACGCCTTCCGCCTGCTCCATCCCCTCGACGACGGCTGGGAGCCCTACTGGCTCGACACCTTCCAGCTGCTCGAAGGCCGCACCGCCCGCATCGCCTTCCTCGCCGATAATCCCGGCCGCTGGCTGATCGGCTCGACGGTGCTGGAGCGTTTCGATACCGGCCTCTGGGGCTCCTTCGAGGTCACCTGAGGCCGGCCGCGAGACCGGAGAGCGCCTGCGGCATCAGCTCGGGGATGTCCTCCGCGATCAGGCCCGGCCCGTGCCGCAGGCCTGCGTCGCCGTGGAGCCAGACGGCGGCGCAGGCCGCCTCCAACGGGGCCATGCCCTGGGCGAGAAGCCCGGCGATCAGGCCGGCGAGCACGTCGCCGGAGCCGGCGGTGCCGAGCCACGGGCTGGCGTGGTCGTTGATCGCCGCCCGTCCGTCCGGCGCGGCGATCACCGTGTCGGGACCCTTGAGCACGACGACGGCGCCGACGAGCGCGGCGGCGCGGCGGGCCGCTTCCAGCCGGCCGATGCCCTCCGCGACGGCTCGCGTGCCGGCGAAGAGCCGCGCGAACTCGCCCGCGTGCGGCGTCAGCACGGCCTGGGCATCCCCCTCGCCGATGTGGCCGGCGAGCGTCTCCGCCTCGCCCTTGAAGCTCGTCAGCGCGTCGGCGTCGAGGACGAGGCCGCGACCGGCGGAGGCCGCCACCGCTACGAGATCGCGGGTCTGCGGCCCGGTGCCGAGGCCGGGCCCGGCCAGCACCACGTTGAGGCGCTCGTCGGTGAGCAGGTCGTCGAGGTCGTCGGCGCCCGCGCAGGGACGCAGCATGATCGCCGTGAGGTGGGCCGCGTTCTCCGCCAGCGCGTCGGCCGGCGAGGCGAGCGTGACGAGTCCTGCCCCGACCCGCAGCGCGCCTCTTGCGGCGAGCCGGGCGGCGCCCGTCCGGTAGGCCGGCCCCGACAGGACGAGGGCGTGTCCGCGGGTGTACTTGTGGCTCTCCGCCGCGAGGCGCGGGAATTCGCCTCCCCAGAGGTCCGGGCCGTTGCGGAAGGTGGCCGGGCCGACGCCGAGCCCGACTTCGAACGCGGCCGCGCCGGTGCCGACGTCGGCGACCGTGATCCGTCCGCACAGGGAGCGGCCGGGCTCCAGCAGGTGGCCGGGTTTGCGCGCGACGAAGGTGACGGTCGCGCTCGCCCGGATGGCCGCGCCGCGCACCTGCCCCGTGTCGCCGTCGACGCCGCTCGGCACGTCGACCGCCAGCACCGGGCGCCCCGCGCCGTTGATCCGCTCCACGAGGCGACGGGCGGGTCCATCGAGGTCCCGCGACAGGCCGGCGCCGAAGAGCGCATCCACGATGAGGTCGAACCCGGCGAGATCGTCGGCGCCCTCGCCCTCGGTGATGGGGCCGGTCCAGTCCGCCGCCGCGAGGGCCGCATCGCCGGACAGGCCCTCGCGCCTCCCGAGACACCGCAGCTCCACGGCGAAGCCCGCCTCCACCAGGATCCGGGCGGCGACGAAGCCGTCGCCGCCGTTGTTGCCCGGTCCGCAGAGCACCGCGACGCGACCGGCCTCGGGCAGGAGCGCGCGGGCCGCCTCGGCGACCGCCGCGCCGGCCCGGTGCATCAGGGCGATGCCCGGCGTGCCGCCGGCGATCGCCGCTTCGTCCACCGCCGCCATCGCTCCGACCGTGAGCAGCCGAGCCGATCCGCTCCTGCCCATGCCCGTCACCCGCTCAGCCACTGCCATCGAATTGATCTTTTGCTGCTCAAATGATGAAATGTTGTGCGACTGCTGCCCACGAACTGAGCGGACCTGAGGGACGCTCAGGGAAAACGGCGTGGCGAACGCGTCCTTGGGATGCTACGAGTCGGCAACGCAATCACGTATCCGGGTTCGAGCGGGATGAAGAAGATCGAGGCGATCATCAAGCCGTTCAAGCTCGACGAGGTGAAGGAGGCCCTCCAGGAGGTCGGTCTTCAGGGCATCACCGTCATCGAGGCGAAGGGCTTCGGCCGCCAGAAGGGCCATACCGAGCTCTACCGGGGCGCGGAGTACGTGGTCGACTTCCTGCCCAAGGTGAAGCTCGAGATCGTGCTCGGCGACTCCATGGTCGAGGGTGCCATCGAGGCGATCCGCAAGTCGGCCCAGACTGGCCGCATCGGCGATGGCAAGATCTTCGTCTCGACCATCGAGGAGGCGATCCGCATCCGCACCGGAGAGACCGGCCCGGACGCGATCTGATCCCGACTGGGGACGCTCCGCCGAGGCACCGACCCGCTTGCCCGACCTCGATCGCGTCGTCCGGGAGATCGCCGACGAGATGCGGGCGCGGCCCGACCGGGGCACCGTCGCGAGCTACATCCCCGAGCTCGCCCGCGCCGATGCCGCCGCCTTCGGCCTCGCCGTTGTCGATGTCGAGGGGCGTGCCGCCGTCGCGGGGGACGGCGACGTGCCGTTCTCGATCCAGAGCATCTCCAAGGTCTTCACCCTGACGCTCGCCCTCGGCATGGCCGGGGACCGGCTCTGGCGGCGGGTCGGCCGCGAGCCCTCCGGCAGCCCCTTCAACTCCATCGTCCAGCTGGAGCGGGAGGCAGGCGTGCCGCGCAACCCCTTCATCAACGCCGGGGCGATCGCCGTCACCGACCTGATCCTCTCGGGCCATCAGCCCCGCGAGGCGCTGGGCGAGATCCTGCGCTTCATGCAGGCGCTGGCTTTGGATCAGACCATCGCCATCGACGAGGCCGTGGCGGCCTCGGAGAAGCGCACCGGTTTCCGTAACGCGGCGCTCGCCAACTACATGCGCTCCTTCGGGGTGATCGAGAATCCGGTCGACTACACGCTCGGCGTCTACTTCCACCACTGCGCCATCGCGATGACCTGCCGGCAGCTCGCCACGGCGGGCCTGTTTCTGGCCCATGACGGACGCCATCCCCTCACCGGGCACTCGGTGATCTCGGCCGAGCGGGCGCGCCGCATCAATGCGGTGATGCTGACCTGCGGCCACTACGACGGCTCGGGGGAGTTCGCCTACCGGGTCGGCCTGCC
>Ga0058703_1000077_pt1 | contig 17898 bp, 14 predicted proteins | sample AgamicMgMae_FD_83782 | JGI IMG/M metagenome (GOLD analysis project Ga0058703, IMG submission 83782) | Agave microbial communities from Guanajuato, Mexico - Mg.Ma.e | ecosystem: Host-associated > Plants > Phyllosphere > Phylloplane/Leaf | place: Guanajuato, Mexico | collected 2012-06-04
ACGTTAGGGTCAACGATATCTGGTCGTTCGCAATTGGCCTTCATGTCGAGCTGCTCATCGCTTACATAGCTATGAAGACGTCAGCATTGATGAAACAGACTAAGAGTAAGGTTTCTGGTATTGATCTTGCACCTATGCTTGACAAGATCAGACGCGTCTCATGGTGCACAGCAAAAAGCACATATGTGTACGGCTTCGGTATTGTCGTAATACCTGCTACATTTGCGCTCGTCTTCCAGCTGTATCTAACACTCCCGCTTCGGACCTATGTCGATTCATTGGGTGCTTTTAGCCCTTCGGACAGTCTCCAGGCTCTCAATACGACGAGTGTAGCCAGTGTCTTTTCAAACACGACAGAGGCAGCGGTAGGTACAAGCACGTCAGAACAAGCTTGGTTAAGCATGCATACGATCTACGTGCTTCCAGACTGGACGCTAGGATTTCTGTATGGAAAGCTACTGATGAGAATAATGAGACTATCCCCAACATCTCTACCGCATGCAGCATGGCGACAAATTACTCGAAATGGCCTGTTCGACCCAGACATTCGCCTTGCAACTCGCGCATTCATCCTGCCTACACTACTTTTCAGCACGATCGTCCTGCTCGGACCCATGATGCTGGCAGGCCTAGTCAATAACCTAATACTCTACCCAGTGATTGGCAAGACACTCTCTGAGATTGCAAGGGCGAAATTGTACCGCTATAGCTATCCATTATGCGCGAGCCAGGCATTAGCGGTATGGTGTACACACGAAACGATCAAAGCGACACGACGATGGAGGAGCAAGATCAAGGATGAAGTATATCTCATTGGAGAGCGACTGCATAATTTTGGTGAAAAGAAGCCTCCTCCTGGCAGCAAGAGTGTTGCAAGAAAGGAGAGGCATTAATCGGTTATGATGGAGTCGTTTGTGTTAGATACCCTGAGGTTACATTCGTTCTATAGTATAGCGTTCGGTAGTTGTATACTCAATTACACAAGCCGAATCAACCTATGTCTTCTACCGGCCAGAATTGTGCATGCCTGCCAGACTGGTTTTCCCCATGCCGGAGCCGTGGGAGGTTACGAGCCACAGTGCATCTGTGCAAGACGGAGATATGCGGCTCAAGGATTAGATCCGACTACATTTGGAGAAATTCTGCCCGGCGGTGAACGTACATCATTATAGCCGCTGTACTCCTAGTTTTTCTCGACTGGTACACAGCGGAATATCACCTTTGCAAACAGCTCTCTTATTCTATCCCTAACATAAGCGGCCGTCTATCAAATCATCATGGCGGCCGCGGCGAGCGATAAGGCTCGCTTCTATATGGAGCAGAGCGTGCCGGAATTGCAAGAACTCAGCACAAAAGGCATCTTCTCCGGCGCAGAGATCACATCCATCGCTCAGAAGCGCTCCGAGTTCGAGCACATGGTTAATATGCCTGGTGCGTCCACTCCAACTGTTTTCGCGCGATATGCGACGTACGAGATGAATCTAGACACATTGCGCAAGAAACGATCGACAAGACTTGGTGTCAAGACTACGACATACAGTGGACAGAAAAAGGTCTTTAATGTTCTGGAGCGAGGAGTAAAGAGGTTTCAAGGAGACATGGGACTCTGGATGCAGTACCTCGACTTTTGCAAGCATGAGAAGGCGAACAAGAAGCTGTCAAAGGCCCTAACACAATGTCTTCGCCTGCATCCTCTCAAGTGGGAACTCTGGGTTTGGGCTGCGAGGCATTATGTCGAATCGCAGGCAGATATGACTTCCGGCAGGAGTTTCATGCAGCGTGGTCTGAGATTTTGCAAAAACGAGAGAAACATGTGGTTGCAGTATGCGAAATTGGAGATGCTCTACGTAGCCAAGATTGCTGCACGACGCAAGATCCTTGGACTTGATGAGGAGCGGAAGGAGGAAGTTGTTGATGACAAGCACGACCCAGATGCCGACATGATTGCGCTGCCGTCTGTGACTGCAGAGGACTTGGCCCCGGAGACGGAAGAGGGCACCGAGGCTGTTGACGAAAAAGCACTTCAGAAGTTGGCGTCGACTCCAGCACAGAATGGAGCCATTCCAGAGGCCATTATGGAGACCGCTATGAAGCACTTTCGGCAGGATCCTCTTCTCGTTGAGCAATTCTTCGATCTGTTCACAGACTTTGCAGACACACCCTGTTCCACACGGCTGTCAAAGCGCGCCATGGAATATCTGGAAAGCACCCAGGAAAAGAAGAATGCCAAGGTCTTGTTGTCTGTCTGCAGCGCGAAAATGCTACTCCTTGGTGTCGACGCTCAGTCAGCTGAATTTCCAGTCGCTCTCGGCAAGGCATTGCAACAGCTCAAGAGCGCCACAGCAGCTGATCAAGAGACTCAAGCTCTATTGGCGAGCAGAACGATTGAGATGTTTCTGCCGTACCTCTCGCAGCGCGATGAAATGGACGAGGGTGTCAAGCGTGTGTTCGATGCCTCTGTCAAGAGGTCCATTCGAACACTGAAGACATCTACAACCATGAGGGGCCGCAACCCACTTACCGAATTGGTGAAGAGATTGAAATCCAACAAGAAAATCAGCGCGGAGTTGCTGCTTGAATATGACTTGATTACACAAGAGGAGGGTTGAATGATTTTATCATATTGGCTCGGAAATGCTTCTTTTGAGGACCATCAACTACCAAAAGTATGTCTTTCTTTCTTTCATTTTTGTGCTTGCCGGTGTTGGGTCTTTTTATGATGAAACATCACCACATTCGCAGTTTTCACGCTAGCCCTCGTTCGAACCTATTTCAGAGGAGCCGTTGAGCGCAATGCACTTCCTTGGATGTCTGACTTGACCCTTGATCATCCCTTTTCATGCTCCGTTTGAACCAATTGTCGGACTATGCTGATCACAGTAGATTCACAGGACCATGTGCTGCAGCTCGCAGTAATGCAGTTGGCGAAGCTAAATGCGCTGTCTGCCAACGCGACGACTTGCGAAAGAGCGTGCATGTACTCAGAGAAGTGGCTGTCGCAGATCTTCTCAAATCTTAGACGATGTCGCCAGCGATCACCATCAAGATTCAGCTTTCAGTAGTCTGACGATCCACCACCTCTCCGAGCACTCTTCTTATCACTGTGTCTCTTCTTCATCTTCAATCGGCCTTCATTCTCGGCCTTTTGGCTGCATCAAGTGGTCAGTCGACGTTCAATAGTTCGGTATCTGGAAGACCTGCAGGTTTTTGACTTTCTCTACTTGGGCTTGACTGGTCTCTCCAGGCACGGTATCTCGGCCTACTTGAAGGAGCAGATTGTGCAGCTTTGAATGACAGCTGCGGACATTGTCCTGCTGCTTGCGGTTGTCGTCGGATTGGATCACAAGCGAATCGCTCTTACAATAAGGAGACCGAAGAACACCAGACCAGATGATGGAAGGAATATGGGAACGTAGAGCATCGAGCGATACTTTCAGCGTAGCTTTAGAATTGACTCTACAAAAAGCTCAGCGATAGCAGATTGAAAGATGAATAGATGTCATGTCCTACTTGTTTACATTTTGTCCACCTGGGCCTGAAGATCTACTGAATGAGATATCGAATAAGCTCGGCGGTATAGTCTCGGTGTCAAATTTTGCCAGCCAAGTCCGCGCTTTGGTCAGTTCTTCGTCAGTCGCGTTCTCTGTTTTTGTATTATTGGCAAACGCGCGAGAAAACAAGCTTGTATGCGAAGGCCGTGTGCGGGCAACAAATCGTAACATCGTCGATGCAGTAGGAAGGGTCTTCCACGCGTTGTATCTTGATATCTTCACATGTGCATCCTTCGATGACGGTGAGCCATATCACGTGGTTGTGCTGCCTTGGCGGGCCGAGCTCGGGAGGGTCTCCCGTTCTGATGTGACGATTATGCGACAACTCTTTGCGCACGCTTTTACCTCGTAGCCTCCACTTCCTTTTTACGCGCCTTTTCACTATCGCGAGCAGCTACTGCACGTCTCTTCCTCTGCATCGTCTCCCTTTCTGTCTACGCAGTATTGCGTATGCCAATTTCTCGTTGAGCCGACAGCCCCATTATTGCGACGATTCGCACGATTCTGCTTGCGCTTGCTCTTCTATCGTACCTTCACTGCAGTCATCTTCATCTTTTACATCTCACAGCCGGTGACTTTCCATATACTTCCTCTGCTTCCATCATGTCTGCGCGTTTGCGCATCTTTTAGCTCACATGACATCCCCACCCGCCAGCCCAGAATACACCAGCCCATCCAAGGTCCTTAGTCCGGTCTCCCCCAAACCCTTATACTATCCTCAACCCGCCAACATCCCGGTCCTTGAGAAGCAAATAGACCCCGTCTTTAACCAGACGGCTGTTCATATGTCTTTCGCAAGCAGCGATGCCACAGACTCTGGCGCCGTACCGCCGCAAGGCGGAGAAGAACCTACGAAAAACACCGCAGAGGAGACCGATAAGGGATTAAAGGATGGGAGCATACAGGATAACGAGGTCGAAATGGGAGGAACTGATATTCAGGAAACTTCCAAGGATAGCGAAATGCAGAATGTATCTGCAACTTCAGCGCAAGCCCTTCCTTCTGAGCCCCATGAGACTCAAGATCCATCGCAGGCAAGCATTGAACCCACATCTCTAGCGACACAAACCAATGATCCTGCTGAGTCTTCTACCAAATCCATCGCACCGTCACAAAGCCTTGATATTCCGCAGTTGGATGAGTCTCTAGCGTTCTCTGGAGATGCCTCTGCTGGCCAACCTACTCCTCCTGAAGGTGGCATTGACTACCAAAAGCTCCTTGATAGCCTTTCCTCTGTTCCCCAAGTGCCTCAACCCGAGGATACTGCCACTTCCTTACCCTCACAACTTCCTGCTCCAGGTACCGTTGATACTACTACCGCTGCTGCTGCCGGTCTCCCACCACGCCCACCTCCTCAAGCGCAGCCTGCAATCCATCCAAACTATACACAATCATCCGACATTCGCAACTACCATCCACATGCGCAGAATCCTGCCACTGCTCAGAACCATTCGAACGGCAATACAGCCCAGACTTACCCTGGTGCATCGTACGCTCCAGGAACCACGCCGTCCGTCGGTAATGGCCTTCCTCCACCTCCAGTCGCGTCCTTCCAGGCAGCTCCAGACCAGATCCCAAGTCCTAGAACGCAAGCTTTCCAGCGTAGCATTCTGGAAAGTGAAAGAGAGATGAAATTGGCGGCAGGCGAGAAATTGACCGAGGATGATAAGCCCTGGACACTTGAGACGCAACGACTTTTCGAGTCGTTCTTGGAAGAGGAAAGACAATTCGTACAAGAGGGCAATTGGGAGCAGTTCCCTTACGGTTCAAGACTGTTTGTGGGAAATCTGTCCAGCGAGCGAGTGACAAAGCGGGATATTTTTCACGTCTTTCATCCATATGGTAGGATCGCCCAAATTTCGATCAAGCAGGCGTACGGGTTCGTGCAGTTTTTCGACATTGCTGGTTGCGATAAAGCGACACGTGCGGAGAATGGCCGCATAATACGCGGCAAGAAGGTCAACCTTGAAATCAGCAAGCCTCAGAAGAACAGCAAGAACTTTGATCCTCGAAGACGGTCGAGGTCGCCGGATACTGGAAGAGCCTCTGGTGGAATCGACAGATATGTGTCAGGACCAGGTCGAAGGATCGAGAGGAATGATAGAGATCGGGATCGAGACCGTGGAAGGCGTGATTACAGGCCTGGAAGGTCGCCTTCGCCGCCTCGTGGAATAAGAAGTCGCGATAGGAGTGAAGAAAGGTACGGACGATTTCGAAGCAGATCTCGGTCGCCTTATGGAAGAGGTCACCGCAGGAATGGCAGCGACGAATATGAATTGCCACTGCAGCGTCGACAGCCAAGAGACGTGCCAGATGTCCAGATTCTGGTTGTCGATGACCTCGACCGTAACTTTGTCCAATGGGTCGAGCAGTCTTTTATCTCGGCTGGAGTACGTGCTGACGTGCTTATTCTGTCACCTCGCCTACCAGAAGCAGCCGTTGTCAGGCGGCAGATCATTGAGGGCGTGGTGGCAGTCTGCAGGCTCGGCATCATGAACCAGCAAGCTTCTCTGGTGCCACTTCAGGTATTTGACCGTCGTGGCGGTGCCGATATTCGATTCGAAGAGTATGCCGATCTGGCACCAAACATTGCAGCTCAGGTCATTCTGAGAGCCAAAGCCAGCAACCCTGCCCCTGTTTATGGCTATGGTTATGGAGGAGGTGCGCCGCCGGCCCCGCCGCCACCAGTTCAACCTGTAGCTGGCAATCCACAACTGAGTCAGCTTATCAGCACGATGGATAGCAATACACTGCAAAAGCTCTTGGGCGTGGTTCAACACTCGCCTACGACAAGTCAAGCACCTCAGCAGCCAGCACTGGCTGCAGACCTAGCGAGACTCTTGGGTGGTGGTGGTGGTGCCCCCGTTCAGAGCCCTTACGGTCAGCCTGCTCCCGCCCAAGATCCGTTGGCTATGCTCAGGAACAATCCTGCGCTTGCCGGTCTGCTTGGCGGTCAGGGCACGCCGGCTCAACAAGCACCTCCGACTTTACCACCTCCCCAGCAGCAAGGTGCCCCACCCAATATGGCTGATATACTTGCGAGGCTGAACAATTACAAGCGATGAAGAATCAATTCAAAAATTCCCGATCTGACTGATGCGTCCGATAGCATGAGATATATGAGTATGTAATGATGGGCTGGAATGGACTCGGTCAATATGGAATGTCCTCAGGTGGTCGGGGACACAAAAACGGGATACTATTAATTCGAGCGCGGCGCTGGCGGTTGTACTTAAAAACTTCTCGGAATTACTCTCTTCTATTGACATGTTTTGTGCACAATCGCATTTATTTTAGCCGAGTAGGTACCGTGACAGAGTGCCTTGATAGTTGTTGAAAATGCTCTCAAGGAGGACACCAGAGATGACTTGCGGCTGCCGCGATCCAGATGTTGTTCGATCATTCTTGCAGTATTGGTCAACGTTCGACAATGTATATCGGGCTGCAGTGTCTTCGAGGTTCTCTAAGGAAATGGCTTTGATCGTGCATCGACCGAAGAGTCAACGTGCACCCACGTGATGCCAAAGTGACGTAGTTATTGTGGCACGCTTCGGGCGACAGCTCCAACTTAAGTTCTTCTTTAACAACCTCCCATCGACTCTCTTCTTCATTAATTAACCTATCAACCTCAAACCAACAAATAACACACATCAAAATTTATCAAATCAACACCGCAATCATGTTCCGCTCAGCAATCACCCGTCAAGCTCGCCTTTTCTCCACCCAGGCTCCTCTTCGCAAGTCTGTCCTCGACACCGCAAAGGAGACTCTCCAGTCCGCCAACAAGGCCGTCGGTGAGACTCTCGCCAAGGGTATCGACTCTGCTGGTAAGTCATCAAGCATCAGAGCTGTTCAGAACGCGTCTTCAAGCTCCGCCACCACCCACCGACCTCGTCTCTCCAGACTTGCACCACATCCACGTTTAACGAAGGAACACTCGACTGACATATCACAGAGTCCGCAACAACCACCAGCGACGCGAAGGCGAAGGCGGACGAGCTTGCAGGCAAGGCTAAAGGTGCCGCCTCTGAGATGAGCGGAGAGGCTTCAGGTAAGGCATCTGAGCTACAGGGAAAGGCCAAAGGAATGGCCGAAGAATCGAAGCAGAAGATGTCCTAGAGGAGTCACTTCTGGTGATACAACGAGGGTCATAATATGAGTCAACGACTATTCTATCGCAGCCAGCCGAAGAAGGTGTAACACTATTCAAACGCCTACCCAATTGCAAGTGTTTGTTTATACATATCAGATCCCTGTACGATGTCTAGTTTTGTGACGTACAAGAGTATCGGTACAGTCTGAGATACTGAGAGCTCAGAAACTGGTTGAAGATACTGTGTATAGGTATAATCGGTTGTAACATGGCATGCACAAGTTGCGAATTCTTGTACAAAAAAGGCAATGCTGCATATCGAGGCTCCATCGTCGGCCATTGTGCACCCTAAATTGTTGGTCTACCGCTAATTTTGTCCTCCACGTGCTGGTCTGAATTTGTTACGATCCTTCGAGTAATACACATTGTCTATTATGGTTATATGGTCTTCCGTTCTTGATACTCTTGCCATCGCTCAACCGGAGCGAGACGCCGGATTTATACAAGCTGTGCAAGCTACCGTAGCTTACCCCACAATCACAGGGCGGAGAAAAGCATGACATCATCTATCACCAACAACATTGCATGATCAAGCCGCGCTACTGTGCCGGATATCACCATGGTCAAGTTGTACAATCGTTGCGCATAATGGAAGTCAGCGTGGTATCGCACAATGATATGGCAAGAAAGCTGTAGGCTGTGGTCCGATGACTATGGAATCGACGAGCTGCATACCTGATCGGGTATACCGTTCGTGCTCCTTCAGTAGTCGAAAGCTTCGACAAACCCTCATTCTTCGATGGATGATCTCGTCTGATCTACAATGATGTCGGCTAAATCTTCTTGATCGACAACGTACCCCGGTCGCGGGGTTCTGTCTCCATGGTACGCAACTCATACCACAACAGTCTTAGCCTGTGAATTATCGCTCATATATCATGGAAGACCCATTCAGACTTTCACTTTTCTTTCATTCATCCATCAATCATGCCATTCCTCAGGACTCTTGCGGCTCTCGCTGGAGTTGCTGGCCTCGCTGCCTCTGCTCCCCGTAACTCTCCTTGCGCTGCTTCTCCCCGTCCTCCTCCTCCTCCTCCTCCACCACCACCTGCTCCCGCTTGTCCACCAGAGCAGCTATCCATCCGCACATCCGCCGGCACCGTCAATGGCCTCGTCGACCCTCTCTTCCCACACGTACGCCAATTCCTCGGCGTGCCGTTCGCCCAGCCTCCCGTCGGCTCACTCAGATGGGAGCCACCGCAGGCATTGCCTCAGTCTGCGGCCTCCAACACAGTCAACGCTACGGTCGAGCCACCAAGTTGTCCTCAGTTCTTGACCAGCCTGGGCAACTCGGTCTACACGCACGATGTCAACCAGTTCAGCTTGCAGGGCTTGAACCGTACTGGTCAGATCTCCGAGGATTGTCTCTTTACCAGTATCTGGACCCCGACTTTGAATGAAACCAACGGACATGGACCTGATGGCAAGGCGGAACTGTTGCCTGTCATCGTCTTCGTGACTGGCGGAGCGTATACGAGTGGAGGTCCGTGGTCAAAATCTCAATTTTCGTGTATATGACTGATCAATATTCTTTCTAGGGATTGACATTCCATACCAAGAAAGTTTTATCAGCCTCAAAAGCGAGTATCTATGCTAATACTGAATAGATTCCAACGCAATGGGTAGAGCGCACCCAGGACCATATCGTTGTCACCACGAACTACCGTGTCAACATCTTTGGCTTCCCTAATGCCGCCGGCCTCGACGATCAGAACCTTGGAATCCAGGACTCTCGAGCCGCTGTCGAATGGGTTCAACAGAACATCAAGGCGTTCGGCGGTGACCCAGAACGCATGACACTATGGGGTCAAAGTGCAGGCGCCATGACTGTCGACTTCTACAACTATGCATACTATGAGGAGCCAATCGTCAAAGGACTGATCCAGGACTCTGGTGATGCCTTCCTGCCAATCCGCTCATATGACACTAGTCACTCCAACTTTTCCTTCGTCGCCTCCAAGGTCGGATGTCCAGGTCTTGCCTCAAACGCCTCAGCAGAACTTGCATGCATGCGAGAAGTCTCGTACACGACTATAGAGAACTTCCTACACTCATACAGCGATAACGGTACCACACCTGCTCTATCATTCGTGCCTATCGCCGACGAGAAAATCATCTTCTCCAACTACACCGCCCGAGCACTCGAAGGCAAATTGTCCAAGCTTCCCGCCATTATCGGCAACAATGCTCAAGACGGAGAGCCCTTCGCACCATATCCATCTCTGACCGACCCAGCGATGGGTCCTAACCAAACTCTTGTCGCAGAAGCCCTGCTTAGCGTGTTCGTCTGTCCAACAACCGAAACGATCCGCCTTCGCACCAGCCAAAACCAGACAGTCTACCGCTACCTCTACAGCGGTAACTTCTCCAACATTGCAACCGAGCCTTGGCTAGGCGCCTACCACTCCGCCGAACTCCCATTGATCTTCGGCACTTTCGACAACTTCAGAGGTCAAGGACCAGCGTTAGAGAATGCCACTTCTGTCGCCATGCAGGATGCTTGGGTAGCATTCGCCAAAAATGGTGGCCAAGGCCTGGAGGCCATGGGCTGGAACAGCTATAACCTAGGTCAGGGCGATGTTAGGGAGTTTGGTGCAGGTGTCGCTGTTCAAGACACCAGTCTGAGCACGCTTGAGAACATGTGCAATGGTCCTGTTCCTGCTTCTTGAGTGTCTACGACTCTTGAGGAATGTGGCCAATATAGCACGTCTATGCGATATGATCATATACATCATCTAAAATGATCCTACACGATACCACTTGATACTGTTACTTCGAGAACGTCGTCTGATCGCGAAACATATGGCAGCTACTGGATACAGGAACGATCAATAGTAAACTGAATCATGCTACAGACTCCTTACTTTGAATATTCAGGAGTGTATCACTTAGTAGCAGCAGTAGCAGCTCATCGTGCCTAAGTGAGTTGGATATAGCAAGTTGGGGTCGATGGCTGAGTCAGGAGTTGGGTTGGTGATTGGGTCAATGGTTGGGTCAGCGGTCGCGTCAATAGTCGCCCTAAATACTAAGAACTTGCCAACATACTGAACATGCCTGGTCGCAAGACAGCATCTTACGCCTTGTGTTATCACGCCATATGCCTTGTTTCCATGATTTTTAGTGTCACCAGATCTAATGGACACTAAACATAGCTATGATGGAAAAGTCTCCTTGGTCGTGCGACAGACTCCTCAATCAAGCTAATCATCGTTGTAGCATCTAGGCTCTCTCTGACCATCATACACGATGCAGATACCAAAAGTCCTCTAAGCGTACATAATATGCTCGGTTACCAGACAGCGTCTCTTAATCTATAGTATCACACTATTGACAATCAGTAGATAGAAATCCATCAAACTCAACGGACACAAGATACCAGGCACGAGACACGAGACATATTACATTTGATCATGCGACAGACCCCTTTGTACTAAGGATTCAAGACAGTATCACGCAGGTCGTACGATGTAGATACCAATTTCTTTGCATGACACATAACCTGCTCCGTCCACGGACAACGTCTTGTATGTCGCAGTATCATACCATGAAGCTGCACCGGTGCCTCCAGTTGTACTCCAGAGGATTATGCAGGAATGTGGTGCAAACAAGTCCATCCTAGATGCAATTGCTGCAAGGAAGCCAGGCAATCAATCGGGTGTACCGGACTCCTGTGTCGCGGCCAGGAATGCATGCTACATCTGCTTGAGCATACGAAGCACCTAGATCATCGAGCCTGACTTCTGGCTTTTTGCCCTTGCTGCTTGACTGCTCGGCCTTCTTGACTTTAAAGCGGCCATTGACCGCATCCTGTTCTCTTGAACCAAATGGATCGTCAATTGGTATATGCTGTAGAGCGGTATGATCTCGAGCGGGCTAGGCAGATTGATCGCCATCTTCGTTAGTGTCCGTTCCACGCTCTTTCTCTTACTAATCTTCGGCTTCTTCTCTGATTGAACCGTCCGCTCTGCCGACTCTGCTTCTTTGGAAGTCGGAGCATCGCCTATAGAGCTGACTAGTCCTTACGTTCCTACTGGTTTTTGGCTATATGATTGATTGGCGGTCTGGCTGTGTACTGCTGCCATACTTTCTGGTGAAGATGTCGTCTAGCTTCTATTTGTAGTCTGAGATGTTGGCGATTTTGCCATCTAGAAAGGCTGTGGCCAAATTCTCTGCCATCAATTGCGCCTGATTGAGGAGGACTGATCCTTCTGAATCAAGACCTAGAGTTCTCTTAGATAGTAGCTAGCCTAGTCAAAGGTGTGACATTAGGTCACTTTCGGCTGGCTATGAAAGTGCATGTTTGGAAAGGACAGCCTAGGTTTTCTTCATCTTACTACTAAGGTATAGGAAAACGTGTTCCGATAGATCCAGTGCTGCTAGGTGAGACGCTCTAAGGCGAGCCTGAGTGTCTTCTAGAATGCGATCGTGAAAAGCGGTTGTCAAAAGCCCGACCTTTGCGCGCTCATAACCGGTAAAGACCAAGTCGAGGAAGTTCTTGAAGTCGTATTTACCCTCGTCTCGGGCTTGCTTGTCTGAGCTGTTCTTGCTCTTTGACGACGAAACCATGGTGTCGGGCTCTGGTATGTGGACGCTTGGGCTACTAGTCGAAAATGGTAATGTCTGTCGTAATGAACTTATCGAAATGATGAATGATTGCCACGAATGGCGCTGGAGATATCAGTGAAGGAAAGAAGAAAGACAAGAAGAGGTAAAGAAGAACGCCACAAGTGTGGCGGCGGCGGCGGCGGTGGCGGAGTGGTGGTGGAGTGGTGGGAAGGAAGGAGGAAGAGGAAGAAAGGTGGGAGAGAAAGGCCGTATATATAAGAAATAGAGGGGCAGGCCGGAAGGGGAAAGGAGGATTCACTCACCAAGTATGAAGAAAAAGTGAAGTAAGAGTGCGTTCGGACTGAACTCCGGATGGTAAAGTCAGAGGGAGATGTGATGGGAGAACTGAGGTTGGGAGACACGAAGAACTGAAGCTAGAGTGAAGATGAAATTGAGTATATCTACGACATGAATGAATCTCTGACGTCGATGTCTTGAGTCAGATCAATGTTAGCATGATTTCATCATGGTCTTGATACTGGACAATCGAGACGGGGTATGGTACCATGTGTAAGCAGATAGCCCTAAAAATTGAACTAACCATGAGTATCTGGACTAGCTGCGGTATATCAAGGGACCCCTTGACCTTTCCTCGTGGCTTTGGCGAGCTCACTCTGCGCCTTGTCGTCGGCATATCTCTGGTAGATAGGAAGGTATTTGTCCGTCTCGCTCGTCGTCTTCCTGACAGACTCCCGAGCACTGATGGCCTGCAACCATGCCTTGAATCTCTCCCATCCCTTTTCGTCATTGCCCCCCTTGCCTGGCTCGGGCATGCCTAATCCGCCCTTGAAGTGATCGAACACCCATAGCCGGACGGCCCATGGCGCGACTACAAAGTCCACCAGAGATGGTTCGTGGCCGAGGAAGAAAGGACCAGTCGGTTCCATTGCACGCGCAAACTCGAGGAGGTGGTTAAGAAATTCGGAACGGACGGTGTCCAGACTCGTGGGGTTGGATGGCTGATGCTGGAGGAAGCGATGAAAGCTGGGGATAATGCGAGACGTGCAGTAATCGGTCCAGATTCTGGTTTGAGCACGTGTGTAAGGGTCTTTTGGTAGGAGGTGTGGTGTATGATCAGGGTATGCCTACAGATTTTAGCTTTAATGGAATGGAAGATGCAGCGAACAAAGCCAGAGATGTATGAGCAGGAGAAATGGGAAATGGGAAATGAAAAGAGATCAGATGTTGACATACGTCCTCGAGAAACTCGCAGATGACTGTCGATTCGTATAGAGGCTTGTTGTCGTATTGTAGTGTAGGGACCAGTCCACGGGGATTAAGGTCTAGCAGAGATTGAGGCTTGTGGTATGGATTAACCTGTAGAAATCAGACCACGTCTTCTTCAATCTGCAAAAGGATATGATCAGTCGTCTTATATTACTTCGATATATTCTGGAGAAGTTGTCAGCGCCGAGTCCGAAATATATATATATATATATATATATATCGAAGATCACGGAAGAGAACAGGACACTTATCGCCAGAAGTTACTTACGGTAAGGAATTTGTTTTTCCTCAAGTACGAGCCATGCTCGCTGTACGAATGGGCAGAACCAACCTGCGTACAATTTCAATGGCTGTTCATCGCTGTGAACATCGACCGTCTGTTTGGCAAGACCGGTGGCCGAGGGGTGCAGATCTGCATCGGGGTGATCTTGCTTTGTTGTGTCGGCTGTCATGTTGTCAATCGATGTTACAATTCCTTGATGAGTTCTAAGATGGGACGTTGTGTAGTCGGATGATTATTGCATGCGGAGGAGTGGTGATATACTGGGTATGACGTAGCCATGAAGCCACGGTCGATTGTCACTCGGATGTGTCTCTCGATTCCACGTGACATGAGTATCGTACGGGGTAATAAATTGATGTTGAATTGACCGATATGAATAGATGGTATATGCAGTCCTGCTTCACGAGAAACTCAAAGCAAGTCCCATGAACGCCGTCGCTATGATGATTATATAGCCAGAGGCTGTTGCTCGGGCGATATCTAAGAACCTTGATCCATTACATTACGACGCAAGTCCTTCTGTAAAAGCTTTCGCCATACTTATCGACACCTGCGGCCCGCTCATTGGCCTTCTGTCTTGCCTTGACCTCGTTCGGAAAATATCGCATCAAATACGCTGCTGTTTCGGTATCGAGACAAGAGGAATCGGCATGCATGATAGTCGGTTGTCTGCACATCGGACATCTGTCGTTATTCTCCCTCTGTAGCTTGATGACGCAGCGAATGCAGAAAACGCTCTTGCAGCATCCAAGTCTGACGGGTCGCCAAGCTAATTCACAGCAAATCGGACAGATATAGTCGTCCATCTGTGGCACGATCGAAACGACCTTGGTAGACAGCTCGGCGCACATGTCTTTCGCTATCGAGCGTGCAAAAGTGCCACTCGGATTCAACGAGAGGTATGCGCGCTGAGCACCAAGCGCAGTTCGTTTGTCGAATTTCTTCAATATTTTCCGAACAGCTACCGCATTCAGCTCCTGAAAGTGCATCACCCGCAGGATATCAATGTTGATCTTGATGAAGTTTTCGAAAGCGAATCTACTGCGAGGGCTCTTGAATTGCGAGACCAACCCTTGCTTGACCAACAAATCGGAAAAATGCTGCAATTGTTTCTTTGCCGTAAGGTAGTTGCGATCTCCGTGATCTTGCTCGTGGCTAGAGAAGAAGACCGTCGAGTCCAGGTACATTTCGAACAACTGTCGCCATACATTGACGTCTTCCTGAGGACGAAATCTGCGGTGCTTCTTGTCCGGCAGAGGCTCTGTCAGACTCTGAATATCTTGTCCAAGATGGATGATCGCTGAATCTAGCCGATTTGCCTCGACCTTCTCCAGTTCATCTTGCTCTACAAGCTTGGGATCCAGAGCCTCAAAGAAGGCTGAAACCGATGATATCGATACCTGACGCCAGTCCACGTCTGAGCCAGATACGCCCCTAGGCAAGTCGACTTCCGCTGGATGCGGATCGATGCCATTTGGTCGCTGTCGCGAGCTATCGGTTGTCGAGATAGTCGACAGAGAAGGTCTTCTGCGCTTAGTCAGATATGTTTTCGTCGCTTCCGTCAGTCCAGCATCCACAAATGCACCAGTATCTCGATTCACTGCCACCCAAAGCTTTGGTACGAAACGTGTCTCGTGGAAATCTGTCCGAGTAAGTGACGAAGATCTGTGGACTTCGAACGAGCTGGCCAAGTGCTGTAATGTGTCTGCGTCGAGTCCGAGTGCTTGCAGCTCCTGTTGTATCCGTTTGATGCATTTCTTGAGTTCTCTATACGAGACTGCGGCGGAGACCCATTGTGCTGGAAAGTCTTCGCTCGCCAACTGCTGGCTATACTGCTGGCCGTATTTCATCGCGATTCGTCTTCCTCACAGGTACTCATACGTGTGATGATTCATGTTCGAGTATTCACGGCGCTAATCGTCGAAGATGGAGTTGACATTACAAGGTACCAAAGTAAGGAGAGGGGCGAATACTACCAGTATTTAACGACCGTTGACTAACTGGAAGCTAAATCATTGCAGCAAAATCACGCAGCCGTCGTACAGTCATTCGATTCTGATTCGTCCAAAGTAAGTTTTCTCATGTACAAGGTACGAATAAATGCGGTTTCGTTAAATTCGAAATTGTTCTGGTTGTGCATTTGACTTTGCGCGGCCGAAAATGCGGTCCACCTCCGGCATTTCTACCACGCTAGTGACTCACACCTGATGATGCCATTGTTGATTGGGAGCTTCAATTTCTTCCAACCTTGACATATTGTATCGAGGGTGACAGATTCTTCGTGACGAAGCAGGGTGAGAATGGGTGCTGGTCAGTCGAGTCAGAACGATGCCGCAGCCGCTGCACCGACAGACGTCAAACCCAGCTACTATGAATTGCTCGGCATAGAAAGACAAGCAACAGAAGATGAGATCAAAAAGGCTTATCGAAAGAAAGCTCTGGAACTGCATCCTGACCGCAACTATGGAAATGTAGAGTCTGCGACAAAACTCTTTGCCGAAGTACAATCAGCATATGAGGTCCTCTCCGATCCCCAAGAACGAGCATGGTACGATTCCCACGAAAATGCGATTCTTCGAGGGGATGATGTCGGTGGTGAAGAGGCGCATTACGAGGCCAATGTCAAGGTCACTTCGGCCGACGACATTGCTCGTATGATCCGTAAGTTCAACAGCAATGTCAGCTTTACCGATGCGCCGAGCGGTTTCTTTGGATACTTGAGAGATATGTTTGAGCAGTTGGCAAAGGAAGAGCAGGCTGCCGCATACATCCAGGACACGGACTTACTGGACTATCCTACCTTTGGTCACAAGGACGACGATTACGATGATATTGTCAAGCCTTTCTACGCGGTCTGGCAGGGTTTCGCAACCAAAAAAGGATTCTCATGGAAAGATCAATACAGGCTATCTGAAGCTCCCGACCGACGGTATAGGCGAGCTATGGAGAAAGAGAACCAGAAATTACGAGACGAGGGTATAAGAGAGTTCAACGACGCCGTGCGGTCACTGGTCGCATTTGTACGGAAGCGAGACCCACGATATATTCCAAGCCAGCAATCGGAAGCCGAAAGACAAAAGATCTTGAGAGACGCGACCACAGCACAAGCAGCACGAGCTAGAGCAGCGAACGCAGCTACTGTGAGTCAGGAAGTTCCGGAATGGGCAAGGGTTGCCGAAAAGGACGAATTCGAGGGTGATATGGAAGAGTCGGAGAGCGAAGAGGAAGTGTTTGAGTGCGTGGCATGTCACAAGACGTTCAAGAGTGAGAAACAATACGATGCGCACGAGAAGTCGAACAAACATAAGAAAGCGGTGCAAGCCCTGCGGAAGAGGATGCAGAAAGAGAATAAGAATCTCGTATTGGAAGAGGATGATGATGAAGCAGACGAGGAGGCGTCGGCCGATGTATCAGCAGCAGCGAGCGTTCAAGATGATGCGGTGGACGAAGACTTGGGAGAGGGGCAAATGGACGACCTCTCTTTACACGACACCGCGCCTGTTCCGCAGGCTCGAAAAGACGACGACGACGACGGCGAGGACGAAGCCAACAGCGACGACGACGAGGAACAATCAGGACCTAGCGTAGAGCCCACCAAATCAGACGACCACTCCTCATCCTCATCCTCAGACCAAGACTCCGACTACGCTCCCGCAGAAAAAGTCAAAGACCGCCTCACCACCAATGCGACACCCGACATCGACATCGACACCGACACGAAAGACACGTCATCAGCGCCTGCGGAACCAGCGCCAAAACTAGGTAAAGCAGCGCAAAAGCGCCTGAAGAAAGCCGCCGTAGCCGCATCCTCGTCCAGCGAGAATCAAGACAACAAGTTCAGCTGCGCGACATGTAATGCTGCTTTTCCTTCGAAAACACAAATGCATCAGCATATCAAAGATCACGGTCATGCTGCGCCGAAGAGTGTAGGAGGTGGCGGGAAAGGTAAGAAGGGGAAACGGTAATGAAATGGTTCGATGAGCGGAATTATAGCATGTTCATGAAAGGAGACTTGTACCATAGATGCATAGCGAGGCGTTTTCGGGCATGTATAGCTCAAAGCTTGAGTACATACTGAC
>Ga0058703_1000079_pt1 | contig 17818 bp, 4 predicted proteins | sample AgamicMgMae_FD_83782 | JGI IMG/M metagenome (GOLD analysis project Ga0058703, IMG submission 83782) | Agave microbial communities from Guanajuato, Mexico - Mg.Ma.e | ecosystem: Host-associated > Plants > Phyllosphere > Phylloplane/Leaf | place: Guanajuato, Mexico | collected 2012-06-04
GCCCGTAGAGGGTGTTCAGGACATTTTTGGTCCTCTTCTGTCGACACTTCCGGTAAGGATCAAAACGAGCGAATCTCGTCGCTATGGTGATTTCATCAGAGCATTGCATAGCTCCAATAGAGACATAATGGCTCAAGCGGACCTTTCGCTGGCAGAGATTAAACGGGCATGCAATTTCCAGACAAAAGATGTGTTATTTGACAGCGTCTTCGTCTGGCAAGCCACGGCTCGAGAGATGCAAAAAGGAGCCAGCGTCGAGATCCTGGAGACTCGTGACTATCTCGAGTTCAATTTGACCCTCGAGCTTGAGCCTCGCGAGGATACAGTATCTGCAAAGGCGACTTTCCAACCGAGCGCCATACCCCTCCAGCAAGTAACACTTCTACTTCGACAGATCAAGGAGCTTGTCCGTTGGTCGGTCGCAAACTACGACTCTCTGGTCGAGGACATCCCAGACGCCTTTAGTCTCTCATCCAGCTCCATTACCAATCCACGTCCTCAGTGGCACAACTTTAGCGCCGGACCAGGCAGCTTTGTCGAAAACATGGCCGATCAATGTCCGCACCGACCGGCTTTGTGTTTTGCAATCGACGTTACCGAGACATCGCTTGAATCTTGTACCCTCACATATAGCGAGCTGAACGGGAAAGCAAACCAGCTCGCTCATCTCTTGCAAGCTCGAGGGGTCAAGCCTGGTGATTTGGTCGGCGTTTTCATGGGGAAATCTGTGGATCTATACATCGGTATCCTAGCCATTGTCAAAGCTGGAGCCGGCTATCTTCCTCAAGTACCCGAAACTCCTCCTCAAAGGCTGCAGACAATCTTGCAAGAGGCAGACATTAAGTTGTGTCTCACAGATCGTGAGACCTGTAAGATCTTGGCCGCTATGAATGTGTCTCAGAGCCTCTGTTTGAATGATTGCGATCTGTTCAAATACGCTTCAAGCAATCCCGATACCACATTCGACCCGAAAGCGCTGGCTTACGCCGTCTACACGAGCGGCACCACCGGTAAACCCAAAGGTGTTTTGGTCACCAACGAGAACATCATGAGTAATATCGCAGTACTGAAATCCATATACCCAGCTCCTGCAGAATCGAGGCTACTACAAGCTTGCAACCAAGCCTTCGATGTCAGCGTATTCGAGATCTTCTTCACTTGGGCCACGGGTATGTGCCTGTGTTCTGCTACTAAGGACATCTTGTTTCGTGATCTTGAAAATTCTATCCGTCACTTGCAGGTGTCTCACCTTTCACTTACTCCCACGGTGGCCGCACTGGTGAAGCCGGAGAACGTCCCCGGAGTACGATTTCTTGTGACCGCAGGAGAGGCCGTGACCCATCATGTGCACCAATCGTGGGCCGAACGAGGCCTCTACCAGGGCTATGGACCATCTGAGACTACGAATATCTGCACCGTCAGCCCTGCTGTCAAAAAAGTCTATGCAATCAACAACATTGGTCCAGTTTTCGAAAATACATCAGGATTCGTCCTCAAGCCATCCAAGGGCTTTCAACTACTACCTGCCGGAGCCTTGGGCGAGCTTTGCTTCGGTGGACAGCAGGTCTTCCGTGGCTATCAGAACATGCCTGAGCTGACTAGTGAGAAAATCATCGATCATCCTGAGTATGGACGCATCTACCGTAGCGGTGATCTTGGCAGACTTTTACCAACTGGCAATATTGCAATTGAAGGGCGAATCGATGATCAGCGAAAGCTGCGTGGTCAGCGTATTGAGCTGGGTGAGATTGCTAGCTGTGTTTTGGAAGTGCCTGAGCTCCACGATTGCAGCATCCAGATCTTGGGAAAGGGCGGCAATGAGCGTCTGGTTGCTTTCATCATTCCGGTGAGCGCACAGAGTGCTGACTTTGCTATTCTTCCTTCGTCCACGGCAGTCAAGCAGTTGCTTGGATCCACTCACGAGAAGCTTCTTAACGCACTGCCGAGCTATATGGTCCCAAGCGCTCTCATCCCCATCTCACGTCTGCCGATGACACCTCAAGGCAAAGTTGACAACCGCCATATCGTTGCCACGTTTGACAGCTTGACTCCTGAGCAGCTTGCAACATTCTCGATCGGAGAAGACGAATCTCATGATGAGTCCGAGCTCTCGGAGAGTGAGAAGAAGGTAGCTTCTGCGCTCGCCCAAACCCTGCAAATATCTCCTGCATCTCTGCGCCGTAATACTTCCTTCTTCGCATTGGGTCTGGACTCCCTATCAGCCATCAAGCTGTCAAGAAACATCAGAAAATCCTTGGGACTGCAGATCGACGTTTCCGCCATTTTGAAGCGACCAAGCATTGCTCGTCTTGCATCGATGCTGGAGTCGTCAGACTCCCAGAAGTCGGACCAGAGTCTTGCCGGTTCACCGCTCGACGGATTCCTGGAAGACGACATCAAGGCAAGTATACTCCAAGATTTTGTTGCTCATGACAAGCAAGCGCAAACAGTCCTGCCATGTACACCGCTGCAAGAGGCCATGTTGTCCGCAAGCTCTGATCCGCGATCACCTGCATATAGTAACAGAATGGTGTTTCGCTTGATGGCAGATCGAGAAAAGATCAAGCACTGTTGGCAAGAGATGGTCAGCAGACACGCTATTCTGCGGACTGCATTCTGCTCGACTGACAGTGCAAACCACCCATTTGTTCAGGTCGTTCTTACTGAATTTGAGTTGCCTTGGACTGTCAGGCAAGGCGGCTCTGGCCCCAATGAGCTGCTCCATGAGCCGGCCGAAACTCTACCGACGCCTTTTGATAGCTACCGACCGCCTTATACTCTGTCCTGTTATGAATCGAAGAACGTTACGTACTTGGTAATGGATATGCATCACGCACTCTACGATGCAAACGCCATGTCTAACCTCCTGAGCGAGATCGAACGAAGCTTTCAGGGCAACAAATTACCCGATCCCGCCTCGTTTCCCAAGTTCCTTGAGCATATGCTGTCAGTCAGAGCCGAGGATGCCGATCAATGGTTTGCCGGTCATCTCTCTGGGCTAACACCAAGATCGTTTGACAAGAAAGGCGAAAACAGTGAGAGCTTCTCCACCATTTCCAAGCTGCTACCAATCAAGGAGTCCGAAGTCAATGGCTTCCTTCAGAGGCACAACATCTCACTGCTCGCCCTGACGCAGGCTGCTTGGGCCAAGACATTATCCGCCTTACAGTCGTGTGAGGACGTCTGCTTCGGTAACGTTGTCAGTGGACGCACCGTCCCTGTGAGTAACGTTGAAGACCTTGTGGCCCCCTGTTTCAACACCCTGCCGGTGAGAGCCAATCTCAATAAGACACGAAACAACGTCGATCTTGTGAAAAGGCTGCACCAGGTCAATGTCGATATGCTTCCATTTCAACTTACATCTCTGCGCCGTATTCAACAAAAGACAGCTGCTGGCCAGCGATTGTTCGACTCTCTTGTCTTATTGCAGCAACCTTCAGACCCACTCGATTCTACTATCTGGACGCTTGAGGGAGAGACAGGAGAGATGAACTTTCCTTGTATCGTGGAAGTCATACCCTGTGCAGATGAATTGAAAATATGCTTGCACTTGGAGGACTCTCTACTCGACTCAAAGAATGCTCATCCAGATATCGCCGATGCCTTTACCTCGGCTTTCGTCTCTTGTGTTAGGTACCCCCTCAGTGGTGTATCCGACATGGACAACTTCGATACTGCAAAGCTTGATGGCGCCATCAGAGTGTCTGTTAGTGAGATGGACCACGATGAAGACCAAGGAAGACCGAGCGACTCTGAAGACTGGTCAGCGATGGAGGGTGAGATCCGTGATGCCTTCTCGGAAATGTCAAAAGTTCCCACCAACCAGATATCCCGTCATACCACCATATACAAGATGGGTCTGGATAGCATCAGTGCTATTCAAGTAGCCACGCGTCTGCGCAAGAAAGGCATCAATGTCGACGCCAGCGACATCCTGCAGAACCCCACACCTTCTTCACTTGCTTCTGTAAGTCAGAGCAAGACCCATTCGCCGCGAAGAGAGTCAGCTGTAATCGATTTCGCTTTATTCGACACTGAGCATCGGGATATCATTGCAAAGTCCTCGAAGCTATCAAGCTCAGAGATCGAAGCCATCCGACCATGCACAGCACTTCAATCCGGCATGCTCACACAGTTCTTGCATTCAGAAGGTCATGAGTATTTCAATCACGTTTACTACCAGATGAATGACGATCTCGAGGAAACCCAGCTACAGGAATGCTGGAAGCAACTTATGAACGCACATGAGATGCTTAGAACTGGTTTCGCTTCAACCGAAGACGTCAAGCGACCCTTCGCCATGATCCTTCACCCGGTAGCTGAGATCAATGTGAACGGTCAACAACTCGACACGGCGACTGACGCAGACTTCGACAAGCTCGAGACACAGGCTCGGGAAGCAGTATTTTCTACACTGCATCTCCCTGGTTGGCGATTCCGTCTTGTCAAGCGTGGCGACACAAATGTCATGCAACTTTCAATGCATCATGCACTCTATGACGCCGAAACCCTGCGGCTCATACTCACAGACCTCGATGCAGCGCTACAAGGTCGTTCTCTGACTTTCCAGCCTAAGATTGACGGCGCTGTAAGTCACATCATCAGATCCAGTGAGTCGGACCCAGAAGAAAAGAAGGCTTTCTGGTTAGAACAACTTCGAGGATTCTCCATCAACCGCTTCCCAAATCTCAATCCAGTGATACCTGAGAATACCCGGACCTCTTCACTGGAGCTGCATAGTCGCTTGACAACAAGTCAGCTCGAAGATTGCTGCAAGGAAGCCGGTGTTTCTGTACAAGCTGTGGGTCAAACTGCCTGGGCTAAGCTTCTCGCTTCATACACAGGCGAACCTCTTGTGACCTTCGGCGTTGTCCTATCAGGGCGGACTTTTACTGAAACTTACGACGCTGCTTTCCCCTGCATCAACACCGTTCCCGCGTTCTGCAACACCGAAGATGACAACCGGTCTCTGCTCGATCATTTCATGTCATACGGTGGTGCACTCCAGAAACATGCATTCACGCCACTCACGGACATTCAAAAGTTTATCGATCTGACAAATGAGGCCCTCTTCGATACCATCTTTGCGTACCAGAAGCCTGCAGACGGTGGGGTTGCGGAGACCCCATTCAAGGTCATTCGTGAAAGTACTCAAGTGAACTACGGGATCTCGATAGAGCTGGAGTCTCAAACCAATGATCAGTTTTGTTTGCGACTTACCTACGATACCAACATCGTTCCTTCTGAGCAAGCCCAGATAATGCTGAAGCAACTCGATGGATTGTTGCTTGAGCTGCTGCCATCGAGTCACAACACCACTGGAAACGACGGCGTGACTGATGGCTGGGCTATTGTTCGTGCCAAGGACCCAATCATTCCCACAGACATCCTTCTTCTGCACCAACTTGCGGAACAATCTATCAGTCAATATCCGGATCGCATTGCCTTGGAATTTGTTTCTGAGCTTGATGCTGGTAAGATTACCAGCAAGCAGTGGACATACTCCCAACTTGGCGACGAATCGAACCGTGTGGCGAACCTCCTACACAAGCTTGGAGCTCGGTCTGGCGACCTCGTTGCTATGAGCTTCGACAAATGTGTGGAATCGGCGTTTGTCTTCCTCGGTATCCTCAAGGCGGGATGTGCGTCCCTCGCCATCGATGTTTCTGCCCCTACTGCTCGCAAGGAATTTATACTCGAGGACTCAAAAGCAAAGGTGCTGCTCACCAACAGCAAAATCGTGGCCGAAATGGCTAATGTAGACTCGGCCACCATTGTTGATGTGGTCTCCGGCATCGATGAATCTATCTCGACAGCCCCACCAGATGGGGTCAAATGCTCTCCAGACATGGTTAGCTACGTTTTGTACACATCAGGCACTACCGGAACTCCGAAAGGATGCGAAATCACACACGACAATGCCGTACAAGCCATGCTTGCGTTTCAACGCTTGTTCGAAGGACGCTGGACCGAGGCGTCACGTTGGCTACAATTTGCCTCTTACCATTTCGATGTCGCTGTCCTCGAACATTTCTGGACCTGGAGTCTTGGTCTCCGCCTGGTCTGCGCACCACGAGATCTGATTCTAGAAGATCTATCAGGCTTCATTGACACATTGAAAATCAGTCACCTCGATCTGACGCCATCGCTCGGTCGCCTACTTGATCCCGCTCTAGTGCCAAGTCTGCATTCTGGTGTTTTCATCACCGGCGGAGAAGCCGTGAAGCCCGAGATGCTCAGATCTTGGGGTGAGTATGGCAGTTTGTTCAACTTCTACGGCCCCACTGAATGCACTATTGGTGTGACCACATTCCCTAGCGTCCCCAAAAATGGCAAAGCTTCCAACATTGGTTGGCAATTCGACAATGTCGGCGTTTGCGTCATGAAACAGAACAGTGATGAGCTTGTGCTTCGCGGTGGAGTTGGAGAACTCTGCATCTTTGGCAAACTTGTCGGCAAAGGATATCTCAATCGCCCACAACTGAATGAAGAGCGTTTCCCCCACGCCGGTAGCATTGATGAAAGGATCTACCGTACCGGCGACTTGGTCCGTCTGCTCCACGACAACAGTATCGACTTTCTTGGTCGAGCAGATTCACAGGTCAAACTCCGTGGTCAGAGACTGGAAATCGATGAGATCGTTGCCGTTATATTGAAGGACGAGGTTGTCAAAGACGCTGCTTGCGTAATTGCTAAATCAGGCGAGCAACAGAAAGATCAGCTGATTGGGTTCATTGCCAACTCGTCTGACCGCAAGCAAAAGGCACCGGAGCTCTTGTCCTCGAAAGGGTCTGCGGCGATGATCGAAAGTGCTCGTACTGCATGTGAGCAGCACCTTCCGGGCTACATGGTCCCTACGCATTTCATCCCTGTCAAGTACATGCCACTGTCAATCAATAACAAACTCGAAGAGAAACAGCTCAAAGAATTGTTCGGAAGCATGAGCTCAAGTCAAATTCAAGACTACGCTGCACAAGCACAGGACAGTCGACCTCTCAACGACATCGAGAGAAAAGTAGCGCATGCTCTTGGTGAAGTGCTGCAAATTGACATCGACGATGCTCAGCCTGGTTCCAATATCTTCACTTTCGGTCCCAGCTCCATTTCGGCCATTCAGTTCTCACGTAAGCTGAAGGCTGCGGGACTGCCAGGAGCATCTATTGCGGTCATCATGCAGAATCCTACCGTTGGCCGTCTTGCTCATGCGATCGGTCAGGATGATGCATCTGAGTCTGGTGAAGTGACGGCAGCCAAGCAATCAATCAGTGGCTGCCAACAAAAGCACATAACCACTGCCGCCAAAGCACTGAACTGCAATGCAGACGAGATTGAAGCCGTCGCACCTTGCACGCCTCTCCAGCAAGGCATGATTTACAGGTCCAGTACTAGCGAAAACGATCTTTATTTCAATGGCTTCAGATACTCTCTGAAGGGTATCGACATTAAAAAACTACGTCAGGCATTTGAGTCTCTTGTCTACCAGATACAGATATTGCGAACAGCTTTCGTTGAAACCGAGGACGGTTATGTCCAGGTCATCATGAAACATTCCGGTCTTCCATGGAAGCATGCTACTTCTGTTGAAAGCCGAAATGCTGAGGAGATACTTCATCAACACAAACGAAACTGGATCTTCTCAAATCAATCTGGTCTTTCACACCCGCTAGATGTCATAGTTGTTGATGATTCGTCAGACGCAGTCATGCAGGTCAATATTCACCATGCGATCTACGATGGTATCTCTTGGGAGCTGCTGGTAGATCGCTTGACCACGTTGTATCAAGGAAAGAATCTCCAGCAACCGCGTATTTCGTTCGTCGATGTCCTTCCACATGGTCCGCTTCGGGCGGTACAAGGTGCCAAAGACTTCTGGGCCCAACAGCTGGCGCATGCAGCCTTTACTCAAATGCCTGAGTCGGACGATTCCTCTGCGGAGACAGATACACTGCTCTCGTCCTCCTTCGACAACGTACACTTACTCGAAGATGTGCGCAAAGAGCTCGGTGTCACGCTCCAAGCTATGGTGCAGGCTGCTTGGGTCACAACGCTGTCCAAATATCACATGGGCCCAATCGGCATGGTAGTCTCGGGCAGATCGCTTGATGTTGATGCACAGGAAGTCATCGGACCCTTGTTCAACACCATACCATTTGCCTGGCAAGTCGATGGCGAAACAACTTGGACGTCTCTCATTCAGCAATGCCACGAATTCAATACTGCTGCTCTGCCATTCCAGCATACTGCACTTCGAGACATCTCCAAGTGGCTTGGCAGGAGTTCCTCGGAACCTCTTTTCGAAACGCTGTTTGTTTTTCAACAGGCTGTCGTCGAAAACGACCAGAGTCTCCTTGTTCCTGTCGAAGATCAGTCCTTTACTGCTGATTATTCAGTAGCGTTTGAGGCCGAGCAAGTAGGCGAGAAGTCTTTGAAAATCAGCGTGGGTGCAGCCAAGACAGTGTTCACTGCCAAACAAGTCAAGGCTGTACTTGAGGAGTTTGTCGACGCGTTATCAACCATGATCTCGGACATCAATTCCACCGTCTCAAAGTCCGTAGGCAGAAAGATCGAGACTCCTCGAGGTGCCTTTGCAGAGCAACACGCCGTAGATTTGAATGGTGTCGCTGGGTTTGAGTGGACCTCACAAGCAGAGGCCATTCGTTCTGAGTTGGTAGCAATTGCGGATGTTGGAGAAGAGGAGATCGACGAACACATGTCCATCTTTTCCATCGGAGTCGACAGCATCGACGCCGTCAAACTCTCTGCTCGACTGAGAAAACGTGGTCTGAACATTCCAGTGAGCGCCATCATGCGTGCTCAGACAATCCCACGAATGCTGCAGTCAGTGAAATCGTCAACAACCGCGGAGAAGGATACAGTGCAAATACTACCAGACCTCGAAGATCGACTGACGGCTGCTGCGAAGAAGTTGGATCTCGACTCCACCCGCATTGAGCGAATCCTGCCAGCTAGTCCGATGCAAGAAGCTTTGGTAGCAGAAATGGTCAAGACCGAATACAACGCTTACCTCAACCACGATGTATTACGCCTCGAGCCTGATACCGACGTCAAGAAACTCGAAGGGGCTTGGAATACGGTCGTCAAAGAATCACCAATACTACGCACTGCTTTCATTCAACTCGACGATCCAGAAGTCGATGTCACTTTCGCTCAAGTCATCTCCAAGCATGCGCAGCTCCAATTCCAAAACGTTGAGCTGAAGTCAAAGGACTCGTTTGATTCGCACATGGAAGACGTAAGGCGACGGATCGTGGACTCTGACCGATTGACTGCGCCGTTCCGCCTGACGTTGGCCACCAGAGGTAGCGAGAAATACCTGATCTTGTCAATCGCCCATGCACTCTACGACGGCTACAGCCTGGGTTTGTTGCATGAGGACGTCAATGCTGCTTATCGCGGCGACTCCAAAGGCAGACCTGGATACGATGAAATCCTGGAAACCTCCATGCGAGCTTCGAGTCAAGATGCAGATCAGTTCTGGAAGGGTCTACTTTCGGATGCTTCGCCAACAACTATCCCAGTGAAGCAGGACCAGTCCGGTGTCCGTACCATCCGAGACGAACTCACCAGCGAGGTCTCTGCGCAAAAGATCAACACCTTCTGCCGGAAGCAGGGAGTCACCGTTCAAGCACTTTGCCAAACAGCTTGGAGTCTTGTGCTCGCTCGCCACACTCGATCGCTTGACGTCTTGTATGGTCTTGTTCTGGCCGGCCGCGATACTCCAGGTGCCGACCAGATCATGTTCCCAACCATGAACACGGTCATGATGCGCCTGGTCTTGCATGGAACTAAGCAGGAGATGCTGCAATACACCCAATCCAAGATTGCAGACATCATGCCATACCAGCAGACGCCACTTCGCAAAATTCAGGCTGCAGCTAGAGCACGAGGCGAACAATCACAGAACGCCGAGTCAAAACTTTTCAACTCGCTTTTCATCTTTCAAAAACAGTCTGGCAACAGTCAATCTAAGCAGAAGAGCTTGTATGAATCCATCGGCGGAGCTTCGGATGTCGAGTACCCATTGGCGGTCGAGGCAGAGGTTCTTGGGAATCAGCTCATTTGGCGAACTGCTTACAAGTCAAGTGTTGAAACCGGTAACGATTTGCTCCAACAAATCGACAATGTCCTTCGGACAATAGTCGAAGATCCTGCTTCGCCTGCGCTGTCTTTCACTACCAAAGGTGTCAGCATTTGTGATCAACCTGCCTTCAAGCAAGATCAGAATCAGACAGACAGTGAGCACGTGAATGGACAAGAAAGAGACGCCGACAGTGCGATCGACCAGTGGAACGAAGAGGAACTTGCCATTCGTACAGTCTTTGCAAAGGTTGCCAGGATACCCGAGGAAGAAATCTCCAAAACTTCCAGATTGCAGAATCTCGGCATCGACTCCATCAGCGCCATCAAGTTATCCTCTCTACTGAGAAAGCAAGGTATCAAGCTTGGAGTTTCCGATCTCATCAAGGCTGGTTCTGTAATCGGTATCTTGGCTGCGAAGCAAGGCTCACCAGAAAAACCTCATACCACCAACGGCGCTTCCTTCCAAGCTGCAACGGACATCATCTCCCAGAAACAGATCACCGCTTCGCAATTCGGCCTGAAGGATGATGATCTGGAAACGATATTGCCCGCGACCGCCGGACAGGTCTACTTGCTCAATACTTGGATCGCCTCGGAAGGGGCCATTTTCTACCCTGAATTCAAGTACACCTTGAAGGGCGTCTCGAGCGTCAACCAGATCAACCGTGCCTGGTACCTGCTGGTGGAGAAGCATGCAATCCTGAGGACCAGGTTTGCTGCAGTTGACGATACGGATGTACCATTCGTACAGCTTGTGCTAAAGGACTGTCCCGCAAGCACAAGTCTAAGTGGCAATGGCAGCAAACAGCCAAGTCAGCCTTTCGCGCGTCTCGCAGTCAAACAAATCGATGGCGCATTCGAACTCAGGCTGAAGATTCATCACGTACTGTATGATGCTGTGAGCTTGCCATTGCTTACGAAGGATCTGGAGAAGATCTTGGTCGCTGAAGACGACAGAAGACCGCCACCTTCGTTCAAGAGCTACACCTTGCTTGGAGCTTCTCAAAATGACATGTCCCAGGCGAAGGACTTCTGGACGAAACACCTTGCCGATACAAAACAGTCTCACCTACCAACAATCTCTTCAGCAGAGACTGAAAGAATCGAGATCTTCGATCCGGACGTGATCAATTTGGGAGCAAAATCAGATGCATTGCTTCGGAGAGCTGGCATTAATATACAATCGCTGCTGTTTGCATCCTATGCAAAGACCTATGCAAAACTCAGCAAGGCGACACAAGACGTAGTCATCGGCATTTATCTGGCCAATCGTTCACACTCCGACGAGTTGTTCGACTTGAGAGCACCGACACTAAATCTAGTACCTTTACGAGTGCGTAAACCATCGTGCACATCGTTGTCGAATCTAGCCAAGCAGATACAAGATGACTTGGAGCAGATCTCACAAACACCGAATGCTCTCGTCGGCTTATGGCAAATCCACGCCTGGACCGGCGTGAAGATTGACACGTTTGTCAATTTCATCAAGCTGCCTGATTCCGAAGACGACACAGAACAAACTAGCACCGACAAGGTAGCTGTGTCCATCGAGGAGGTCGATGATGGTCGACAAACACAAGCCAGAGCTTTGGTCCAACAAGCATCAAATACCACGAGCTTCGAGATCCCTCAAGAGCTGCAGCAAAACGTGACAAAGGACGCATACCTCGTAAGTCATCTTGAATCAACCTCAAGACACATCATGCTAACACTTTCACAGCCAAGTCTTGATGTCGAGGCAGTTGTCAAAAATGGCAAGCTCGCCGTCGGTCTCTTTGGGTATGGACAAATGGTTGACTTGGAGGGTGGAAAGAATACTGTAAATAGCATTGGGACGGAGTTGAAAGGCTTTTTGGAAGGTTAGATATTGGTTGACATTTGGCGATGCATAGGTGTGTGGGGCTGGTTCTGCATGTCAGGGCGTTTCTGGGCTTGATATTATCGTAGCATTTTCGTAATTTTGATGTTGTTCATATCTGTCCATTCAGTTTTTTGCTGTTGTCGTATAGGACTGTTTTAGATGTGTAATGCTGAGGTGTTGGGAGATTTGGTCGTCGACAGATGTTTGTCGCGTGGTGGCCTGAAGTGAGGCGCGTGAATCCGGCGATCATCTCCAAACTCCGCTTGTCTTGGCGCGGTTTTTCAGAGATTAGAGAACCCCCGATCAATGTTTGCTCGAAAGTAAGTTAGCAACCACAATAATTCAATTACACCATCTTCTGGGTCATCGGATTTTACGGAGCCGGAAAAAGGACATGCGCGACTGATTGGATTACTCCCGCGACAGGTCGCGAACACACAGAGCCACCATGGCACCACTTCTCACAGACACCTCCCTCTCCTCGCGTCCTACTGTAGACGACCTGACTGGCGACAACCACTATGCCGTACTAGCGCGCAAAAACTGGCTCGGCAAGAGCAAAGCGCCTAAGGTACAAGCCAATGTTGTGAAAGAAGAGCTTTGGGACCATCTGGAAAAAGAGCAATTCGCATTCGGCTCACTGCTCCTACTCGAACAACTACAACTCCTTGAACGCTACCTCTGGCCCGGCTACACCGACAATGCAAGCAATGCGCACGTGCTTCTCCTGGCTTTCATCGCCAACACCAAGCGAAGAGAGGGATTACCAGTCTGGGACGAGTTCTCGAAAAACAGCGAGGGTTTCTCTTCGTTCTTCCGCCGGGTGCTGTATATGACCATCGACTCTTCTACCAGTGTCGCGGTTCGCAAACATCTTATCACATTTGTTGTAGGTGCGTTTCAAAGCTTGGACGCCGGCATCATCAGGAAAGAGTGTGCGCCGCTTGTTTCAATCGGCATCTGGCACAATTTGCACAGCGAGGACGCGAGAACAGCGAGACTTGGTCATACCGTGCAGCTCGGGAAGGCATGGAGGGCGGCGGCGAAGAGATATGATGGTGCGGATAAAGAGACTCAGGCGCGGTTGAGGTTTGAGAGGTCGTGGCTGTATAGTCTGGTTCTGGAATTATTGAATAAGCTTTACGACAGACAAGCGACTGGACAGGAGAACGTACTTTTCTGTGAGCGGTTACTGGAGTTGTTGGCGGACTTGCAGAGTCAATTGCCAACGAGGCGTTATGTCAATACTCTACTCCAGGATCTGAATCTTCTGCCGGCCATTGCGCTTTCGCCGATGTTCGTGGATGAAGAGAATGGTTTACTCAGAGATCTGTACACGCTGCTGAAGCACTACACCCGCTTCTCGATCGAGGACCACAGCGGACGAGAGTACTCGGCATTGGAGTATGAAGAGAAGCAAAATACGGCGTTGTCGAAGCTGCAGAAAGTCGCGCTGAAGCACTACAAAGAGAAGCTTACGATCCTAATTCTGTCGAATTTTGCTTCTCTTGGCTCAAGGGAGGAATTGGAGGGGCACTTTGCCGTTCTTACAGATGATGAGATCAAGCAAATGTGCAGTCTGCTCGGATTTAGGACAGAATATCCGGACTCTTCGCTGGTGACGCGCGATCGCACATTCTACCTCGAGCTTCTTCTGACAGCTCACGAACGAAGGCCGCCATATCAACAGAATGTTAGGGAATTGACTGTACTACCAACAGAACAAACGGTGTATGAGCAGACCTTTCTACGGACCGAGGAATACAACGGCTCCCGACCTCTGGCGATTCCAAAACTCAATCTGCAGTATCTGACCATGGGTGACTTTCTCTGGAGATCATTCATCCTCTACCGATGCGAAAGCTTCTACGAGATTAGGAAAAACATGGAGGATACAGTCAGGAGAGTCCAGCCACGCCTTGCTGGAACGACCATCAGATTCGACGGATTTTCCAAGATGGCGCTTCCAATTTCCAAACCAGCTGTCATCGAAGTGTTTCCTCCAAAGGTTGGTGAAAACCATCCAGCACAGGTACAGGTCGAAGTATCGTTAGACGTCAGCCGTCTAGCACCTTCTATTCGCAAAGACTGGGAGATGCTCCGCCAGGACGATATCGTCTTTCTTTTGGCTGTCCAGCCTACTCTTCAGAACAACACCACTAATGGTCACGCCGAAGCTTCACGGCCGGATGCTCATGGCATCAAGTATCTGCGGTGCGCCGAGGTCATGCAAGTCATGGATGAGAACAGCCGCATGCTGAGAGACAAGCAGATTGAGCAAGGTGATGGATATGGTGCTAGACCGCGCCAAAGGAGGCTGCTTCTTCGTCTGGATGCACGCGCATATGCAGAGGACAAGAAGAGAGCAGATTGTGGCAAGGGAGACATTTACGACAGTGTTAATTTGATCGTTCGTCGTCAAGGAAGAGAGAACAACTTCAAGCCGGTCTTGGAGTCGATCAAGCATCTTACTTTGTCTGATGTACCTGCGCCATCTTGGTTGCAAGAGGTGTTCCTTGGTTACAGCGACCCTGCTGCTGCCACCTATCAAAGGCTACCGAACAAGCTCAAATCGGTCGATTACAGAGATACATTCCTGGACTGGAGCCATCTATCTGAGAGTCTGCCTGGAAAGACCATCGAGCCTGATGCAGCTCAAATGGGAAGCTTTCCCCCGCCGTATGTTCTCGAGACCACGACAGCTGAAGCGCCTGTTGAACGACCGACGAAGAAAAGGAGAAAGGGCGACGCGGAGATGAGCCAAGCTGCTGTCAGTGAATCTGTCAAGGTTTCTTCATATAAGCCACCAAACAATGGTCCATATCCGGCAGATGCACCAAAGCTCAACTCTGTCCGCTTCACCCCCGCTCAAGTCGAGGCAATCACTTCTGGCACACAGCCTGGATTGTCTATCATTGTCGGTCCACCCGGTACTGGCAAGACTGATGTTGCTACTCAAATCATCAACAACATCTACCACAACTTTCCTGCACAGCGCACTCTCCTCATCGCACATAGCAATCAAGCACTCAATCAGCTCTTCCAAAAGATTACAGCATTAGACATTGATGAGCGACATCTGCTTCGTCTCGGTCACGGTGAAGAAGAACTCGAGACTGAAGTCAGCTACAGCAAGCATGGCCGGGTCGAGTCTTTGTTAGAAAACGCTGGTCGTCATCTTGCAGAAGTCGCCAGGCTAGCAGCCAGTATCAGAGCACCGGGCGCTCACGGAAGTTCATGCGAGACAGCTCAATATTTCGATCAAGTCTACATCAAGCCGGCTTGGACACAGTTCTGGGACGTGGTCAAGTCTGGTGCTGAAATACCCGCTGTCATCGAGGCCTTTCCCTTTCACGAATATTTCCAAAATGCGCCCCAGCCACTTTTCCATCCGAACTCAACACGTGAGGAGATTGTTGTTGTCGCTTCGGGTTGCAACCGACATATTGATCACATCTTTGCGACTCTTTCCGACACCCGACCTTTTGAGATTCTTCGCTCGGCCCGAGACAAGGCAAATTATCTACTTCTAAAGGAGGCTCGCATTATCGCCATGACATCGACACATGCTGCGATGCGTAGGCAAGAGATCGCCGACCTCGGCTTTCGCTACGACAATGTCATCATGGAAGAAGCTGCCCAAGTCACAGAGATTGAGAACTTTATTCCTCTCGCATTACAGAACCCTCGTGACGGCGAGATGAAGCTACAACGCGTGATTCTCGTCGGCGACCACTTCCAAAACAGTCCCATCGTGCAAAATCTCGCTTTCCGCCAATACGCCAATCTAGAACAATCCCTCTTTCTCCGCTTCGTCCGTCTCGGCGTACCTACTATCCTCCTCGACCAACAAGGCCGCGCTCGATCATCTCTAGCCGAGCTCTACAAATGGCGTTACCCACATCTCAACAATCTCCCCTCCGTAACAACCGCGCCTGAATTCGTGACCGCCAACGCCGGCTTCCGCCACGATTATCAATTCATCGACGTGCCCGACTACAAAGGCAAAGGCGAATCAGAACCAAGCGCGCACTTCATCCAGAACCTCGGCGAGGCCGAATACGCCGTCGCCCTCTACCAATACATGCGTCTCCTCGGCTATCCTGCAGAGAAGATCAGCATCTTGACGACATACGCCGGCCAACGGGCGCTGATAAGAGACGTTCTCAACCACCGCTGCAAGGGCAACCGCCTCTTTGGTCTCCCTGGTAAGGTATCCACAGTGGATAAATACCAGGGCGAGCAGAATGATTGTAAGTACATAATGGTGTTTTCATTGTCATTAGTAGCTAATCATCACAGATATCATCCTCTCCCTGACCCGTACGCAGCGCGCCGGTTATCTTCGCGACCTGCGCCGCTTGACCGTCGCTCTCTCCCGCGCTCGTCTTGGATTATACATCCTCGGCCGCCGCAGTCTGTTCGAGTCCTGCTTCGAGCTGCGACCTGCGTTCGAGAAATTATCCGCGCGGTCGGACAAATTACAGCTCGTGACGGGGGAGACGTTCCCTACTAAACGCGGTGTTGACGATGATGTCGAGGGCGTGGCTGAGATGGAAGGTGTGGAGCATTTGGGTCAATATGTGTATGAGATGACGAATGCCAAGGTGGCTGACCTCAAGGCTGGACAGGGGGTTTTGCCGCCTATTGCGGAGGATAGAGAGGAGGGGGACGATGATGAGGATGCGGAACAAGAGGATGAAGATGAAGATGTGCCGGAACCGGAACCTGCGGCGAAGAAGAGGAGAGGAGGGGATTAGATACCACGATCAAAATACATTTCGGACTCTGTGGAAGAGCACAGTCACCCTTACTGTACAGTATTCCTCGATGAGGGTTCGCGTCTTACACAACGCGGATACCCTTTGCTGTCAATGTACTTTGCACCGCTCCTGAGACAAACTTTATCATGAGGCCTTACCATCGGTGTCTTCAGCCTTCATCTCATCGGTGATATTATTCGGATCCTTCCACGCAAACGACACGTATTTGGTATGGCTGCCCCTCGCCACAAGCTCGTTTGAGTCATTGGTGAAGCGGATCGAAGTGTATGCTAGTGTCTTGCCGAATTTATCGCATTGGACTTCCTGTGAGACCATCAATTCAGCTCCCTTCTTTACGGATTTATGCCATTATCGCTGGCGGCAGAATGCCATAACCAAAGCTGATCAGGATCACGTACAGCACGAATAGTATCACCGATCTTTCCGCCAGAATTGAGGTAAGTGACACTCAGGTCTGTAGAGACTCCAGTCGCGAAGAGTCCTCGTGAGGCTACGGCTAGTGAGCCGCCGATATCGGTCATGCTTGCTAGAGTGCCGCCGTGCAGGATGTTGAGGCGGTTCGTGTGCTGTTTCTCGATTGGGAGCTCGAAGTTGACTACGCCAGGGCGGGCGGCGGTGACTTTGAGCTGAGAGGAGGTCAGTCGAGTTCGAAGCTGATACAAGGGGTAGTTTGTGAATATTGTAATGACACGAAAGTGTATCTGGAGGAGTGGGGTGACTGAAATGGAACTGATGGTGGTCGTGTTGCGATGAAGTGCTTCGGGAGTATCGTCATAGAAAACTAGCTACTCACGCCATTGAGAAGTCTTGTTGAATTCTATCAGCCGCTGAACTAGGAATACACAGTAGAAGACCTTACCTAGGCTCCAATCCCGAGTTCTTCATGAAAGAGTCTAATACCTTGTATGCTGTTAATAACTTGTGCAGAACGAGAGAGGCTCCATACCGACCCCTCGGACAAATGGTAAGCATTTTGAAGACATCGTGGTGATCGCCTGACTTATACTGTGTCTAGCTCGTCTGAATTGATATACTTGGACGATTGTTTGTTTGTCGTCGGTGATAATGAGTA
>Ga0058703_1000084_pt1 | contig 17360 bp, 20 predicted proteins | sample AgamicMgMae_FD_83782 | JGI IMG/M metagenome (GOLD analysis project Ga0058703, IMG submission 83782) | Agave microbial communities from Guanajuato, Mexico - Mg.Ma.e | ecosystem: Host-associated > Plants > Phyllosphere > Phylloplane/Leaf | place: Guanajuato, Mexico | collected 2012-06-04
CTTACTTGCGGGGGGACTAGCATTTGCGTACTTGTCATGGTAGCAAAGTCCCCCTCGGCATTGATTGCGTCGAGATACTTGCAAAGATCTTGCTTGATATCATTTGGGTCTGGAACGGTAGGAATTAATACATCGTTGAGAGCTACTGGCGCCGCCCTCAGAATCTCCATCGCGTAAGCCTAGGTCAACGAAGATTCGAGACGATATTGAAGTAGGAAAGTAAGATAGCGACGTGGATGGCGACGCGAATACAACTTACATCCTGGCAAGAAAGCCGCCGATCTCTGCGCGCGAAACTAACACGTCATTGAAACGTGCCAGTCAGTGTTGATTACAGTAGTCCTCTTTCAGACATTATTCGGGTTCTTCGATGAATGCCCTCATGCTATATAAAGGTATCCATTCGGTCTTAACAGCATCCGCATCATCAAAATCTTCGTTCAGACTCCAAACGGCGGTACGCATGGAATCGAAAATACCGGTCTTGGCTGTTTTTAGGCTATTGCGGCTGTATCGGGACTTGGGAAGCAGACCATGACGACTGGGGAAGGTGCAATACCCCTCAATTTCCAATCTCCATGGCTTAAGTCCATTATTGTGGAAGAATAGGTAAGGCTGCTATGAAAGTCCAAGTTGCTACAGCGCCGTCTTTTTTCTGTTTCCTAAAAACTCAATCTTATTCACATCTGATTTCCTGGACGTGAAACAGCAACAATGGCAGACAAGCAAGATTCAGTATGGAAGTCTATTGAGGAGACCAAGGCTGTATATAAGCGACTCGGCAAGAGTGGCTTGCGAGTCTCTGTACCCATTTTGGGTACGATGTCTTTTGGTGATCCAAAGTGGTTGCCGTGGGTGCTTGACGAAGAAAAGGTTCGCATTATTGTTCAGCCTCGGATCGCGATTCAAATGCTGATGCGAGACTTTTAGTCGCTTCCAATTCTCAAAGCAGCATATGACCGTGGATTGACTACCTGGGATACAGCAAATGTCTACAGCAACGGTGCGTCCGAGGTCATCATCGGCAAGGCCATTAAGAAGTACAATCTCCCGCGCCACAAGCTCGTCATCCTCAGCAAATGCTACGGCTATGTTGGAGAGGAGCCTAGCATCAGAGGAATCTCATACGGCCAGAGGATCGCCGAGAGCAAGGATTATGTCAACCAAGGAGGTGAGTGGCAACATGCTTAAGTGACAGGTCGCCAATCTGATTGACATAGGTCTGTCGAGGAATGCAATCTTCAACGCCGTGGACGCTACTTTAAAGCGTCTGGACCTCGAGTACATGGACCTGCTTCAGATCCATCGCTTTGACCCATACACACCTCTGGAGGAGACAATGGAGGCTCTGCACGATCTCATCAAGATGGGCAAGGTTCGTTACATCGGAGCAAGCTCCATGTATACATACCAATTCGCCCTGATGCAATTCTGGTACGTTATGCAGCTAAAAGATGATATTACAAAAGCGGAGAAGCTGACGATCTCAGCGCCGAGAAAAACGGTTGGACAAAGTTCGTCAGCATGCAGAACCAGTACAGTCTTTTGTACCGTGAGGAGGAGAGGGAGATGAACAAGTTCTGTGACGAGACTGGTGTTGGACTCATTCCGGTATGTTCAGTAGTTCTGCTGTGGCTGCGATCATGCTGACATGTGGCAGTGGGCACCTCTTTGCCGTGGCCACCTTGCTCGCCCACCTGCCGCCAGAGGTACGACAACTCGATCAGAAGGTGAGCCAGACGGCGCTCCTGGAACTACAGAGTTGGACACCAAGATCGTAGAGCGCGTGCAAGAGATTGCAGAGAAGAGAGGCTGGAAGATGTCTCATGTTGCTCTAGCCTGGAGCAACAAGCGCATTTCGAGCCCAATTATCGGTTTCAGCAGTGTCGACCGTATGGACGAAGCATTGGATGCCAACGGCAAGGAGTTGACTGAAGAGGAGGAGAAGTATCTCGAAGAGCTTTACGAGCCAAGAGTCATCCACGGTCATTAGACTGGTTGCAAGAGAATGTTCCTTAGCATTGCAGAAGTAGGTTGCGCGGCATCGAAAGCCGATTGGTCTTTCGGGTGCGCGGTCTTTGGCGGAGAAGCTTACGAGTACAAGTAGGTACGAATGAGTGACTTTGATCGCCTTGACGCGAGCTTCAATTAGCGCTTGACGTAGATAACGAATGCATGCTTGTGCCCAGAGCGTTGCCGAGTCTATCTCCAATTGCTGTAACTCGTATCCTGGTGCTCAAGGTGTCTTGCTACATATATATCAAATATCGGTAGTCGGCAGCTACTGGAAAGCACCACGACTTACAGTCACACGATCACTGCATGGTGCGATGGCAAGCCGACCAATGAACCGCAGCTTACAGTGTGATTCGACTGTCCTCGAGGAACGGAGGAAAGAACGGCCCCGCTCTGAATCTGGGGAAAGCTGGGGTAGAGTGACAGGGTTCGTGCTAAACCCGAAACGGGACGCTAAGGGAACAGCTCACACGACCATCTGAGGTCAATCCCAGGGTAAGAGCTACGACAATCAGGGCAAGGATAGCTAGGATTGGATAGGACAACAGAGCCGTTGATGGGGTAGGCCAATGAGCCTTGCGGACCTCGAGCTACATCGAGCTTGAGCAGAGACCATGGTCACTAGACCACCTCCTCACATTGCCCCAAACCAAACCCCGCCAAAGCAATGCTCTGCTTGCTCAGCTTACCTTAAATACAAGAGTAGCCTCACCCGCTCACTCTCCTTCCTTCATCAATCTCATCTCACGTCGATGATAATACGACTCTCTTAGCCATTCTCAATTTCGAGCTTCCAGCTTCAAAGCAAACACCATCTCCAATCATGTCAACAGACGTTGCTCAAGTGGCTCCAACGCCGCTGTCCAAGGTCGACTCTGCCATCTCCGAGGGTCATGGCTCTCCACCAGACAAGGCTATGCACCGCAGGAGGAGCAGTGCCGTGTCAGGAGTGTTCAATATGAATGATCTTGGTGTGTATCGAAGGTTGTGTCGATCCAGATAGCATCTTGCTGACATAGAAGATAGAGAAAGATCACACCCCCATTGAGATTGCGATCGAGACGCAGAAGCTGGGCTGGTAAGTGTTATCTTCTATGCAATACTGCCTACCTATGGTCTTGCATGATCAGACTCATGTCTTACCTTCGTATAAGCAGTCACGTGACTAACATACCACTTCAAAGGAAGCTCAACACCAACCCAAATACCATCGAGGACAAGGAAGTCCTTAAGAAGCTACTCATGACTCCACCAGTCAGGAAGGTTGACCTGCATTTCCCCTTGGGCTTGGAAGTAACAGCTCGGAACCTGAAGGGAGTCACCATCAAGGACGCTCTTGAGGCTATTTACAAGCAGTTCAAGAAGAAGGTACGTGATCGGCCACTCTTCGATTCTTCCTCTTTCCCACCTATCTTTCATTGGTACCCGCTGACACATACACAGCAAGATGACGAGCTCGAGGCGCCTTACCTCGCCGGTTTCGAATGGGATCCGGAAGAGTGTTACACCAGATTCATCGTCCACCAGAAGAAGACGGGTGAAGTTTCGAACATTGGCAGCTCAAAGAAGAAGAACAAGAAGAAGGATGCTGGAGAGGAGTAATGAACCTCCGTCATAGTCCGTCCCGCATCGACGTCGCTCTTTGACTTCCATGTCTGTCGGTGGAGAGGAGATCCGAGTATGCTGAAACTATGCTGCTCACTGAGAATAGTCTTGGTACCTTGTCAGGCACAGACATTAACCTCGTTGAGTTCGATGCATCTAGTCGCCTCTTAATGTACCGTTCGTAAATACTGTAACGACCTTTACCAAAGCACATGTGATTTCTCCATTCGACATCATGATATTCTTCCTCTTGCGCATGATAGTGCCCCCTGATCATTCGGATTGATCGATATCATGTTGAGAAATGGAGGACGCTTCCGTACCAAAGCCGTGCTGAACGTTTCGCGTGTTTGTGATGTAAACTTCGTGCAAGCCTAAGTTAGCCTCATACCGGGGCAAATGCCTATCTCCCTTTTGACTACTATCAACTGATAGGCGCTCGCATGTACCTACTTATCGTGGCAGTGTTTCACATAGTGGTCCATTGCATGTTCGACTCTCCGTAGCCATATCATGAAGCGACGCTGGGTCTGCAAAACGTAACCTCCTCGATAACATTGTCCCAAGCAAAGCGGTGTGGGCGTGTGTTGCACGTATTCCAACTGTACATCACCACCCGATATCATCTTTTACCGTATTTTTGTTGAGTATCGCGAAATGGAAGAGAGAGGTAAGGTTCCAGTCGGTCTGCCTCACGTGAATCCCACCACATCCTACTGGCGGGATCCTCCCGACCGTATTGCTGATCTGAGAACCACGGTCGATTTACCTTCGTACGCAGATTACGTGGTTGTTGGAAGCGGCATTACTGGAGCATGTATCGCATACAATATCCTCGAACGCAAGCCTAAAGCGAAAGTGGTTCTGCTTGAAGCACGACAGGCATGTAGCGGTGCAACAGGACGGAATGGTAGGAATGCGTTCACAAGCAGTGCAACCAACACTGACTCCAACAGGCGGCCATACCAAAGCAGCCAGTTATCGTAGCTTTACTGACCATGAAGTACACTACGGCCTTGAAGAGGCAATCAAAGTCGCCAGAATGGAATATGCCAATATCAGGGAGACCCACGACTTTGCCAAAGCACACAACATCGATTGCGCTTCCAACCCGTGCGATACTGTCGACATAATCTACTCCGGAAGTCATCTCGAATCCGGTAAGAAAGCCATTGCCCGCATGCAGGAAACAATGGGTGCCGACGACCCAGCAGCGGTCTACAAGATCCATTCTGCGGAAGAAGCACATTCCCGCTTCCTGACCCCAAACGCTCTCGCGGCTATAACCTATGAAGCGGGCAGCATATCTGGCTACAAATTCGTGGTGGGTATCCTCGACCGTTGCCTCGCTCGCGGCCTCAACCTTCAAACCCATACACCGGTCACGCAGATCACTGCGTCCCCCTCTTCGACGCCATCCTCCCCCTTCTGGACAGCTATATCGCCTCGCGGGAAGATCACAACACCAGCCCTCATCCTTGCCACAAACGGCTACACAGCCCATCTCCTCCCGCAGTTTCAACGCACAATCGTGCCTTTGCGCGGCCAAGTACAAGCCCAACGACCTGGCTCCGCACTGCCCAATAATGGCTCCCTACCGCATACATACAGTTTCATCTACGACTCTGGGTACGAGTACATGATCACTCGACCACGGTACACAGCTACGTCGCCTCATATTCCCGATGCAGGGACGATGATCATGGGCGGTGGACTGGGAACTCTGCCTGCTGATGGTGCGGAGGAGTTTGGTCTCACTGACGACGGCTCTGTCCAGGGCGTGCTGAGTGGGTATCTGACTGAGTGTACGGAGAGGTATTTTGGCGCCAATTGGGGAGAGGACGATAGTCGGGGACGCGTCGAGAAGGAGTGGACGGGCATTATGGGGACGAGTGCAGACGGGTTGCCTTATGTGGGTGAAGTCGATGGCATGCAGGGTGTGTGGGTTTGTGCAAGCTTCAATGGACATGGCATGGTCATGTGTTTGAAGTGTGCTGAGGCCATGGTTGGTATGATTCTGGGTGATGAAGCGTGGAAGGAGTGGTTCCCAGAGTGCTGTGTCCTGAGTAAACAGAGACTAGGTACAAAGTTTGAGGGTCGGTTGGGCATGAGAGCCCCTGGCGAGGCGCAGTTCGCAGGGTCAGAGGGTTGTGGTAAGTTGTGAGACGGTACTGACTTTGGCGGCGGCGATTCTGGCGCTTTATATGGTGGACGCATTTGGTGTTTAGCTGAATGGAAGATTGTAATTGCATCGGCCGGATAGGATCAGAAGTACCAAAGAAACGAATGCAAACCGTAAGAGTAGACGTAAATATATTGAAAGAGGACCTGTTGCTTATGAGAATCATTAGAGAGATCACAACCAAACAGCACGATTACCCAAGAGAGTACAAGTGACATGAGAACTTGATGATTCTGATTTCTTCATCCGGGTGGTTTATGAAGGTTTTTGTGCTTGTCAGCTTCCCGACCCATACCGACTGCGCCTATTTTGCAATCATCATCCATCCATCCTGACGATGAACCATTTCCGTCAAGACCAAATGATTACCGGTAGCGACGACTAAGTTCCACCACCAGCAATCCGTCTCTAACTCGGGTAATACCCCGAGCTTCCACACATGCAAATCGTGCCATCTAGAAGACCATCTCGTGTGGTCGGTCGCCCTTTCTGAGGCTGAAGGTTGAGCCAAGGTAGCTCAAAAGGAATGGCTCCTTCTTGAGGCCGGCAAGAAGTGCCTTGTCGACTGAGCGCTGGTCCTCGGCGCGTGCGCTGGCGACCTGCTTCTTCTGTCATGATAGTCAGCACCAAGTATTCCTGGATATATCTTCATGTTCCATACCTCTGGCTTCTCGCCCTGCTTGAAGAAAGCCTCCTCACCCTTTGCCTTGGAGCTCTTCTCCCTGGCAAAGTACTTCTCACCGGAAACCTTCTCGAGGGTGGCTGAGTCGAGACCGCTGATGTCGACCTTTGTCCTGGTAGCGATAACGTAGCGGGCGTTGACGCGTCTGAGAGGAACACCGTTGACCTTGAATGGGCCAGTGACGAGGAGGACACCTTGGGAAAGGTTCTTGAGGAGGACGACACGCTTGCCACGGAAGCGACCAGCGAGGAGGATGAGAACGGAACCAGGCTGGAGGGTTGAGCGAGGCTTCCAGGCCTTCAATGACTTGCGGGTCTAAAATGAATATGTTAGTTTGTTGTCCATAATTCCGGCAACCATCCATTCCGAGTCCTCTAATTCAATATCTTGACTCCACAACCATAGTCGGTGATAGAACATGGGCGTGGTGATGTATGTTTTTACGATTCGATAGTCTTCCTCTTGTACATGATGAATTGATCGTACCTTTCTTGGGGCAGAGACATCCTCAGCTGGGTAGTACTTCTGCGCCCTCTCGGCTGGGGCAGGGCGAGTCCTCTCGCCGCCCTGGAACTTTTTCGTCGTTGCTTGTTCGGCCATTGCGATTGTCGTGTTCCCGAATCGACTGTGAAGCGGTATTAGAATTCGTCCAGAAATGTATCGCGCAAGTTCTGCAGGATACTTCGAGCGCGGTCTTGTAGAGTGATGGAGCGTACCGAAAAGAAAACTAGGCGATGTCGTCGAAAGTTGTTGGTCGTGAATGTCCGTCCGCGAACCAGCAGCCGTATGAAGCGACAAGACGCAATTGAGGTGTTTCGGGGCGGAAAATCTCTACCTCCGAGGCTTCCTAAAACGGCAACAAATGCCAAGCCATTATGGTCGCCGCTTCCTGTTTGTCCAAGCTGCGCTTTGGTCGTTCCCAGTCAACGCAAGCTTGTCGGTGCGGCCCGCTTCGCTGACCTCACTCGCGACCCCAACATCAAACAGCTTCATGTGTTTAATAGCTTCTATCATTACACCTTACTAAACACAATTCAATATGGCTTCACGACCGATGTTGACGTTCAAAGCCGGGCGCTGCTTGCAAGAGGTATGATCGACCTTCACTACTTCACTAATATCGCTGATCGTTTGCAGGGCAAGAGAGTCCGCGCCATTGATACTCCAGGCTACCTCTATCTCTACGTCGAAGATGGTACGAGTAATGCGCAAGTCGTCAAGGATTCATCTAATATATATCAGAGCTTCTTCACCTTTGCTGGCGCCCTCGTTCTGCTCCTTCGACCGAGCCAGAGATCGATCTCATTATGTTCCCGGGTGACGGAGCCTTCACTCCAATGATCGGAAGAGCGCCTCCCTCGGCCGCGGTAAAAGATAAACACTCGGTCACAAACGGTCGTTTGTTTCGACTCAAGTTCGAGTCATCTTCCGAGCGTCATTACTTCTGGATGCAGGCGAAATCGCAGCACAAGGACGGAACACCGAGCTACTTCAGTGAAAGAGATCAGCACCTTGGAGAGATTGTGAACAGACTGTTGCAGGGCGATGAAGTCGATGTTCAGCACGAAATCTCGATTCTAGGAAGAGAGGATCGAGACAGGGGTGGTGACCAGGGTGGCGATGAAGATGATGTTATGGAGGACGTTCAGGGCGGTACCGGGGGTGAACACCATCGATCAGGCAGTGGCGGCGCGGGAGCGGATGCCACAGGAGGTGATCCGAGGGACGAGGGAGAGGATAGCCGGCGTGGTGGTGCTGATGGTGCTAGAGGGTAAGTCGAGAACAATTACTTGCATGGTTGGATGGCGTATGCGGAAAGGGGAAATCGATGCTATTCCGTTTCACAGACACGGGCATCTGTCGCATTCTTAGGCGTTGAGGACGATGCACTGCATGTACCTAGGCGTTCTGAATAATGATTGAGATGATATGATGAGCTATTCTTGTCAATCCTTGCTTCTCCTCTGCGTCATGCTATCTTGTTCGGGCACAGCAGCTAACGTATCTACTAGGCCATCAGACGACCCCAACTCTGTCGTCCAGAACTTCTTGCGCTCACTACAGGGCAGCAATCTCGGCGGTAATCAGCAGTCCTCACAAGGTTCCTACGATAAGCCTTTCACTTCTCTACCAGAACTTCTCAACACGGCCACAACCGCTTCATTCCTCAAAACAGCATCGCCCGCTCAGATCGACAGCATGTGTGCCTTCCTACCACCCTCGATCTTCCTTCTCGCACAAGAATCGGCATCGTCACTAGAATCCACAGAGCCGTCTCCAGAAGCTGGACAAGCAGCCATCGAGGCGTTGTCAGCGGAACAGAAGCGGGAAATCCTGGAGCGCGTGCTGCGCAGCCCACAGCTACATCAAAGTCTAGGCTCGCTCACGGTGGCTTTGAGAGATGGTGGTCTACCCATGATCGGCGAGGCATTGGGAATCCATGTCGAGAATGGAGGGCTGATGAAGGGTGGTAGTATGCCGCTCGGTGGAGGCGAAGCGGTAGAGAAATTCTTGGAAGGGGTCAAGAGAAGCGCCGACAAAGATTCACGCTCACAGGGTTGAGTTCTATTTCCTACGAGGACGACTTCTATGTAAAACGATGACAACTTGAGATCCTCCACGTGCTTCAGCTTGCCATTGCGGAGTAATCTTGGTGAACGTCTCTTGGATCTTGTTTTATGTTCGTCGATCCTACAAGGCGTACGAAAGCTTCAATCCATCATGTCAGCTCTCTGCGGGTATTCTACTGGGAAAGGTTGCTTCTGGGAGGCAGATCAGGAGAGCATTGTTTGATTGTCACGTGACCCTCGCTGTAACCCTCGCTGTCGTCGTCGCGGTCGCTGTCGCGGTTGGGTGAGCGATGAGACGATTTCGTGAAGGCCTAGGACAAATTCTTGTGCTGTGATCGCTCTTTCCCTGGGACAAAGCATTGAGCATCTTACGTTCAGGCAGCTGCCTCACTTTGCCTATCGCGAAATGCCAAGTAACGCACGGATCCGATTCGCGGGTCTTGGCATCTGGGACCTCATCTGCATCATTCACCACCTCCGACCAAGTCCATCATAGCGACTCCGCCGCCTTTCTACTCAACATACATTAACAATGCCGTTGATACGACCTTCACATCTGTCGGCGGCGCGCGCTGCCCGCTTCACACCTTCAACGCTCCAGATCCGCCGTCCACTTTCATCGTCACAAGCTTTCCGCTCGGCAGAGGGGTCGCACGAAGAACACTACGACGCACCAGGAGGATGGTTGTTCGGTGTCAAGCCGGGTGAGAAGTACCAGAACGAGGGTTGGGAGAATGTTTTCATCTACGGTTTCTTCGGTACCTTGGCTTTTGGTGTGGTCGGTTACTGCTACAAGCCAGACACAAGGTGTGTGTATCGGGTACGGGAGATGAGCTCAGGCACTGATGATTCCCGCAGTATTCAGACATGGGCACTTGAGGAGGCGAGGAGGCGGTTGGAGGCTGAGGGTATCTTGCAAGATCCGGGTTTGAGGAAGGGAGACACACACGCCAACACCACCGAGTAAAGATGTTGGGAGGACGTTTGGTCGCAGTATATGCTGTTGCTACTGGAGATGGGAAGACAAAGATACAGGAGGACATTGCTGGCTTTTGGCTGCATAGACAGACCATGCCATGGTTTACAGATTAATGAATCTACAGCGTTTTCAATCACCTTGCAGGAATTACCTTGATACTGGCGTGATCACGCTATTACCCACTCGTTCGGCACTCGATTTTGTCAATGGTTACAACCGCAGCATGCGACCATACTGCCCTATTCCCGATCCGAGCTTTCCTCTCTCTCCTGCCAGGATTCTGATATATGCATGTATGACTTCGATCATGCCGTAGAATGACCATGCTCAAAATCATCTCATTTTGTCATGCTCTAGTAACATCTGCATTATTGCATTACAATCTCGATTTGTTTGAGTCCTCGGCAAGTCACATGTCTTTGCTACTTGCTGCACTCACGGCACATGCGACTACAATCGATGGCTAAGAGCTTAAGAAATGTGACTACTCGTATAGCATAGAGTATAGATTGCTGAAACATTTGGTATGCAAGATTCATGAACAGATAAATTCACCATGCCAGTAGTCAGTCAGCGTGGCCACGCAGGTCCGAGACTCCATCGCTGATTCGAATACCGTCCGATGCACTCTTCTTCGAGACTGAGACGAGAAGATCCCAATTGAGACATCATGAAACTGGATGTCTTCCTACGTGCGAACTTGTGAGTGAGTAAGATAATATTACACGGATTTCGAAATCGCCTCGATTTGCCAACTATATGTGCAACGAGCTCTATTGCGTAGCTAAGTCCTCGAGTTGGGCACGAGGAATTCGAACAAACGACAGCATACGCCAGACCAGATGCTTTTGTTGAATACACGGGTATATCTGCTTTCACACCATATCACGCCTTCTGAGGCTGTCCACTCTCCCGGACCCAATCAGCAAACTCCTTTCTCTTGGCTCTGATATCCAAGAACCCAGCTCTGTCGTCCAAGGCACGATAAGGGTTCTCGACAAATCCACTGTCAAGATCCTTCTGTACTCCGCGCTTCTCTCGCTCCATCCTGCCTGCCCACACGCGCCATTGAATTGGCTTCAGTTCTTGGGCACCTAGAACAACGCCAATGCAGAGAATGAGAACTGATGCGAGTGTCTCGATCGTGATATCCAGTGGTAACGATGTCTGCGAACTTGAAGAAGTGTGCGCGGTGCCGGGTGTCGAGACGGTTGGGTTGCGTGGTATCAAAGAGAACTCGTGAGCGCTGTAGACGCTGCTTGGAATTAGCAATGTTTCTCGGCAGCAATTGAACACTTACGCATGCGCCAGCAGTATCAGGCCTAGCACATTAAGTGCAGCAGAAGCAATAGCCATTTTGTTAGCTCAGTTGGTTGACCTGATCACTGTCTTTGCGGAGTAGCTTCGAGCTGGAGACATTGAATCGGCAGATCACCGGCGTTTAAAGGTTAAGATGGACAGAGAGACACACAAGTCCGCACGACACAGGCTCACATACACAGCACTTGAATCATAATTGTGTTATCGTTGAAGTCGTGATCTTGAGGGAAGATCTATTGGTTTTTCTCAGATCTATAGCGAGGCTTCATGACAATCGACTCAAACGTAGACAGGCATGATTCATGTCACTTCCCTTCCTCCCCAAACTCATGGTATTTTCATCTACAACTTTTGCATGGCAGCCTGAAAGTATGTTAGCAATGTCTTGACGGATGAATTAGTGGTAAACTTACGATATCGGAAGACTGGACGTAGTCCTCGAACTCGGCGATCTCCTCTTGGAGCTCGTCAAGCGAGATCTTGTCGTCCTCAATGACCATGTTGATCTGGAGCTTCTTGATACCGAAACCAATGGCAATCAACTGGGAACCACCCCAAACAAGACCGTCCTTCTCGATGGAACGGACACTGTTCTCGAGCTCCTTCATGTCGGTCTCGTCATCCCATGGCTTGACATCCAGAGTGACAATAGACTTGGCAGCAGGCTTGGTCTTGCCAGCCTTCTTTGCGGCGTACTCGGCGAGACGCTCCTCCCTGATACGGGCGGCCTCGGCATCCTCCTCCTCGTCGTCGGAACCGAAAAGGTCAACCTCGTCGTCATCGTCCTCGGCGGCGGCAGGGGCCTTAGCTGGGTTCACTGGAAGCTCACTCTGCTCTGGGCCGTAGGCGGTGTATGGCTTGGATGGGTCATCTGGAAGAGAGGAGAATTCCGACTCGTAAGAGGCAATGTGCTTGTACCAGCGGTAGGCGTGAGGGTACTTTTCTGGGGCAGGTGGGGTCTTGATAGCCTGGAAGGTCTTGACATCGGCCTGGGACGGACCGTATCTTTTGTACAAGTCAGCTTCGAGTTAACTGACAAAGGTTGAAATAGCTGCATAGTTGTAGAGAACGCGGTAAATCAGAGTTGCGCAGAGCGCTTGGGTTTGTAATCGTATAGCGGGGTCTTAAGCCGCCTCATAAACACGGACCAATAATTCTCATCATGAAAGGTGAAGGGAGAGATGCGAGGAGAAAAACAGTGTGACTAACCCAACAACGTAGGATCTGGTCTGAGTCCAGCTCTCGAGGACTACGATTATGGTCAGCTATGGAAACACAGAAGCATTGCGAATGAGGCTTACGAGCGAGACCGGAGTCGTTGACAAAATCAGTGAAACCCATTGTGACTGTGCTGGTGATTTGAGGTATAGAAATGAAGGAGGGGTGTTTGATGCGCCTGAGAAGCTTCACAATAATGTTGAAGCGGGCGGATTTTTCTGGCCACGGCAGCGAAATGCCCGTGCAGCCTTGACCGCTCAGGGTTTGTTGGCTTCCACGCATGACTGTTATCTTATCGCATCTACATCTACCCGGACTACCTTTTTGATCTCTGACGAAACCACTATAGATGATTCTGGAACACGTCCTGGACTTTAGAACTGTGTAGCGCCTTCGCATGAGGTAGGACTCGAAGCGCAAGTATATTATCTTTTGTCAAATCCAAGCCATCCGTCTTTGGTCCTTGTTCGTATAATTCACCCTACAGCATGTTGTCAGCGCCGCGCAGGAACGCTTTGAGGCGTGCTGTACGAGGCATTAGCCAGACTCGGAATCCATCAACATTGCATATTCGGCCTATAATTCGGATTGCCTCTGCTATCAATCCCGTACAACCATCATGTCCGATTCAACCACACAGAACATATGCGACCGGTCGACCTCGTCCGCCTGGCGGGACGCATCGCATGAACATGAGCCCTGAACCTGAGCAGTCCGCATTGGAGCAATACGGAGTCGACCTTACCGCAAGAGCGAAGGAGGGTAAACTTGATCCTGTAATAGGGAGAGATGCTGAGATACATCGCACTATTCAGATTTTGTCCAGACGGACAAAGAACAACCCTGTACTGATCGGATCCGCTGGAACGGGAAAGACGGCGATCTTGGAGGGTCTCGCTCAACGCATCGTCAAGGGCGACGTACCGGAAAGTATCAAGGACAAGCGAGTGATTTCACTGGATCTGGGCCAGCTTATTGCCGGCGCAAAATTCCGAGGCGATTTCGAGGAGAGACTAAAGTCGGTCCTGAAGGAAACGGAGGAAGCAAAAGGAGGAGTCATTCTGTTTGTTGACGAACTACACACATTACTTGGTCTTGGTAAGGCGGAAGGCAGTATTGATGCGTCAAATCTGTTGAAGCCTGCCCTATCACGAGGAGAGCTGCAGTGTTGTGGTGCAACTACTCTTAACGAATACCGCATGATTGAGAAGGATGTTGCACTCGCCCGCCGATTCCAGCCGATCCAGGTCGGCGAACCTACAGTACAGGACACTATCTCCATTCTACGAGGAATTAAGGACCGCTACGAGATTCATCACGGTGTTCGCATTACGGATGGAGCGCTTGTTGCAGCAGCTACCTACAGCAACCGCTATATCACGGATCGCTTCTTACCAGACAAGGCGATTGACCTCGTTGACGAAGCCGCTAGCGCTCTCAGACTGCAACAGGAAAGCAAACCAGATGCGATACAAGAACTCGACAGGCAGATCATGACCATCCAGATCGAGCTCGAATCATTGCGCAAAGAAACCGACATTGCTAGCAAGGAGCGCCGCGAATCGCTTGAGCGTAATTTGACTCTTAAGCAAGACGAGGTTGGTGCCTTGACAGAGAAGTGGGAGAAAGAGCGCGCTGAGATCGAGGAGATCAAGCAAGCAAAAGAGAAGCTCGAAACCGCCCGAACAGAATTGGAACAAGCTCAAAGGCAAGGAGATCTAGGCAGAGCTTCTGAGCTACAATACTCTATCATCCCAGATCTTCGAAAGCAACTACCGGAGGAGGGCGTAGAACAAGCCGCCGCTGCCGGATCCACTCAAAGCTTGCTACACGATTCTGTCACACCAGACGACATTGCCAATGTTGTTTCAAGGACAACTGGAATTCCTGTCAACAAGTTGATGGCAGGAGAAGTCGAGAAGCTGGTCCACATGGAAGACACACTCCGCTTGTCTGTTCGCGGGCAAGACGAAGCGCTCACAGCTGTTGCGAACGCCGTCCGTATGCAGCGAGCCGGTCTCAGCGGAGAAAACAGACCGCTTGCCTCGTTCATGTTTCTTGGGCCTACCGGTGTTGGTAAGACTGAGCTTTGCAAGAAGATGGCTGGTTTCCTCTTCTCGACCGAGTCGGCGGTTCTTCGCTTCGACATGTCGGAGTTTCAGGAGAAGCACACAGTTAGTCGTTTGATCGGCAGTCCTGCTGGCTACGTTGGTTACGAGGATGCAGGTCAGCTGACCGAGGCGGTTCGACGCAAGCCTTACGCAGTCCTGCTCTTTGATGAGTTCGAGAAGGCACACAAGGATATTTCGACGCTGCTACTCCAGGTCCTCGATGAAGGTTTCTTGACAGATGCGCAAGGGCACCGTGTCGACTTCCGCAACACCATGATTGTTCTGACGTCTAACCTTGGCGCCGAGTCACTGCTTATGGATGACAGTACAGCAAGCGAAATCTCTCCGAAAGTAAGAAACGAGGTCATGGACGTCGTACAAGGATCCTATGCTCCAGAATTTCTCAATCGTATCGACGAATTCATTGTCTTCAAGCGTCTCGCGAAAGAAGCGCTCCGAGATATTGCAGATATACGTCTCAAGGAGTTACAAGCTCGTCTTGATGATAGGCGCATCTCACTCAGTGTTCTTCCAGAGGCCAAAGACTGGTTGTGTGAAAAGGGCTATGAACCACGGTACGGAGCTCGCCCTCTCAACCGTCTTATTTCCAAGCAGATTAGCAACAACTTGGCCGACAAGATCATTCGCGGCCTGGTGAAGAGCGGAGACACAGCCACCGTGACGGTAAGGGGAGATGGAGAGGCCCTTGAAGTTCTCGCACCAGAGCAAGATTCGGCATAATTGAACAACCGATATAATGATGTTGATGCCAAGCATAGCACGGTTCAATTCCTTCTTGTAAGATTATAATGATTTCTCAGCTCTCGGGTCTTTCCCCTCACATATACCCTTAGCCAAATATACTTGTATTTTTCATCATGCTCTGAGCGATTTCTATGCTTGGTCACATGTTATGCCTTATATTCGTAGCTAGTGGCTGTGGGTCCCCGATGGGGAAGGAGCGAGCCTTCCTCGTTGGTGGTGGAAGCCTGATTCAGTTCTCTTTTGCAAGCTCGACTTCTTAGTCCCCTTCTGCCTACTTACCTTATTCCTGCTAACCTCGGCGTGTAATTTGATATGGCTCCTTCGTCAAGGTCTTCTCACTCCGGTCGTGGTACTGCAGTATCGCGCCGCACTTACAGAACACATCGTGATAGATCCATCCTTCCAAACTCCTCAAACGCACGATCTTCATATGGTCATGGCCGTCATGCAGACGCCCGGTCGATGACGCCAGCTACGACGAGGACTCCCCGAGCTCCTCAATCATCGGCTCCTTCCACGTCGGCTCAAGGGCCAGCTCCTGATGCCGCAGAGTCGTTGGCGGATGATGACTCTTCAAACGAGATAGTCATGGCTGTCGACGCACGAAATCGAGGGACCGTGGGCTGCGCATACTATGTGGCACAGGAAGAGAGGCTGTATTTTATGGAAGATGTTACAATGGGTGGAGCAGATATCGTGGAAGCTTGTGGGACCTTTCGTCGCTTGACGACGCTCAATTTTACTAACAGTATGGCAGTGAAACTGTTCATCAGTCCGACTACAGTTCTTGTGCCTTATCGACTGGATGAAGCGATTCTTGACCGAATTGATCCAGACTATCGCTCCACGGAGAACAGCACCGACGGCAGGAGTGAGGTTTTTAACCTTCCATACCAACTTGACCTACGTCCGTCAGCGGAATTCAACCATGAATCAGCAAAGCACAAACTTGTCAGTCTCAAAATCGGTCAAGCTAATGGTCCACGGGTTGCGTACGTTGTACCAGGCGATTTACTGCCAGCAGACGATGCAAGGGTCCTGACCAGATTCGAAGGTCAACCTCTGGCTATGGTCGGTCGAGCCATCACAGACATTATCGACATTGAACAGTCACAATAGCAACACCGAACTGTCGTCAAGCCTGGAGTTAACGAAGAGCTCGACAACATGAAGCGAACATGTGACGGACTCGAGAGTCTGTTGTCCCGGGTGGCGCTTCATATTGCAAAGAACGTGCCTGCGGAGCTTGAAACCCAATTGAATGTCATCTACTTTCCGCAGATCGGGTTTCTCATCGCAGTGCGTTTTGACGCGGACACAGGCGCCGGTGTTTATGGAGGCACTGAAGACGATCCATGGGAGAAGATGTTCACAACACATGAGTTTGCATACTACAAGAACAACAATATGACAGAAATGGATACTTATCTCGGTGATATTTATGGTCAGATTCGGGACAAGGAGATTGAGATCACTCAGGAGCTTGCAGAACGTGTTCTGGAACACGAAGAGATGCTTACCTCTGTCTCTGATATTTGTGGCGAACTCGACAGCTTGATTGCACTCGCGCAAGGTGCCAGGAATTATAACTTCACCCGACCCCGAGTGACGGATTCGAACATCATACAGATCCAAGGAGGACGACACCCACTTCAGGAGCTAGCGATGCCTTCATACATTCCCAATGATACACTACTCGTTGGTGGAGCTGGCAGTGGCGCAAGCGGGCTCGATTCGATCGACTGCATGAATGATATAAACGAGACAGAGCCAAGCACTCCTCCCAGAGTGACTTGCGATCAAGACGGACCGAGCATGGTCATCGTAACGGCTCCGAAATACTCAGGAAAGAGTGTGTATCTGAAACAAGTCGCACTCATAACCTTCATGGCGCATGTCGGCAGTTTTGTAC